>VAPK010120289.1_pt1 | contig 12545 bp, 13 predicted proteins | sample 3395031 | NCBI WGS metagenome assembly VAPK01 (sample SAMN08290443, study PRJNA428436) | hydrothermal vent metagenome | isolation source: Deep-sea hydrothermal vent chimney 1 | place: Pacific Ocean: Juan De Fuca Ridge | reverse complement strand
CCGGCTCTTATCCCCCCTCGGCTGGGTCAGTTTTTCAGGTATGTTATCGGCTTTCATCAAACTCTCGCCGATCAAAAATGCGTGCGCCCCGAGTTTTTCTAACTCCTGAATGTCGCCGGATGCATGAATACCGCTTTCACAAACCAGAAGATTGTCTGGAACCATTTTCGCCATTTTTATCAACCGGCGGGAAATATCCAGATCGGTTTTTCCGGTTTTCAAATCCCGGTTGTTGATGCCAATCAGAAAAGCGCCCACAGAAAAGGCTTTTTCCATATCTTTTTCGCAATGAGTTTCCACCAGAGCGGTCATGCCGATTTCCTTGCCCAACTCAAGTAAATCCTGCATTTGATTTTTACCCAGCCATGTTGCGATCAGCAGAAAAAAATCCCCGCCAAAAGCGCGGGATTCGTACACTTGATAGGGGTCGAATATAAAATCTTTCCTGAGCAGTGGGATTTTCACTTCATCCCGAACCTGACTTAAAAACTCGATACTGCCACCAAAATAATTGGATTCCGTTAGAACGGAGATTGCGGCGGCTCCGTGTTCTGCGTATTCCCTGGCAATGGCGAGGCCGTCAAAATCGGGACGCAACTCGCCTTTAAAAGGAGTCCGCTTCTTTATTTCGGCAATGATCCTGGTACTTGATGCAGGTTTAAGCGCCTGACAGATATCCAAAATAGGATCTTTCTGCCCGATTCTCCCTTTGATTTCTGACAGAGGAGTCTTTCGCCGGGTGCTATCCAGCTCCTCTTTTTTATGCTCAAATATTTTATCTAGTATGTTGGCCATGTTTTTTTATCTACCGATCAGGAGTGACTCACTTCGCAAAGTCGGAGCAATTTTTCTTTCGCCGCTCCCGAAATAATGGATTCTCTTGCGATTTCCAATCCTTCTTTGATCGAACCTGCCTTTCCGCCAGCGCAAATAGCCGCAGACGCATTCAACAAAACGATATCCATTTTTGGCCCGGCTTCGCCATCCAGAACAGCCGTGATAATTTCCGCGTTTTCTTGAGGGGACCCGCCCTTAACCTGCTCAGGGGAACAACGCTGTAAACCAAATTCTTCAGGACTGATGTTGTACTCTTTAACTTTTCCGTCCAGTAACTCCGCAACATGAGTCACATCCATCAACGAAATTTCATCGAGCCCGTCTTCCCCATGAACCACAAACGCATGCCGACATCCCAGGTCTTTCAAGACATGAGCAATGGGTGAAACCCATTTTCTATCGAACACACCAATAATTTGGGCATGGGCGTTGGCCGGGTTGGTCAAAGGCCCGAGCAAATTGAATATCGTTCGAAACCCCAATTGCTTCCTGACCGGAGCGGCATGTTTCATCGCTCCATGCATGCGCGGCGCAAACAGAAAACCCATGCCCACCTGCTCGATGCACTTTTCCACCACCGCTTTATCGGCTTCGATATTAACTCCCAGACATTTCAGCACATCGGCACTGCCGGACCGGCTGGACACCGCCCGATTGCCGTGTTTCGCCACGGTGATTCCCGCTCCGGCAACCACAAACGCCGAGGCAGTGGAGATATTGAAAGTCGTACCGCCATCGCCGCCGGTCCCGCAGGTGTCGACAATATTATCTGAGGTGACTTTCAGCTTTTCGGCTTTCTGGCGCATGACTCGTGCGGCCCCTACGATTTCGGAAACACTTTCCCCCTTCTCTTTGAGCGCTGTGAGAAATTCCGCCAATGCAGAATCTTCCGCCTGCCCTTCCATGATTTGATTCATCACGGAGACCATTTCCGCTTCGGTCAAATCGATCCCATCCAGGACTCGGGTGACCGCATCCTGGATCTTCACGCGCTGGTTTTTGCTGACAAGTGAAGAAAGTTTCCCAACAATTCTTTACCACTCACGGTCAAAATAGATTCGGGATGAAACTGCACGCCTTCAACCAATAGTTCCTTGTGGCGGATTCCCATGATTTCCTTATCATCGCTTTCGGCGGAAATCTCGAAACAATCCGGCAGAGTTTTTCGATTCAGGACCAGAGAATGATAGCGCGTGGCTTCAAAAGGATTGGGAAGATTTTTGAACAGGGTCTTTCCATCGTGATGGATCATCGACGTTTTCCCATGCATCAACCGCCCGGCTTTTATGATCTCTCCGCCAAATGCCGCACCCACCGACTGATGCCCAAGACACACGCCGAGAATGGGAATTTTCCCGGCAAAATGTTTCACCACATCGACAGACACGCCCGCTTTATCCGGTGTGCAGGGCCCTGGAGAAACCACAATTTTTTCAGGCTTCAGAGATGCAATTTCATCTATCGTGATTTCATCGTTTCGATGCACTTCGATATCCGCCCCCAGCTCACCCATATATTGCACCAGGTTGTAAGTGAACGAATCGTAATTGTCTATCATGAGGATCATCGGAACAACCCTCTCTCGGAGATTTCGATGGCTTTCAGAAGGGCCTTGCCCTTGTTCATGGTTTCCTCAAATTCATTGTCGGGAACCGAATCCGCGACGATTCCCGCGCCAACGCCCAGATAGGCGATATTGTCTTTTATCAAAAGCGTACGGATGGCGATGGCTGTGTCCAGATTGCCGCTAAAGCTGATATACCCCACGGTTCCGCCATACAACCCCCGGCGGGTCGGCTCCAGTTCGTCAATGATTTCCATCGCCCTTATCTTGGGCGCCCCGGAGAGTGTGCCTGCCGGAAACGTGGCTTTCAAGACGTCAAAACAATCGAGTCCCGGTTTTAATAATCCTCTGACGTTGGAAACGATGTGCATGACGTGGGAATAACGTTCGATTATGAATTGTTCGTTCACTTCAACTGTGCTCGTTTGGGCTATCCGCCCAAGATCGTTGCGCCCAAGGTCCACCAGCATGATGTGTTCTGCCAGTTCCTTTTCATCCTGTAGAAGGTCCTTTTCCAGAGCGCAATCTTCCGCTTCGTTTTGTCCACGCTTTCGGGTTCCGGCAATGGGGCGAACCTCCACCTTGTCGTCTTCCAAACGTACCAGAATTTCCGGAGAAGAGCCGACTACCTGCAAGTCTCCAAACTTCAGGAAATACATGTAAGGAGAGGGGTTAACTGTACGTAATGCACGATAAATATCGAACGGATCTTCACTGATTGAGCACTTCAATCGCTGGGACAACACCACCTGAATGGCGTCCCCTTCGACGATATATTGTTTGATCTTGAGGACCGCTTCCTTGAAGGCTTTTTCTTCAAAATTGGACTCAATATAATCAACGCCTGTATTGGCGTTATTGAGTTTCGCTTGTTTAGCAATGGGTACGTTGGCGCGAAGCTTGTCTTCCAGACATTCAATCTTTTTCAGGGTCCTGGCATACAAACCATCGAGATCGTCGTCTTCGACAAATGCGTTGGACACAATTTTAATGGTGTGCGAAACGTTATCGAAAATAAGCAACGTGTCCGTAATGACGAATAAAGAATCGGGAACATCCAGGTCATCGGTGGTCTGATCGGGCAATTTTTCAAAATAACGGACCATGTCATAGCCAATGAACCCCACTGCCCCGCCTGTGAATGGAGGCAAACCCTCTTCTGGCACAGGCCGATATTTAGCCAATATTTTTTTGATAACGGAAAGAGGGTCGTCTACCTCACCCGTTTCTTCTTTGCCATTTTCCTGAATACTAAAAGTATTCCCTTTGGTCCGAACGATCAAGGAGGGATCGCAACCGAGAAAACAATACCGCGCCCACTTTTCCCCGCCTTCCACACTTTCCAGTAAAAACGAATAGTCCCCTCCCCTGATTTTCATATAAGCCGATACAGGCGTGTCCAAATCGGCGACAATTTCCTTGTAAACAGGGATCAGGTTGCCTTGACTGGCTTTTTGTTTGAATTCTTCTAGAGAGGGCTGATACATGACACTTCCAAAATGGAAAATTGGTTTAATATAGTCGCCTGAATATGCAATCTGTATAGCGCAATTCCGTCGAACTTTGCGTCGATCACAAATAGCCTCAATCGGCTTTATTAATTTTAATACCTGTTATTTCAATAAGTTAATCATGAGACTCTATCATTTACCCTGAGAGAGTGTCAAGAAATCAGAGAGGAAAATCAGTCTACCGGTTTCCAGTCTTCGCCGTTCCAGTGGAGGATCAGGCCATTATCACCCACGGCGTATATATTTTCTTCCGAGGTTCCCCAAATGGCGGTCAGGTACTCCTGGGTATTGGATTCGATGCGAGTCCATTGGTCGCCTTCCAAAAACATGATCATGCCTTCATCCCCGATGGCGAATACCATGTCGCTGGACGGGCCCCACACATCCAGAAAAAACTCCATGGTCCCGGATGGTAACTCTTTCAAATCGGCGCCATTGAATTCAAATATCGCTCCATCGGAACCGACGATATAAATCTCCTTGGGGCCAAATCCATATACTCCATAAAACTCCGCGCTCGAATCAAACGTCATGCGTACCCACTGGTCGCCTTCCTGCCTTAGGACCAGGCCGTCATAACCTACGGCGACCATCCCGCTTTCCTTGCACCCCCATAACCGGGTAATGTCGGTATCGGTTCCGGTTTTGGTATATTTCCAAGTCTCGCCATCGTAACGTAGAATTTTCCCCAATCGGGAACAGGCATAAATTTCATCAGCGGCCAGGCCATATATCCCCGTCATCGGTGGAAGTTTTTCGATGTCCTCAGGAGACCATGAAGAGCCATCGAAGCGCAGGATGACTCCGTCCGTCGCCACCGCAAATAAATTATCCGACGCACTGCCCCACATGTTTTTGATGGTGTAGCGACCGTTCAGCTCCATTTTGTCCCATTTGCTTCCATCATAATGAAGCATGGTTCCTTCCGCTCCGCCGACAAAAATATTATTTTCGCCAAATCCGGTTATGGACAGTAGATGGTTATCGGTAAGAATTGACATAGATTTTAGGGTGTCACCCTGAGCTTGTCGAAGGGGGACAAAAAGCTATAAAATGGATTCATGCTTCGACAGGCTCAGCATGACATCAAACAAATAGTGCCTTGAATGGGCTTTTTCAACAACCTGCTAATAAACTGGGCCAAACGACCTGGATCTAGATTACTATTTCTCTAGTAGATCATTTTTAATAACAAAATTTGTGGTATTCCATACCAAAATTATCAAGGCTGGTTTCTCTTGCTAGTTCGATCTTTTTTAAGAGTTTTTCATCGCTATTTGCCAAGACTTCTGCTTTTTCAAAAAAATCTTTAGCAAGTTTATGTCGATTTTGATACTGAATAAGCAAACCTTTATTCCCCATCAACCAATCACTATACCTCTTTTCTAAATGTGGAAAACGATCCATAGCCCGATGGTAAACACCAGAGGTTATATAAGCTTGCGCCAAACAAGGAGTATCATTCGTCTTTTTACATTTTATTATAGCTAGCCCGATTAAACGGCTAGCAGGGAAATGACGCTCACTATCAATAAGCACAGAGCAAGCTTGGTAAAGTTTATCCATGGGATCGCTCGGCTCAAACACTCCAAAGCCAGCGCATCCATATGACAGGGAACAAATTGAAAATACTAAAATATTTCTTCTAAACATTAGCCTTTCTCTCAACATATTTTGAAGAAAACAAATGATTGTCCGCTTTGGATAGATTAGGCGATTCAATAACTGAAACTGTCTTTCAGAAAAGTCTAATTAACCGGTCCAAGCGACATGTCACTCCATTTTTTTCCATCATAGTGGATGACGGTTCCGTTATCACCTACCGCGTAAACACAATCCGGCCTGAGGCCTTTCACCTTGGTCAGGTAATCTTCCGACCTTGGGGATTCCATTTTCTCCCATTTTTTTCCGTCATAATGCAAGATGACCGCACTGTCCCCAACAATGAAAATGTCATCGTCGGAAGTCCCCCAGATACTCAAGAGATACTCGTCCGTCCCGGATTCCATCGTCGTCCATTCCTCGCCGTTATAATGGAGGATGGTCCCGTGAGATCCGGCAACGTAAACATTGTCCGTCCGGGTTCCCCATATACCAAAAAGAGAAATCGTCTCGTCCGTCAGCTCCTCGCGTCGATGAAATTCTTTGCCGTCATAATAGCGATAAATGCCTTCGCCACCGATAGCGTGGATATGATTGATATCCGCCCCCCACATCCCAAAAATATCGTGGATGGTGTTCGGTTCCCGGTAGTCCCACTTGTCTCCATCCCAGTACAACAAGCGTCCGCCAACGCCAAAAAGAAAGACATTGTCGGCATCAAATCCAAAGGCCGAGTTCAAGGAGTCATAGCTCCCGGTTTCCATCTGAATCCAGTTTTTGCCATCGTACTTTAACACCACGCCGCCAATACCCACGGCGTAAATATTTTTTTCATCTGCCGCCCAGATTCCCATCAGGGGATTGGTATTCTCCGTACGCACGGGATACCATTCTTCGCCGTCAAAATACTGAGGGATACCGTCTTTCCCGACGACATAAATTTTCTTTTCGTTAAATACCCAGAGATCCAAGAGGTCCGGGTGCTCTCCAATGAACATGGTTTTTCTATCGCCTCAATTTTTGAGATAATATTTTGTCATTTATAATCACAACAGAAAACTTTTCATCAAAAAAAAAGGGCGCCCCGGCTCTGTGGCACAGGGGACCCTTTTAGACGAACCCGGTTTTAAAAATCAGACTTCTTCCCTTATTGGGCGGAACAACACACTCGTCAGCTTTTTCAAGCTTTTGGAATTCCGAATCATATCCTCAACTTCCGGGCTGATGTCGTTTCGGATCAAAACCAGTGTTTCGAGATTCTCCAGGGTTGTAGATTCGGCAATGGCCCGGCCACCCTCGTCCCCAATTTCAGCCTCATAAAGATCGAGCAGAGTCAGGTTTTTTAAAACCGGAGAATTGGCGATGGCGATTCCACCTCGAGGGCCGATGTCATTAAAAGTCATCGTCAATTGAGTCAGATTTTTCAAGTTGTCGGATTGGGCTAGCGCCTCGACGCCCCCCCCTTCCACATAATTCCAATTCAAATTGAGTTCGGTCAATTGAGTCAGGTTTTTGGAATTTGCGATGGCAATCGCCCCCTCGTTGCCAATATTGTTCCGGTAGAGCGACAACTGATTGATCTTGGTGAGGGTGCTCGAAGTCGCAATGGCTTCTGCCCCTTCATCTCCCAGTTTTTCTCCAAGCCACAACGAAATCAGATTGGCAAGGGTTTTGGATTCGGCAATGGCGCGCGCTCCTTCGGCTCCCACCTGATTGTCGCTCAAAATGAGTTCTGACAAGTTGATGAGAGTTTTTGAAGCCGCCAGCGCTTTCACGCCCACATCGGTGATTTTATTTTTGAACATGTTGAGCACGGTGAGGTGCTTCATATGCTCCGAATCCAGGAGAGCTTTCAACCCATCGTCGCCAATCTCGTTGAACTCCAGAAAGGCGGCGGTCACCCCTTTGACTTTTTCGGACTGCACGACAGCGATCAAATCCTCATCGTCGATTTCTTTTTCTCGGAGATCGAGTTCGTTTTTATCCGCACTCAAACTTTGTTCGATCAGGCTGTCTATGTCTTCTTCTGTTTTTGCGGCCATGCTCTCTATTCCTTCGGAATCAAATTGGTTTTAAAGGGCTAATAAATGTAATTGTTGAGCCATGCATTCTAAGAAAGTCTGCGATATTGTAAAGCCAAATATTTTTAATTTCCCATCCAGACAGGAAAAACTATTGAACGTAAAGAGCGATTATCGTTTGACTTGAATTTCAACCATATATGGATTAATTTTATTAATACATTTTTTTTTTATTTTGACAATTATTATTTATAATAACAACAGGTTGGACGTTTGACCCTCCATTGGGACAATATTATCCCGCCCCCAAAATAAACCACAACAATGGCAATTCTATCCCATGTCGCAGAATATTGACGAAATAACGCGCAAAGTCGAAGAGGCCCGCGCTTTTATCCCCACTCTCCTCAAGGAAATGGGCAAAGTTCTGGTCGGGCAGAAATATTTGACCGAAAGGCTGATCCTCGGCCTCTTGACGGGCGAACACATTCTGGTGGAAGGCGTACCTGGTCTCGCCAAGACAACCGCCGTCAAAACCCTTGCCCAGGCCATTCACGCCGAATTTAAGCGCATCCAGTTCACCCCGGACTTACTGCCCGCGGACTTACTGGGGACACAGGTGTATCAACCCAAGACAGGTGAATTCTCCATTAAAAAGGGACCGCTTTTTGCCAATATCATATTGGCGGATGAAATAAACCGGGCCCCGGCCAAAGTCCAAAGCGCCCTGCTGGAATCCATGCAGGAGCGGCAGATCACCATCGGAGGTCAGACTTTTAAGCTTGAAGAACCTTATATGATCATCGCCACGCAAAATCCCATTGAACAGGAAGGAACCTATCCGCTTCCCGAAGCGCAGGTGGACCGATTTTTGTTCAAGTTGATAGTTGAATATCCCTCCAGGGAAGAAGAAAAAATTATCATGCAAAAAATGTCCACCTCCAACAACCAAGTTCAAGTCAACCCGGTCGTCAAACCGGAGGATCTGTTCAAGGCCAGGCAAGTGTTCGATTCTATCTATATCGACGACAATTTGCAGGATTACATCCTCAATCTGGTCGCGGCAACACGAGACCCGGCAGCCCATGGCCTGGAAGCCTATGCAAAAACCATTCAGTTTGGGGCCTCCCCCAGAGCTTCCATATTCCTGAACCGGGCTTCCAAAGCGTACGCTTTCATGCAAGGCCGGGGCTATGTGGTTCCGCAGGATATAAAATCCATTGGACGAGACATCCTGAGGCATCGGATCATCCTGACCTATGAAGCCGAGGCGGAGAATCTCACCACCGACGATATCTTGAAAAAAATCTTCGATACGGTGGAAGTTCCTTAAATAAAGGTTATCTATAATAGTTACGACTGAACCGGGCAGACAGTGTCAATTATTGAATGGCTGGGATCGATCCAAATACAACACTCATATTTTGTCCGAAAGCAGTCTTTCGGAACTCAAGAACATCCTCCCCTGTCTGTCAGGTCACGTTTAAACTGCTATAGGTTTTCATTTTGAATTTCGTCACAAATTTTATGGAATGGCTCCGCTCCCATCCCCCGGTCAACCCAATTTTGTGTGAACCCACCCAATATTGTCGCAAATAACGCGACTAAATTGACCAATATGGAGATAAATGTTAAGGTGCGTGCAGGAGCAAACAAAATCAAAGGGAGGGTATACTATGGCCTCAGATCGTATTAACACAAGGTTATCAAAGCCTTTAGCGGACCATATTGAACGTATGGTGGGAGCAAACGGCGTCTATGAAACACCAAGCGAGTATGTTCGTGATCTGATCCGCAGGGACATGGAAAACAGCGATTCTGTTTATTTGAGAGAAGCCATTCTGGAGGGCTATCGGGATATGGCATCGGGTCGATATTTCAAATCGACGGGGAATTTCAAAAAGGATATGGGCCTGCTCAAGAAAAACGATAGCCTCGACGGGGCTTAATTGATGGCGGATTATTTTATTTCCCGTCGCGCGGCCCTTGATTTACAGGATATTTATAATCGCTCTGCTAAAGAATGGGGCGAGGGTGTTGCCGATGTATACATGGAAACCGTTTACAGGGTGTTTGCTCGGCTTTCCAAAAACCCTGAACTGGGCAAGCTCCGGCAAGAACGATCCGGCCCCTTCCTCATGTATCCTGCGGGAAAACACTTTGTCATTTACGACACCTTTCCCCAGGGAATTATTATCCTGACTCTGTTGCATCAAATGCGCAAAATTGAAATTATTATTGAAAACCTCGGTCCCTCTTTTATTTCCGAAATTACCGATTTGAAGAAACAATTTCACGAATGAGTTTGAATTTCGGCACAAATTTTCTGGACTGGTTCCGGCCTCTTTCAACAGAAGTCCCTGAAAATGAAGTTTCGCCCGAATTGCTCCAAAAAGTTCGGGCCATCCAGATCAAAACCAATCATCTGGCCAATGACATCATGACGGGGGAATATGTTTCGGCCTTTAAAGGACAGGGCATGGAGTTCAGCGAAGTCCGGGAATATCAGCCGGGTGACGACATTCGTTTGATCGAATGGAACGTCACCGCCCGTATGGGTCAACCTTATATCAAAGAGTTCAAGGAAGAGAGGGAATTGACATCCATGCTTTTGGTCGATGTCAGTTCTTCGGGAGAATTTGGCTCAATCGGAAAACGTAAAAACGAGATCTCCGCTGAAATCGCTTCTATACTGGCTTTTGCGGCCATTAAAAATAATGATAAAATCGGGCTGATCGTATTCTCGGATATCATTGAACATTATATTCCGCCGAAAAAAGGCAAAGCGCATGTGTGGAATATCATCCGCACGATATTGGATTTTAACCCCGAAGGCAAAGGCACCGACCTGAACCTTCCGCTGGAATATTTGGTAACTATCCAGAAACGCAAAACCGTTGCCTTTTTGATATCCGATTTTCTGGCCCAAGGTTATGAGAATACGCTGAAACTTGCCCGGCAAAAACACGACCTCATCGCTCTCAGGATTGTCGATCCGCGCGAGCAGGACCTCCCAAATGTGGGGCTGGCGTACTTGCAGGACGCGGAAACAGGCGAGTCTATCCTGATAGACACGGCGGACAGGGAAATGGTCAAACAATTCACTGAACTCGGTGAGCAGGAATTCTTAAAAATGAAGACTTTTTATAATTCGATAGGAATCGACATCATTGAAATACGCACCGATCGACCTCTTGTCGAACCCATCGTTCGCTATTTCAAAGTGAGAGAAAAAAGGCGTGGAATATGAATCCCCTGAAAACCAATAAAGCAAAGGATGGTGTCAGCCCTTCTATCAAAATTTTTGTGATCGCCTTGACCGTCCTTACAATGGTGGCATTCCTTGTATTGGCTTTTAAATTGGTCGGCAAAATGACTTCTTCTACTGAAGAAGAAAAACCCTGGGCTTTGGAAATACGAGTGGTCGGTGACAAGCTGAAAGAGGCTGGACTCCACCGGCAAGCCATCGCCCAATACGCCAAATTTCTTGAAAATGAAGATATCGACCTGAAAACCCGCGCCAAGGTTTCGCAAACTGTGGGGGAACTTTATAAAACGCGTGGAGATTGCGGCTCGGCTCTGGTCTGGTTTTATCAGGCCGAGGTGGCAAGCCCCGCCCCCGCAGACAAAACAACCCTGGATTTCCAAATAGCCGCCTGTCTCAAAGAGGTCAAATCGGGACAACCTTGAAAATGAAATTTGAACCCACGAAACAAACATACATTTTCATTTGGCTCTCAGCCGGTTTGCTTTTACTGACGTTGATTTTGGTTCCCCTATCCGGATTTGCCCAAGGAAAAAATTTGGAGACTCAGTCTCCAATTTCGATCGAAGTGGAAGTCACGCCCAAACAGGCTACGGTAGGCGACTTGATCACCTATTCGATTCGGGTGAGGCACGATTCCAATTTCGAACCCTCCCAACCCAATTTTACGCCTCCTGAGGGATTGGAATTGGTCGATCAGGGAATGCAGGTGCTGGCTCGTAAAAAAACTCAGGTACAGCGGAAATTTTGGTTTCGGTTGCGGGCAGACCTTGTCGGGAGTCATGAATTTCCCGCACTGACCATCGCATTTGTGGCCGACACTGAAGGCAAAAAAATTCCCGGACAGGCAACCTCTCCAAAAGCACATGTGGAAATAAAGTCCATTCTGCGTCTTCAAGGCGAGCCCACCGACATCCGTGACATCAAGCCTTTGGAAAATATCGAAAAAGACTGGTGGCCCATCGTTTTTGGAATATTAGCAGCCCTTCTGGTCCTGGCTCTCGGAATTTATCTATTTAAGAGAAGAAAGAACCCATCAGCTGAGTCCGCTATTCAAACGGAAACCCTATCGCCCCAGGAGATCGCTTTACGGGATTTGAATATTTTACAAAAAAAAGGCCTGCTGGAAAAAAGTCTTGTCCGGGAATATTATTTTGAACTGTCGGAGATATTTCGTCGTTATCTCGGAGACAGATACAAATTTCCGGCGTTGGATTGGACCACAGAAGAAATAAAACACTTTCTCACACGCACATCGTCACTTAGCAAAGAGGAAGGCGAAACAACAGGTTTTATCCTCGAAAACACCGATCTGGTCAAATTTGCCAAAGCCCAGATAACCGAGGACGAAAATATGACAAAGAGAATCATCATTTTCATTCAGCAAACTTCCCGGCCTCAGGAATCCGAAGCGCCATCCCAACCGGTCCGCAATGACACGGCAACTCTTTCATGACATTTTTTCGCTTCGAAGACCCCTGGTTATTGTTGCTCATATTCTTGCTTCCTATTGCCGGGTTCCTGATTAGCAGGGATCGGACAGCGATGATTACCTATTCCTCCATCGGGCGGCTGAAAGCGGTGAACCACACCCGGATGAATCTGGTTTCAAAAGTTCCGAATATTCTAAAGATACTTGGTTGCATTCTTCTGGTCCTCGCTCTGGCGCGTCCTCAAGAGGGTCACAAGCGGTCCCGGATTTTATCTGCCGGAGTGGATATCGTTCTCGCCATCGACACGTCCGG
>VAPK010790517.1_pt1 | contig 12547 bp, 12 predicted proteins | sample 3395031 | NCBI WGS metagenome assembly VAPK01 (sample SAMN08290443, study PRJNA428436) | hydrothermal vent metagenome | isolation source: Deep-sea hydrothermal vent chimney 1 | place: Pacific Ocean: Juan De Fuca Ridge | reverse complement strand
AGTTAGACACAAAGTTAGACACAAAGTTAGACACAAAGTTAGACATTAAGAGGAATAAATATGAGTAATATTAAAGAGATATCGGGTGATTTTAATGCTGGAAAAGCAAACTTTGGCATTGCGGTAGCGCGTTTTAATTCCTTTATTGTTGAAAGTCTCTGCGAAGGTGCGGTTGATGCCTTACAACGCCATGGTGTTGCTGATAAGTCTATTGAAATCATCCGTGTACCAGGTGCTTTTGAGTTGCCTGTTATGGTTCAAGCGATGGCAAATAGTGGTAAATATGATTCTGTGATTGCACTCGGTGCGGTTATCCGTGGCAGTACACCGCACTTTGATATCGTTGCGGATGCTTCTGCAAAGGGTTTGGCGACAATTGCACTAGATACAGGTATGCCAATCATCAATGGGATACTGACCACAGATTCTATTGAGCAAGCGATAGAGCGTGCTGGTACAAAAGCAGGTAATAAAGGGGCAGAAGCTGCTGTCACAGCGATTGAAATGGTTTCATTGTTAAACAAGTTTAATAAATAACTAAATAAGTAACTAACTAAGAAATAAATAAAAATGGCCGCAGATAAGAAACAACAATACATTTCAGAGCGTCGTGTTGCGCGTAAATTGGCATTAATTGCTATTTATCAATGGCAGATGACAGATAATAGTTACGAAGATATTTACTTTGGTTTGCAAGAAGACATTAGTTTGTCAAAAGATATGCTAAAGGCAGACTTGGCATTTTTTCAAGCGTTGACTAAATGTGCAATAAATAAAACTGACGTTATCGATGCTGAGCTAAAACCTTTTCTAGATCGTGACGCTGAGCATCTCGATCAGATAGAAAGAGCGGTGTTACGCCTTGCAACTTGCGAGCTAATGCATCAGCCTGAAGTGCCTTATAAAGTGATTGTGAACGAAGCAGTGAATCTGACTAAAAAGTTTGGTGCTGATCAGGCGCATAAGTTTGTTAATGGTGTTTTAGACAAGGTTGGGAATAAACTTCGACCTGATGAAGCTATGACATCAGCTGCTTCTAAAAAAGCACCAAAAGAGACAATCACAGAAGTACCGAAAAAAGCGCCGAAAATAACAACAAAAGAAAAGTCTAAAAGAATCCCTAAAAGAATTCCAAAAGTATTACTTAAGAAAACTTAGCATACTTTGAATGCATGAATTCAATCTCATTCAACAATATTTCACTTGGGATAATCTACCTGATGATATTTCAATAGCTGTTGGCGATGATGCCGCTGTTCTTGATTTGCCTAAAGGTCAGCAATTAGTTACCTCCATTGATACCTTAATTTCAGGTGTACACTTTCCCGAAAATACCCTTCCAAGTGCAATTGGGCATAAAGCTTTAGCGGTAAACTTAAGCGATCTTGCCGCTATGGGTGCAGTGCCAAAATGGTTTACTTTAGCGCTGACGTTACCAGCAATAGATACAGAATGGTTGGAAGAGTTCAGTGAAGGTTTAAAGTCATTGGCACAGCAACACCAATGTTTTTTAATTGGGGGCGATACCACACGTGGTCCCTTAAGCATTAGTATTCAAGTGATGGGTTTTGTGGGTCAAGGAAGGGCACTCTTAAGAAGCGGCGCTAAGGTAGGTGATAAAATTTATGTTAGTGGTACTTTAGGTGATGCGGCAGCTGGTTTACAGAATATACTGGGTGAATTAGCACTTTCTAGAGATGATGCTGAGTTTTGCCAACAAAAACTAAATATGCCAACGCCTCGACTAGATGAAAGCGAAAAAATCAAAACTTTTGCAAGTGCCTGTATTGATATCTCAGATGGTTTATTACAGGACTTATCACATATTCTAAAAGCTTCTAATGTGGGAGCAATTTTGGACTTATCCACATTACCGCTTTCTCCTGTATTAAGTAAATTAGGCAATAAACAAATACGACAATTTGCCTTATCGGGTGGTGATGATTATGAGTTACTATTTACAGTCCCAGAGAGTAATGAAGCTTTATTTCTTGAAGAGATGCGTAACAAAGTAAGTTGTATCGGTCATATAACAATTGAATGTGGCAAGATTATTGATGAATCAGGAAAAGAATTAAGCACAACAGGTTATAATCATTTTAATGACAGCTAAAAATCCAAAAATAGAAGGGCTTAATCGCAAAGTCCTGACAAATCCAGTGCACTTCCTAGCCTTTGGCTTTGGCAGTGGTTTAGCCCCTTTTGCCCCTGGAACATTTGGCACCCTTGCGGCGATTCCACTTTATTTATTAATGACTTCATTGTCATTGCCTCTTTATCTAGTGATAGTAGCAGTTGTCTCTATCGTTGGTATTTGGATATGTGGAAAATCCTCTGAAATGCTAGGTGTACATGATCATTCAGGGATTGTGTGGGATGAATTTGCTGGCTATTTTGTAACTATGATTGCGGCACCAGCAGGTTGGATTTGGATAGTCATCGGATTTATATTATTTCGACTTTTTGATATCTGGAAACCTTGGCCAATTTCCGTATTAGACAAACAAGTCCACGGTGGTTTTGGCATAATGGTTGATGATATTCTGGCGGGTATTTTTGCTCTGATTGGTTTACAGCTTATTTATTACTTATCTACAATGTTTTAAGAGTTCTACTGGTAATCTTGTAAAAAAGGGGGGGGTGCCATTATCAATTTTCATTGTGTTTTATGGCACCCCTCGTGTTTTTAAGATACTGACCAATTTTTTTTAAAATATCTTTGATTCTCACACTATTTTTTCTTTATGAGTTTATAGAATCCTTTATAAAATATAACTATCCCAACAGAGAGACAGATAAAACCAATAATTAACCTTAATGCTATGATCATTTCTAAAGGGTAAGTATGAAATACATTGGGTAATTTATTAAATGCTGTAACAAGTATGGCTAAGCCAAACAAAAAAATGACAATACTGATTAAAGTTATCACAATAGCTAATAGTTTATTCATACTAAGTTCTCATTTAATTCTTTACATACTTGCTCACCAATCCCATTCGCTGCACCAGTAACAATGCAATATTTACCCTTAAAATCCTAACTACAATCCATTTTTCATTTTGTGGGCAACCAAACAAGCCAGTGAACAAGCCTATATTGCTCAACCCAGAAACGGTTCTAACTTACTATATTTTTTTATAAACATAATATCTGAAAATTAGTGATTGTATTAATGCAAAACAACCATATACAAAACCTATTTCGTACTGTTTGAAAACGATGCCCCCAACTATGAACATTAAAGCTGGAAAGGCGTATAAAAAGTATGATTTGTTTGTGAATTTATTTAAAAAATAATGCCAAGGTAAACCAATAACTAGCCATCCAATAATAGATACTGGCAAATAAAATATACTAAAAAGTGATAATAGCTGTAAAAATATTAATGGGTTTTCTATTGAAATTAATCCTTTAGATTCATATAGAACATAAGTAATAAGAAGCAAAAAACACCAAATGATACTTTTTAAAGATGATTGGAAAATACGATTATTGGTCAATTTTTATACCATTATTTTGGGCACGGAAGTATAACGAGGCTGTAGAAAAGCCCAATTATTAACTAAATTATTAGTTTTAGTCGAGTTTTTAAACGGCGTTGAAAAATAATAATCTGGAAAAACAATGAGTTACCAATTAAGCAATAACTGGGAAAACTTATTAAAAAGGAGTGTTTTGGTTTTCCTACAGCCAGAACGCCCGCTTAAGTTGTCGGGCAATTTAATAGAACTGAACTCAATCTTACGATAAAGTTAAACAAACTACAGAATAATGAGAAGCCCTGCTTTAGCCTGCCAAATTAAAGTGCTTGTATGATTTTGTTAATATTTTCTGTCACTGACCCTGTCAAACTATAGAATTAGCTCCGCTATAACATCTCCATCATCTCTGTTTCCATTTTGTTTAAATCCATAGCTGGCATATAATTTCTTTGCCGCAATATTTTGTGGGTCGAAATAAACATCTACTAATTTGCAGTGCTCATGTGCTTTGATTTCCTCCAGCAATAGACCCATTGCAATTTTCCCAATCCCTGTATTTTGGTGTTTTTGATCTATCATAAATCGCCATATAGTACATTCATTCTCATCGGGTTCACCAACTTCGCCAAATTCGTAGTCCAAGAACCCTACAACTTTGTCGCCCACACAAATAGCTCTAAGGTATGTTGATGTAGAGAATCTAGATTCTGCAATAGAAAATAAGTTTGATGGAAGATACTTTTCTTGTGTCTTTTTGACCTTTAGTTCAATTACGTCATTGAAATTGTCTCTCACAACTTCTATTAATTTTACGTCCAACTTTGTATTCTCCGTGGAGTAGATTTTACTTTGATATTGGTACTTATTATTGCCATTTCAAATATGAGCAGATACAGCGTTGAGTCCACAGGCTTTAACGACTACAAGCTATTCTTTACAAGTTGAATCCAATAACTAGCACCAAGTGGCAACACGTCATCATTAAAATCATAATGTGTATTGTGTAACATACAAGCTCCTCCTACTTGATCTTCTGGTACTTCGCCATTGCCAATCCAAATGTATGCACCTTCTTTAGCATTTAGCATGAATGAGAAGTCTTCGGCTCCCATGGTGGGAGGTAAATCTCTTAGTATGTTTTCATTTCCAGCTATTTCACCTGCTGCTTTTGCACAGATGTCTGCGTGTTTTGGGGTATTGATGGTGGCAGGGTAGACCGATTTAATATCTACAACGCTAGTTGCTCCCATTGCGGCACAGGTATTTTCCACGACTTCTTTAATTCGCAGTTTTATTTGTTGACCTATTTCTGTGTTTAGATAGCGCAAAGTGCCCGTGATTTTCATTTCATCTGGCATGACATTGGATGCGGTTCCTGCATTAACGATAGTAATGCTGATTACCGCTGAGTCTAAGGGTGATAAAGTTCTTGAAACGATAGACTGTAAAGCACTAATTACATTAGCACCTGTTAAGATGGGATCGACTAATTGATCAGGCATAGCGGCATGCCCACCTTTACCTTTTATAGTGATGTATATGGTATCAACAGCAGCCATCACAGCATGATTATGTACTGCAAATTTCCCTGCGGCTAAACCTGGCCAATTATGCATGCCATAGACTGCATCACAGGGGAATTTATCGAATAGACCCTCTTCGACCATGACGCGCCCACCAGCACCACCTTCTTCGGCGGGTTGGAAGATAAAGTGAACAGTCCCTGTAAAATCATTGTGTTCTTTGAGGAAGACGGCTGCGCCTAATAGCATAGTGCTGTGTCCATCATGACCACAGGCATGCATTTTTCCATCATGTTTAGATTTGTGAGGGAACTGGTTAAGTTCTTGTAAGGGTAGAGCGTCCATATCAGCTCGAAGCGCAATTGATTTGCCTTTTTTCTTGCCATGAACGGTTGCGACAATTCCCGTTACGGCCATTCCGCGATGCATTTCGATATGATGAGATTCTAAAACAGAGGCAATATAATCACTGCTAAGCTCTTCTTTGAAACTAAGTTCGGGGTGTTGGTGTAACCAATGTCTCCAAGAGATCATTTGTTGATGTAGTTCTGAATTGGTTTTAACCATTGTCGTCACCCTGAGTGATTTATTTTTGCCAACCTATTTCTTTGGCTGTTTGTGGACCAATGACAGTTTTCTTTAAGCTTGATGGGATTTTAGCTTTTATTTCGGATAAAGCAATCTGTCCGCCCATAATTTCCGCCTTACGTTGTGGAAAAAGAGGCTTAATTTTTGGTTCAGCATATCCTTGAGGGTATAGAGGTAAACCAGTACTTAGGTCATATTTGTCTGTTGCGCCCAGTGTATGCAGGAGTTCGTGCAGGATAACGACTTTATTTTGTGCCGAATATTTTTTATCTGCAAATAAATTGTTTATTGCGATTTTTGCTTTTTTTAGCCCAGTAGAATGCTTTAGTACCGAGTGTTCCTTGGGGTCATAATACAAAGCATAGGCTCGAATATGTGGGCTTATTCCTTTGAAGTTATCTTCTTGCCAAGACCAAAAGCGTAGTTTAATGCTCCAAATTAACACACTAAAACCACTACGGTTTTCTGGTATCTTGGGCGGTAGTGAATTCATTTTAGGAGCCAGACGAATCTGAATGGGAGTTGATAAATTCAAACCATATCGAACTGATTCTTTTTCAAGTACCTGATTAATGCTATCGAACTGATCATGATCCAATTGTGAAATATATTCATCTGCCTTTGCACTACCATCGGCATTAATTGGGTAAACAACAACACGTAAAGTCTGTTTCCAGCTAGTCGCACGAGCATTACTTAAAAATGTATCAAGACCAACATAGGCAAGAACGAGAACTAATAGGGTGATTCGGATTGTTTTAAAGCTCATAAGGAGTCAGGAATAAAGAATTAAAGAGAAGAGTATTTTATCATTGGCAGAATAAATAGAAACTTAACGAGAACTTAGTTAAGTAGATTAATCCTTGTACAGTTTAGGATTAAAAGTATCTCTAAGAAAATCACCCAATAAGTTAATAACAATAACCAGTACTATTAAAAACCCACCTGGAATTAAAGTAATCCACCAAGAACCTGAGAAAAGGTATTGTTTGCCAATACTTATTAATGATCCAAGGCTCGGCTCAGTTACAGGCATGCCAAGTCCCAGAAAGGATAGGCTGGCTTCGGTGATAATTGCGTTGGCAATTTGTACGGTAGAAATAACAAAAATGGGTGAAAGGCAGTTAGGCAGTATGTGTTTAAACATAATTCTAATCGAACCAAAGCCCATCACTTTGGCGGCATCAACATATTCTTTTTCTTTTTCTGCTAGAACACTAGAACGAACTGTTCGGGCGATTTGTGGCCATTCTGCCAGACCAATGATTAGAATTAGAATGATCATTGCCCATTGGTTAAAAGCCGCACTGCCGAAGGCACTTTGTACAATGGCGAGAATAATGATGGCAACCATTAGAGTGGAGAAAGAAAGCTGAACATCAGCGATTCGCATTAAAATACTGTCAGTTCTTCCGCCAACATAACCCGATACCAAACCAACTGTGATACCAATGACTCCCTGTAGCAGTACAGCAAGTATTCCAATTAATAAAGAGACACGCATGCCATAAAGAATGGTGCTCCATAAATCACGTCCTTGGTCATCTGTACCGAGTAGAAAACGTGAGTCTCCTCCCTGTTGCCATAAGGGTGGCAGTTCGGAATCCATAATGTCCAGTATTTTTAAATCATAGGGGTCAAAGGGTGCAATCAGTGGTGAGAAAAATGCGAAAATAATAAAGATAAAGAAAATAATGCTACTAAAAATAGCAATTTTGTCTCTTTTAAAATGGTAGAAAAAATCAGAGTCTACGAAGCGTTGAAATAATGATCTGGTAGCATCCATTATTGTTTTTTGCCTAATAGGTTTACTGTCGGATTAATCACTCCGTAGAGTAGATCAACCAGCGTATTTACCACTACGAAAAGGAAACCAACAAACATAATATAGGCAACGATTAGTGGAATATCAGAACGATTTACTGCTTCTAGAAACATAAAGCCCATACCTGGCCACTGGAAAACAGATTCAGTTAAAATAGTGTAGGCAACCATAATGCCGATTTGTACCCCGCCGACTGTAATCACAGGCAACATGGTGTTTTTAAGGGCATGTTTAAAATAAACACGGGTATTGCTTAAGCCTTTAGCACGCGCAAATTTAACGTACTCGGAACTTAAAACCTCTAGCATTTCTGCCCGAACCAGACGTATAAACAGGGGCAGCATTATCGAAGACAGAGCAATGGCAGGCATAATGATATGTGAAAAACCATCCCAGCTTAAGAAGTTAGTTTTCCAGTAACCAAAAACATGCACAATCTCACCGCGTCCAAAGGAGGGCATCCAGCCGAGCTTTACAGAAAATATATAGATTAGTGCAAGTGCAGTTAAAAATACGGGTATTGAAATACCAATCACGCTCACCGTCATAACCAGTTTACTAAACCAATGTTTAGGATTAATTGCGGAAAAAACACCCAGCGGAATGGATAGAAAAATAATAATTAATGTTGCGCCAAATGTGAGTTCTAGAGTGGCAGGTAGTTTTTTTAATATCACTGTCATTGTCGGTAGCTTATGAAAATAGGAAGTACCGAGGTCACCTTGTACAGCATTTTTAAGAAAGCGACCATATTGAACTAGAAAGGGGTCATTTAAGCCCATTTTTTCTCGCATTACATCACGCTCTTTTTCAGAGACTGATTGCCCCGTCATTTCTCTAAGTGGGTCACCTAGATTATCTTTAATCGCAAAGCTAAGCAGGCTGATAATAAGCATAACTACGATGGCTTGTAACAGACGTTTAAATAGAAATTGAAGCATTATGTGCTAGCGCTGCAACGGATGTTTCCATCTGTTACAGCACAAACTTTTATTCTATAACCAAATCTCCTATGTATGGGAAATTCATCGCATTAACAATAGGTTTAATTTGTACACCTTTGCGCGATGCCCAAGCTAGATTTTGCCAATGTAAAGGTACAAAAGCGGCATCATCATACATTTGCTTTTCGACTGCTTTGAGCAACTTTCCACGTTTTGTATTATCCGTTTCTTTATTTGCTTTGATGGTGGTCTCATCAACAAACTGACTGCTGTAATTTCCTGAGTTGTAAGCACCCATACCGGTGTCTTTGTTTGGTGTCATAGCTAAGAACTCATAGAAGTTGGCACTATCTTCAGTGTCCGAATGCCAACCAATCATAAGAATATCAGCGGCACGTTTATCATACTCTGGCCAATATTGAGCTTTTGGCATAGTTTTTAGATCAACCTTGATATTGATTTTAGAAAGCATTGCTGCAACTGCCTGTGCGATTTTTTCATCATTCACATAACGGTTATTGGGTGCCATCATGGTAACTGTAAAGCCATCAGGGAATCCTGATTCACTCATTAGTTTTTTAGCTTTATCTACGTCATAACGTGGGGTTAAGCTGTCGTTATAGCCAAGATATCCTTTTGGATTCATTTGACCCGCAGCGGTTGCAAAACCTTTCATTATTTTCAACACGATGCCTTCGTTATTAATTGCATGTACTATCGCTTGTCTGACTTTCACATCTTTAAATTCTTTGCGACGTTCTTGATTTAATTGCAAAGTAATAATACGGGTGCCCGCCATGGTAACCAGTTGTACCTTATCATTAGACTCTAGTTGTCCAAATTCATTCGGGGCTACAGGAGCTATAAAATCAACATCGCCAGAGAGTAAGGCAGCTACACGAGTCTGGTTATCTTTGATGGGTGTCATAATGACTTGATCTGCATTACCTTTGGAGTCTTTGTCCCAGTAATCTTTAAATCGATCAAATACGACTTTCACTCCTTGTTCGCGCGATGTCACAGTATAAGGGCCAGTGCCTGAAGTGTGGGTTGAGGCGAAAGAAGCTCCATCTTTTACAATTGCTGCTTTATCCTTGCCATTTTCATCTTTGCCTGAATAGAACTTACTATCCATTGGGAAAATATAAGTTGCCGTGTGCATTACTAAGGGATAAGGACCATCAGTAATTAATTCAATGGTTTTGTCGTCAACTACTTTTAACTCTTTGAAATTAGTAAATATACCTTTGAAATCACCGCTGGTTTTTATACGATCAAAAGTCCATTTAAAATCGGCTGAAGTCAGTGTATTTCCAGAATGAAACTTAACTCCTTCGCGTAAATGAAAGCGGACAGTATTGGCATCAACTCTTTCCCATTTGGTTGCTAAACGAGGTTCAAAATTAAATTCTTGAGTCCACCTAACAAGTGGGTCATGTGTCATATGCGATAGTTGTAACATACCACCAGATAGTTGTTCATGAATATCGAGTGTTACTGGGTCGGCATCGTAGGCAAGCTTTAAAGTCTTTGCACTAACGGGGGTGAAGGCAAGTGCAGCCGCATAAACTAGAGTACTTAGTTTGGCTACTAGTAGTAACTGTGTTTTTAGTTGCATCTGAATATCTCCTTTCATAAGTATCTTTATTAGTGTAGTACAGATATAGGTCTCTATTGGTTTGGTCCATCCCTCAATGCTGTTTTATTCAGGCATAGCTTTTAAATTTACTGACAAAACATTGTCCGTCACATTGTGGGAATGGAGAACAAGGCAAACAAAATAATGGTTACATATGTTTATTCTTTAAGTTTCATTTAAACTTGTTGTAATATACTTGTATTCTATAGATAAAAATTGGCCTACTTTTCTGATTACTTATTCGTAGTAGAGTGAAATTCTAAAACAAAGAGATATCTACTTCTCTTTAACTGAGTTCTTATGAAAAAAATATTTAGCTTTATATTGTTACTTCTCATTGTTGGTGGTGCTATTGCACTGGTCATCAATAAGGTTAAAAACAAACCAGCTGTTGAGCATATTGAGCAACAATTCCCTGTAAAGGCAGTAGAGGTTATTACAGCAGCGAAAATTCCTTTTCGAGCTAGAGCAATGGCATTTGGTAATATCGAACCCGCTACGATTTTGAAAGCAAAATCAGAGGTCAGTGGCAAGGTTAGCTATCTACATCCAGAGCTTAAAAAAGGTTCTAGCCTTAAAAAAGGCACAGTGGTTTTACGTATAGAACCAACCACCTATAAATTGACATTGAGTCAAAGTAAAGCGGGATTAGTAGGAAGCCAGTCAACGTTAAAACAATTAGAAACGGAAGAAAAAAGCACCAAACGGGCTTTAAGTATTTCACAAAAAAACCTCAACGTAGGATACAAGGAACTAAATCGGATTAAATCACTTTGGAATCAACGTTTAATCGCACGCTCGACTTTGGATAAAGAGGAGCAAAAGGTTCTTTCTCTTCGTCAGCAGGTTCAGGATATTGAAGGTAAAATAGCCAGTTATGCCAGTCGAAAAGCAGCTACCCGCGCGCAGATAAAACAATCAAAATCACAGGTTGACCAGAGCAAAGATAAGCTTGGAAGAACAGAAATTCGTCTTCCATTTGATGCCCGCATAGGGACAGTCTCAGTTGATAAAGGTGAATTTGTATCAGCAGGTGGCTTGCTTTTTGAAGCATTGGGTGTTCAGGCAGTGGAAATAAACGCACAGTTACCTATTAAACAACTTCGCCCTCTGGTTGCTGGCCTGAGTAATAAAAGTGAAGGCATTAATTTTAAAAGTCCCGAAGGCGTACAAGCAGTATTAAAAAATATGAATCTTGAAGCGCGCGTGCGATTGGTTGGAGAATCAAGTGATATCGCAATCTGGCAAGGTCAACTGGTTCGACTGAGTGAGTCTGTAGACCCCACCCGTGATACATTGGGGCTAGTTATCTTGGTGAATAAGCCGTATGAGAATATTATACCTGGGAAGCGTCCACCCTTATTAAAAGGCATGTATACCTCTGTTGAGTTACTGTCACCAGCCAAACCTACGTTGGTTGTTCCGCGTAAATCAGTCCATCAAGGGCGCGTTTATGTTGCTGTTGCAGCAACAAAAGAAGGTGAAAGTCTTTTAGAAATCATACCCGTTCATATTCTATTTCAAGAAGGTGAAATGCTGGTGCTTGATGATAAAAAAGATGCTGCATTGATTGGTAAAAAAATCATCATCACTGATGTCATTCCTGTCATGGAAGGCTTGCCTCTTAAGGTTATTGAGGCAACTGAGTACCAAAAGCAATTAGTTGAAAATGCATTGGGTGCTCTGGAAAAAAATCTTATGGATGATAAATAATGATTAATTATTTTATAAGGCATCCTACTGCGGGAAATATTTTAATGATGGCAATTATTGCTATCGGCCTTGCTTCACTTACGCATCTTAACAAGGAATCTTTTCCCTTAATTAAGCCAAGTAAAGTGCAAGTACAAATGGCTTATCCAGGTGCTAACCCCGCAGATGTGGAAGATGCAATCTGTAATCGCCTAGAAGAAGCTACTGATAGCATCAGCTTTTTAAAAGAGCAAAAGTGTGATGCACGTGACAATATGGCAATCTTTACGTTGGAAATGCAAGAATCTGGTGAAATTAAAGCTTTTTATGATGACGTTAAAGCCGCAACGGATGGTATATCTGACTTTCCTGTAGAAGTAGAAGACCCTATTATTAAAGAGCTGGGACGTATTAGTGCCGTTGCTAATGTTGTTATTACGTCTGATAAGCTGACCACATCTGAACTAAAAGCGCTCACCGAATCCTACCGTAGTAAAATGTTAGCTTCCCCGCAGATTCCTATTGTTACAGTTTCTGGTTTTTCAAAACATCAGCTACAGGTATTAATCAGCCCTGATGCTATGTTGAAATATCAGTTAAGTGTGCAAGATATTGCCAATCTAATTTCTTCTCAAGCGTTGGAATTACCTGCCGGTACACTGGAAAGTAGTAATACTTCCTACCAGATTCGTTTTGATAATCCTCGAAAAACAGTAGAAGAGCTAGCTGATCTGATTATTATAAACTCGTCGCTGGGCGGTGAAATAAAACTGGGAGATATTGCTCGTATAGAAGACAAGTTTGAAAAACGTGAAGAACGTGTCGAGTTAAATGGTAAACCCTCTGGCATT
>VAPK010132983.1_pt1 | contig 12549 bp, 12 predicted proteins | sample 3395031 | NCBI WGS metagenome assembly VAPK01 (sample SAMN08290443, study PRJNA428436) | hydrothermal vent metagenome | isolation source: Deep-sea hydrothermal vent chimney 1 | place: Pacific Ocean: Juan De Fuca Ridge | reverse complement strand
TTGAAGAGTCAGAGCAAAAGCAAAATTTAGAAATGGACAATGACGAAGATGTTGAACAAATAGAAGAAATATCCTTTGAGGATCTGGAGAAACAATTAAAACAAACTGAAAAAAAAGCAGAAGAAAATTGGGATAAAGCTGTCCGCACCCAAGCTGCAATGGAAAATTTAAAAAGAAGGACTCAAAAAGACTTAGAAAATGCACATAAATATGGTCTTGAAAAATTTGCCAAAGAATTGCTATCCGTTATTGATAGTCTGGAGTTAGGCATTCAAGCATCAACCAGTGACGATCCTGAAGTAATAGCATTAAGACAAGGCAGTGAATTAACAATTAAACAATTTGAAGCTGTCTTTGCTAAATTTAATATAGAAGCTCTAGACCCCATTGGAGAAGCTTTTAACCCCGAATTACATCAAGCAATGACCATGCAGCCCAATACTGATGTAGAACCCAACACCGTACTCAATGTATTTCAAAAAGGTTATATTTTGAACGGTCGATTAATTCGACCCGCCATGGTTGTAGTCTCTAAAGCTTCTGAACCTCCAGTTGCGCCAGAAGGAGATTCAATAAACCTTGATGAACAGGCTTGAAATAATTTGAAATGACCTCATTTCAAAAGTAATCAAAATTAACACTATTAAGTTTGGAGATATAAATGGCTAAAATAATCGGAATTGATTTAGGAACGACAAATTCATGTGTCGCCGTTTTAGAAAATGGCAAAGCACGTGTGATTGAAAATAGCGAAGGTGCTAGAACCACACCTTCTATTATTGCCTTTACAGGTGATGATGAAGTATTAGTTGGACAGTCTGCAAAACGCCAAGCAGTCACCAACCCTGAAAATACATTATTTGCAATCAAGCGTTTAATTGGTCGTCGTTTTAAAGATGATGTTGTTCAAAAAGACATCAAAATGGTACCTTACAAAATTGTTGAAGCAGACAATGGTGATGCATGGGTAGAATGTCATGGTAAAAAAATGGCAGCACCTGAGATTTCATCACGTATTTTGATGAAATTAAAAAAAGATGCTGAAGCATTTTTAGGTGAAGAAATAACAGAAGCTGTTATTACAGTTCCGGCTTACTTCAATGACTCACAACGTCAAGCAACAAAAGATGCTGGTCGTATTGCAGGGTTAGATGTAAAACGTATCATTAACGAGCCTACTGCTGCTGCCTTAGCTTTTGGTATGGATAAGCCTCAAGGTGATACAACCATTGCTGTTTATGATTTAGGTGGCGGAACATTCGACGTATCAATTATTGAAATTGCAGAAATTGAAGGTGAACATCAATTTGAAGTATTGGCCACCAATGGTGATACTTTTCTGGGTGGAGAAGATTTTGATTTAAGAATCATCGACTTTCTGGCTGATGAATTTAAAAAAGACAACGGAATTGATCTACATAATGACCCATTGGCCTTACAACGCTTAAAAGAAGCTGCCGAAAAAGCTAAAATTGAATTATCATCTACTGAACAAACTGACATCAACTTACCTTATGTCACAGCGGATGCCAGTGGGCCAAAGCATTTGAATGTTAAATTGACTCGTGCAAAATTAGAATCATTAGTCGATGACCTTATAGAAAGAACTAAAAAACCTTGTGAACAAGCATTAAAGGATGCGGGATTATCAGCATCTGAAATTAATGATGTCATCATTGTCGGTGGTCAAACCCGTATGCCAAAGGTTCAGGAACTTGTAAAAGATTTTTTTGGTAAAGAACCTCGTAAAGACGTTAACCCTGATGAAGCCGTTGCATTAGGCGCTGCCATTCAGGCAGGTGTTTTAGGTGGTGATGTTAAAGACGTGTTGCTACTTGATGTTACACCGCTGTCCTTAGGTATCGAAACCATGGGTGGTGTAATGACTAAATTGATAGAGAAAAACACCACTATCCCAACCAATGCGTCGCAGGTATTTTCAACAGCTGAAGACAACCAGTCAGCAGTTACTGTTCATGTATTACAAGGAGAACGTGAAGTAGCAAGTGGCAATAAATCACTCGGTCGTTTTGATCTGGCTGATATTCCACCAGCCCCTCGTGGTATTCCACAAGTTGAAGTATCCTTTGATATTGATGCTAACGGTATTTTGAATGTTTCTGCTAAAGATAAAGCAACGGGTAAAGAACAATCTATTATCATCAAAGCATCCAGTGGTTTATCGGATGATGAGGTTGACCGTATGATTCAGGACGCAGAAGCCCATGCTGATGAAGATAAAAAAATCACCGAACTGGTTTCTGCGAGAAATGCTGCGGAAGGTATGATTAATGCCACTGAAAAATCTGTAGAAGAATTAGCCGATCAAGTTGAAGCTGAGGAAAAATCAGCCATTGAAACAGCTATTTCTGATTTACAAGAAGCAGTTAAAACTGAAAATAAAGAAGATATCGATGCAAAAACTGCAACCTTGACAGAGTTGTCTGGCAAGTTAGCTGAACGTGTTTATGCACAAAAAGCAGAAGCGGGTGAAAATGCAAGTGAATCACCTGAAGCTTCGACTGACTCAGCAGCTGCTGACGATGTTGTTGATGCAGAGTTTGAAGAAGTTAAGGACGACGAAGACAATAAATAAGTGTTTTGAAGTGCGTAGGGTAAATAAAGACCTAAGCTTAGGTACTTAAATATATACCCTACGATACTTTTTCCCCTGAATAGGAAGGATAAAATAAAACCGCCGGTATTTTGCTGGCGGTTATTTACGTTATGGCAAAAGAAGATTTTTATAAAGTACTTAGCGTTGAAAAAAACGTAAGTGACGCAGAGTTAAAGAAAAGTTATCGTCGTATGGCGATGAAATTTCATCCAGACCGAAACAAAGATGACCCCGAATCAGCTGAGAAAAAATTCAAACAAGTAAAAGAAGCTTATGAAATTTTATCAGACCCGAAAAAACGCTCAGCCTACGACCAGTTTGGTCATGCCGGTGTTGATCAATCCATGGGTGGCGGTGGAGGATTCACTGGAGGTGAAAATTTCAGCGACATTTTTGGTGATGTTTTTGGCGATATTTTTGGTGGCGGAGGTGGCGGTCGCAGACGTAGTAATGTTCAAGCCGGAGCAGATTTACGCTATAACTTGGAATTAACACTTGAAGAAGCAGTTGGTGGAACGGAAGCAACGGTAAAAGTACCCGTCTTAGTCTCTTGCGGTGAATGTAAAGGCTCTGGTGCTAAAAAAGGCTCTAGCCCTGTTACATGTACTTCCTGTCAAGGACAAGGACAAGTCAGAATGCAACAAGGCTTTTTTTCTGTTCAACAAGCCTGCCCCACATGTAACGGAACAGGTAAGCAAATCAAAGATCCTTGTCGTAAATGCCATGGTCAAGGTCGTGTGCAAGAAAATAAAACCTTATCGGTCAAAGTACCTGCCGGTGTCGATACTGGAGATCGTATCCGCCTGGCTGGTGAAGGTGAAGCTGGCGTAAATGGTGGACCATCTGGAGATTTGTATGTACAAGTACAAGTTAAGGATCACACCATTTTTACCCGTGACGGTGCTGATCTATACTGTGAAGTCCCCATAGGCTTTCCAACAGCTTGTTTAGGAGGCGATCTGGAAGTCCCTACCTTAAATGGAAAAGTAAAACTTAAAATTCCTGCGGAAACTCAAACGGGCAAATTATTTAGATTACGTGGCAAAGGTGTTAAGCCTGTTCGTGGAGGATCAACAGGTGATCTACTTTGTCGCGTGCAAATTGAAACCCCTGTTCGCCTAACAAAAGAGCAAAAAACATTGATAGAACAATTAAAAACATCAATAACTGGCGGGGGAAAACAACATAGTCCTCAGGAACATACCTGGACCGATGGTGTAAAAAGTTTTTTTGATAAATTAACAGGATAACCACATGCGAATTGCTGTAGTAGGTTGCTCTGGACGAATGGGGTTGTCTCTGATTAAAGCAGTCGATGCGTCACAATCAACCCAATTTAGTGTTGCTATTTCTCGTCCAGAAAGTGATTCTATTGGCAAGGATGCTGGAGAACTAGCGGGGATTGGAAAAAAAAATATTGTCGTCACAAACGATTTAGCTCTCGTCACAGATCAGTTTGATGTATTAATAGATTTTACCCGACCAGAGCCTTCAATGGATTATATTGAGTTATGTCGCCAAGCGGGAAAAAAAATCGTGATTGGCACCACAGGTTACAATGAAGAACAGAAGTCCATCATCAATGAAACAGCAAAAGAAATAGCTATTGTACTAGCACCCAACATGAGCGTTGGCGTGAATTTATCACTTAAATTACTAGAAATGACAGCAAAGGTAATGGGCGATTATACCGATATAGAAGTCATTGAAGCACACCATCGACATAAAGTTGATGCGCCTTCGGGTACTGCACTACGCATGGGTGAAGTTATCGCTAAATCTCTAGGGCGTGATTTGAAAGACTGTGCAATCTATGGTCGTGAAGGTAATACAGGAGAAAGAGATAGAAAAACCATCGGCTTTTCTACTATCCGTGCTGGTGACATAGTCGGTGAACACACAGTAATGTTTGCTGATGAAGGTGAGCGTGTTGAAATTACACACAAAGCCAGTAGTCGCATGACTTTTGCAAATGGTGCCGTCAGGGCTGCAACTTGGTTAAAAGAGAAAAATAATGGACTTTATGACATGCAAGATGTATTAGGACTTTAGGATCTTTGTAAAAGCACTTTCTCAACGCGTTCTAAATCAGCCTGTGTATCCACCCCTGCCTCTGGCGTTTTTACGATAGTTTTAACAAGAATCGCCTGACCATACCACAATATTCTTAATTGTTCTAAGGACTCGATAGATTCCAAAATTGAGGGTTGCCATGAACAATAGTTTTTAAGGAATTCTACAGTATAGGCATACATACCTATATGTCTTAAATATGGCATTGCTTTAGAAATTTTCCCTTCATCTTTTGAAAAAGAGTCACGATCCCAAGGGATGACCGCGCGGCTAAAATATAATGCATAGCCTTGATGATCTAAAACAACTTTGACTGAATTTGGATTAAACACCTCTTCAGAATCAATTATTTCAGCCGCTAACGTCGTGATACCCGCCTTCTTTTGATTACCCAAAGCTAGGGCAACCTCTTTAATATATGTTGGTGGAATTAATGGCTCATCCCCTTGCAAATTAACTACAATATCGTCATCATTCCACCCTAATAATTCAGCAACCTCGTGTATTCTCTCAGTCCCACTTTGATGATTTATATCAGTCATCACAGCCTGAAAACCTAACTCATTTACTTTATCAAAAATCCTTTTATCATCAGTAGCCACAACAATCTCTTCTGCCTCTGCTTCTCTTGCACGTTGACAAACATGCGCTATCATTGGCTGACCAGCAATATCTAACAGTGGTTTTCCTGGTAATCGTGTAGATTCAAATCGAGCAGGTATCACTACTTTGAATGATAGTGTCATTTTTTTAAAGCATCAATCTCATCATTAGATAATTCTCGTGCTTCATCCTCCAGCATCACAGGAATATCATCTCTGATTGGAAATGCTAATCCATCGGCTTTGCAAATGAGTTCTTGCTTATCCTTTTTATAAATCAAAGAACTCTTGCATAATGGGCAAGCTAAAATATCTAATAATTTTTTATCCACTCTTTTTCTCTTTTAGTAATGTAAAAATTTTATCTATAAATTGCTCTTGGGGATATGCCTTGACGGGGACGAACCAATGTTTTTCCTTAGCAAAGTGCAAACATTTAACGGCATCTTTTTCAGTCATTAACACAGGCTTATCATCATTAAATTTAAGATCATTTTCTGAAAATGAATAATGATCTTGAAAAGCATGAGTGTCTATAGAAATACCTTTTTTTTCAAGTAACTTAAAAAAACGCTTTGGATTTCCAATCCCGGCAATTGCATGACTTGGGAGTAAACTAAAATCTGTTAATGATTTTTCTTCTTGTGTCACTAAATTGACTGCAATATCACCATCGACAGTCATGGAAAATTCATCCTCCTCAATTTCACCACCATTGACTACAACAAAATCAACTGACTGCAAACGCTCAATCGGCTCTCTCAAAGGCCCACAAGGCAAGGTGTAACCATTTCCATAACGCCTGTCACCATCGACAACGGCTATTTCAATATCTCTTTCTAAAGCATAATGTTGCAACCCATCATCAGAGATAATCACATTACAATCTGCTTTTTCTAATATCAATTGTGCAGCTTCGACTCTTTCAGGCCCCACAGCAACAGGACTAGCTGATCGTTTTTTCATCAACACCGCTTCATCACCAACCTGTTCAGGATCACTCTGATCCTCCAGCCACTGAGGCCATACCTCAGAATTTCCTCCATAACCTCGACTAATAATTCCAGGCTTATAACCCTTCTCTTTTAGAAAATTTGCCAGCCAAAGTGTTAATGGTGTCTTTCCAGTTCCTCCAACGGTAATATTGCCAACAATAATAACGGGAACGGGTAATTTGGTACTTTTTAAGACTTTTATTTTATATAAAAATCGTCTAAAACGGCTAAAATCATCATACAACATTGAAAGTGGCATAAAAAAAGATGATATATACATTTCTTTATACCAGGCATCTTGCAGCCAACGAGACAATTTATTTTTCATTTATTTAATATAGAACAACGTTGTAAGTAATGTTATCACTATCTTGAGTTAGAAACTGAAAGCAACTTGATTTGGCTAGGTCAATAAAGAATTTAAAGACATATATGTTACCCCAATCTTACAAAAATTTAGCTATTATTTTACTCTTTATGACTGAGTTCTATTATATTGAACACTGAAAATGTTGTTTACATTTACAAGTTCAGTGCGGGGATTAATTACGGAATATTGTTGCGGGTTTCTAACTTAGGCCATCCGAGCCATCAATCATTGGTGCATCACACAAGCTGTTTACAAAAAATGATTTTTGAATTTAAAGACTAATGCAACGCATAATGAATAAACCACCCAATATGGATAGTTTATTCCTCGAGCTACCTAAATTATATCTTAGATACACTTTTTGTAGCAAATGTGACTCTTTTAAAGCCCAGTTGACTAGCAACGTCCAAAGCAGAAACAACGGATTGATGAGGTGTTTGACCATCTGCACTTATAATCAACGGAACCTTTCTTGCACTTCCGGCAGCCGCTTGAATTAAAGCTCTTTTTAAAGTATCTAGCTGTTGATTAATGAGCTGATGAGGAAGACCATCATCACCCGAAATAAAATAAACGCCTGCTGCATCAATAGTCAACGTTATTCTTTTTCTTGATGCGTCTGACTCATCGCCATTGGCTTCAGGTAAATTTATTTTAATTGACGATTGTTGATTAAATGTTGTCGTCACCATAAAGAAAATTAGCAACAAAAAAACCACATCAATCATCGGGGTTAAGGTGATCTCAAGAGGTGGTTTTTTTCTACGAGAAAAATTCATTAGTTTTCCTCTCTATCCTCATACATTACATCAACTAATCGTAATGATTCTTCTTCCATATTCAACACATACTCATCAATCAGTCGTTCAAAATAACGATGAAAAATAAGGCTTGGTATGGCAACTGATAATCCGGCTGCTGTCGTTATCAGTGCAGCAGAAATACCCCCCGCTAATATGCCAGGGTCTCCTACACCATGTTCCAAAATAGCGGCAAAAACTTTAATCATACCAACTACTGTCCCTAACAAACCAAGCAATGGAGTGATTGAAGCGATGGTTCCTAAACTATTTAAAAATCGTTCCAACTCATGAGTCACCTGCCTCCCTGTTTCTTCAATACTGGTCTTCATCATCTCTCGACCATGATGTCTATTGACTAAACCTGAAGATAAAATAGAACCTAAAGGAGAACTTAACTTTAAACGCCTGAACATGGCATCGTCTAGCTTTTCTTGCCTTACCAATTTCAAAATTTGAGGCACTAGATCTGGCGGTATTATTTTCTTTCTTTGTAACGACCAAAATCGCTCAGCAACAATCCCCATCGCTGCAACCGAACATAAAACAATCGGGAACATTAACCAGCCCCCATTTTTAATCAACTCAAACACTCAGTTCAACCTCTAAAAAATAATTCATACAATTTTAACCTAAAATAAATATTTTACTCACAAAAATCAGTATAGGACCACTGATTATATAGATCAACAAAGAACTAAGGCAACTCGCAACAAATATCTACCAAAATTACTTACAAACAAAAAAGCAAGTAAGAATATAACAAATTATTTAAGCCACCTAACCTTTCACTAATTGACCCTCTCTCCCAACCCATATTATCGCAATAATATAGGCTATAAAACATGAAATTGCTGCCATAGAATAAACAAACCAGGCGCCATATAAATCCCAAAAATAACCACTTCCCAAGCTACCCAACATCCCACCTAGACCAAAACTTAAACTACTATAAAATGCCTGCCCCTTACCTTGATGATGATCACCAAAATATTTATGCACCAAATGAATCGCCACCACATGTGATGCACCAAATGACGCAGCATGAAGCAATTGAGAGAGAACCATTAACGCAAAAGATTCAGCAAAAAAGGCAATGATAAACCAGCGACAAACGCTTAAATAAATACTCCATAACAAAATAGTGCGTAAAGAAAATTTTTCCAGAATTTTCTTCATAAACAAAAACAATATAACTTCAGCAAAAACACCGACTGCCCACAAAAAACCTATAACAGTCGGGCTATAGTTTAGTTCATTTAGATAAATAGAATAAAAAACATAATAAGGCCCATGAGCCAATTGCAAAAGCATAAATACCACAAAAAAAGCAATAACTTCTGGCTTCTTTATAATATTAATTATCCCAACTCTATCGCTTCCTTGATTGCCTGCCGGTGCTTCCGGTGTAGTTAAACTAACAAGCCATATCATAGCAAGCAAAACAACAACCAATTCAGGCAAATGAGCGATACCAAAACTTTCAACAACCCACCCGATACCCAAGACCGTTAAAATAAATCCGACAGAACCCCAAACGCGTATTTGACTATAGCGATGAGGTTCTTTCTTTAAATGAAATAATGTAGCTGCCTCAAATTGTGGCAAGGAAGCATTCCAGAAAAAACTGAATCCAACAGTAATGATTGCCACCCAAAAATAACTATTTTTGAAAAAAAAACCCGCAAAAATCAATGCTGCAAAAAATGAAGCAAGTCGAATAATACGTAGGCTTTTTCCCGTATGGTCAGCAATCCAACCCCACACATTTGGAGCAACAATTTTAGTTGCCACCATCAATGCAGATAACTCACCTATTTCTACCGAATTAAATTTTAGTTGCTCTAAATATAGACTCCAATAGGGTAAAAATCCACCTAAAGTAGCAAAATAAAAAAAGTAGAACCCTGACAATCGCCAGTAGGGAATGGACATAAGATTATTGATTTAACAAATAAATATGATTACTTTAGGAATGGTAATCCGGAATCAACATCAGCATTCTGTGCTCGATGGCGTAACAAGTGATCCATAATTGTAATTGCCACCATAGCTTCTGCTATCGGTGTTGCTCTGATACCAACACAGGGATCATGACGACCCTCAGTTATAACGTCTACAGCCTCACCTTTGATATTAATGCTTTTTCCCGGTAAACGCAGGCTTGATGTAGGTTTTAAAGCAATACTTGCGACTATATCCTGTCCTGTCGAAATTCCACCCAATACACCACCAGCATGATTTGATAAAAAACCATCAGGAGTCATTTCATCCCTAAAATCAGTACCTTTACTATTCACACAGTCAAAACCATCGCCTATTTCTACCCCTTTTACCGCATTAATACTCATTAAACTACTGGCCAATTCTGCATCAAGTCGGTCAAAAATGGGCTCACCCAAACCTGGCGGTATATTAGTTGCAATCACCTCCACTTTTGCACCTATCGAATTACCCTCTTTTCTGAGTGCATCCATATAGCTTTCCATTTCAGTGATTTTATTTTCATCAGGACAAAAAAATGGATTTGTTTCCACAATCGCTAAATCTATTTTTTCAACTTTGATCGGCCCTAATTGGGATAAATAACCTTTAATATTAATATCAAACTTCTGTTTAAGGTATTTTTTGGCTATTGCACCAGCGGCAACTCGCATTGCCGTCTCCCTGGCAGAAGAGCGCCCTCCTCCACGATAGTCTCTAAAACCATATTTTTGGTGATAAGAATAATCCGCATGTCCAGGACGAAACGATTCTGCAATTTTTGAATAATCTTTAGAACGCTGATCTGTATTTTCAATCATCAAGCCGATAGGTGTTCCGGTTGTTTTACCTTCAAACACACCCGACAGAATTTTCACCTGATCAGCTTCTCGACGTTGGGTTGTATGTCTTGATGTGCCAGGTTTACGCCTATCAAGGTCAAGCTGTATATCTGCTTCAGATAGAGGCATACCGGGTGGGCAACCATCTACCGTACAGCCCAAAGCAACTCCATGACTTTCACCAAAAGTCGTGACACTAAATAATTTTCCTATTGTATTTCCAGACATACTAAAGACTACTCAAAAAAAGTTTATGATACTGCTGAACTTGCTTGGCAGTCAGCAGAAAAACACCATCTCCACCACGTTCAAATTCAAGCCAATAAAAAGGAGTTTGTGGAAAAAGCTGTTGTAATGTTTCAGTGCTACTACCCACTTCAATAATTAAAATGCCATTCTCTGCCAAAAATTTTGATGCATCAACCAAAATGCGGAGCACCAAATCCAGACCGGATTCCCCACCGGTAAATCCCAGTTCAGGTTCTTTATGATACTCTGCTGGCAACTCTTTCCACTCTTGAATAGCAACATAAGGTGGATTGCTCACAATGACATCATATTTAGCATCAGGCAAATCATCAAACAAATCTGACTTAAATAATCGAAGCTGATCAGAAAGTTCATGCTTTTGAAGATTTATCTTCGCAACATCAAGTGCATCATCAGATAATTCACCTGCATCTACTTGAGCATCAGGAAAGGCATAAGCACAAGCAATAGCAATACAGCCACTGCCAGTACATAAATCGAGAATATTTAAGACCTGATTTTCCTCCACCCAAGGCGCAAACTGATGTTCAATTAACTCTGCAATAGGAGACCGGGGAACTAACACTCGCTCATCAACATAAAAAGAAAGTCCAGAAAACATAGCCTCCCTAATTATATAGGCAACCGGAAGACGTTCATTAATACGCTTATTAAGCAAATCGTAAGCTCTTTTACGCTCATCTAGTGTTAAAACAGCATTTAAATAGCAATCATCAAGCTGATAAGGCTGATGCAGTGAATGTAAAACGATAGCTGCCGATTCATGTAAAGGTGTCGCTAATCCATGCCCTAAAAAGATTTTCTTTTCAACAAACTGACTAGCGCCCCAACGGATATAGTCCTTAATCGTTGTTAATGTTGTGATAATATCCGTTTGAATGCCCCTTAGCCCTTCGCTCATCAAATTAATTCGAGTCTAAAAAAAACGTTAATTTTAAACTAAAATTTATCAAGCTGTTTGAATAAAAAAAAGACTAATAAATTTTTTCTTCACACGACTAAATCTAAAACCAATCGTCCCCCTATTACTTTCAAAAGTATTTTTAGCGAAACCTAAAATGTGACACACATCACATTTTTTAAGCTAAAATAGCATCTCTACAGAAATATCGATCAAAATTTAATTATCTAGTTTATTTGTTTTAATCGAAGGATAGCGAGCTCTGTAGTGATAAAAAATTTTTTAAAACAGAGACTAAAAATGAAAGTAAAACTTTAAATAGGCGCGATGTTAATAACATCCAATACTTTAATGGCAGTGCCATTCTATACTATTGAGCCAATAGGCACACCAGAAGATGATTCATATGGTGTAAAAGATATAAATGATCACGGACAGATTGTAGGAACCTATACTGATCAACATTACCAGCAAAAAGCCTTTATTTCTGAAATTATCAATGGACAGCGGATGATAACAGACTTGGGTACACTAACAAATGGAAATAATTCATCAGCAAACGCCATTAACAATAACGGACAAGTTGTTGGTAATTCAGATGTTGCCTACCCAAATGATCACCCTCTTAGCGACCCAGACAATCCAGATAGATCATTCAATCATGCATTTATAGCAGAAAAATCTGGTAATTCTTGGGTGATGAAAGACTTACACCCTGAAACAGTCTTTCGTCACTATGAAGACGGATATGGTTTAAATGAAAGTTCTGCTAATGACATTAATGATGCTGCTCAAACCTTTATTATTACTAGAAGTGGATCATTAGAACAGGAAATTACTATTGCTTACAAAAATAATACCGATTGGTCTTACGCTACAATAGAAGATGCTTTTGACACACCCTCATCGATTCGTCTTATTATGGCATATAACGTTGTCATTAATAATTCTGGGCAAATCGCTTTCAATTATTATGACGAAACTCGTTCAAGTCCATTAGGAATGAGCACGAATTAACTTGAGCAAGTTCAGAGGTAAATTCAACAGTAAAACCTCTGAAACATTTGTGGAAAAAATAAGCATTGTTTAAAATGCT
>VAPK010060138.1_pt1 | contig 12550 bp, 11 predicted proteins | sample 3395031 | NCBI WGS metagenome assembly VAPK01 (sample SAMN08290443, study PRJNA428436) | hydrothermal vent metagenome | isolation source: Deep-sea hydrothermal vent chimney 1 | place: Pacific Ocean: Juan De Fuca Ridge | reverse complement strand
TTTTCCGGATGAAATTGAACTCCGTAAAAATTATCCTTTTGTAATGCTGTTGAATAATCAAAACCATAATTGGTATTTGCTATTGTGTATTTTGTCAAGGGCACGAAGTAACTGTGAACCAAATACATAAATTCATTTTCTTTTATCTCACTAAAAAGATTGGTCTTTAATTTTTCTATTTGATTCCATCCAATCTGAGGGATTTTTTTTCCTTTCGGAAATTTTTTTACTTCGGTATCAAATATTTTTAAGCCTATTGTATTTCCTTCTTCAGAAATATTACACATTAATTGCATTCCTAAACAAATACCTAGAACCGGTTGTTTTAATTTAGGAATTAAATTGTCCAATTTGCTACTTTTTAATTTTTTCATCGCATTAGAAGCCTCTCCTACACCAGGAAAAATTATATAATCGGCACTTTCAATAAGTTCTTTATCATTAGATAAAACCGACTCGTAACCCAGTCTTTGCAAAGCAAATTTTACAGACTGTATGTTACCTGCACCATAATCTATGATTACTATTTTTTTCATTATTTTTTACTTTATCTATTCACTTGCACATATTTGAATAGTACAAACCTGTTTTATTTTTTCTCGCGGATTTCGCAGATTTCAATGATTGATTGATAAAATAATTCAATATTAATATTCTCTCTATCTCATTTCTATACCCCCTTTATCTCTTCATCTCTCTATCACTCCCTCTCAACCTCTCTCCCTCTCAAAATTCAAATTCCGTCTTCCGTCTACCGTCTTCCGTCTTCCATCTTCTATCTTCCGTCTTCCATCTTTTTATCTATTCCACCTTTTACAAAACTCCCTTCGTACTGGGTAAAATCATTTTATCTACATCTCGTTTTACAGCTGCTTTTATCGCTTTTGCGAAGGCTTTAAATATCGCCTCGATTTTATGGTGTTCATTTATACCTTCTGCTTTGATATTTAAATTGGCCTTTGCACCATCTGTAAATGACTTAAAAAAATGAAAGAACATTTCGGTTGGCATATCACCAATTTTTTCGCGTTTAAAGTCAACCTGCCATTCCAGCCAATTTCTTCCACCTAAATCTATGGCTACCTGTGCCAAACAATCATCCATTGGTAACATAAAACCATATCGTTCAATACCCAGTTTGTTGTTCAATGAAGCTGCAAAAACTTCACCTAAAACTATTGCGGTATCTTCTATTGTGTGATGTTCATCAACTTGAAGATCACCATTCACTTTTATTTCCAGATCCATATTACCGTGCTTTGCAATTTGATCTAACATATGATCAAAAAATGGCAATCCAGTATCTATTTTACCCTCACCCTTACCATCTAAATTCAATTTGATATAAATTTCTGTTTCCTTGGTTTTTCTAATTATCTCTGCTGTCCTATCTTCCAATTTTAAAAATTCATATATCGATTTCCAGCTGTTCGTTTCTAATGAAATAAAAGGATCTAATTCATTTTTTACCGATTCTATTTCTTCTACTCCCAAATTGGTTCGATCATTTATAAATATACCTTTTGCGTTTAAATTTTTTGATAACTCCATATCTGTTAGTCGATCACCAATTACAAATGATCTTTTTAGATCATAGTCTCTATTAAAATATTTGGTCAATAAACCTGTATTTGGTTTTCTGTTTTGAGAATTATCTTTGTAAAAACTCCTGTCAATAAATTGTTCCATAAATTCAACTCCTTCGTTCCTAAAAGTTTGAATTACGAAATTATGAACCGGCCAAAAAGTGTCTTCCGGAAAAACGGAAGTCCCCAAACCATCTTGATTAGTCACCATGATCAATTCAAAATCCAATTCTGCAGCAATTTTCGACAAATAAAAAATTGCTTTTGGATAGAAAATTAATTTATCAAAACTATCAATTTGCTCATCTAAAGATTCTTTGATTAAGGTGCCGTCTCTATCAATAAATAATACTTTTTTCATATTTCCATTTCTTTAAAGATTCTTACTAATTTCTCCATTTCAATTCCAGTTCCAATTGTAATACGTAGGCAATTGGTACACAAAGGCTCTGTGTTTCTATTTCTAACTACAACTCGGTTATCTATTAATTGTTTGTACCTTTTATTTGCATCATCTACTTTTATGAGTACAAAATTACTATCGGATGGGTATATTTTTTTTACGAATTTTAAAGTTTTCAATTCTTGTAATAATATTTCTCTACTTATCTTTATATCTATTAATTGCTTTTTTATTTTATCTAAATTTTCCAAAACATCTATTGCTTTATTCTGTGATAATTGATTTATATTATAAGGAGGTTTAATCTTGTTCAATATTTCGATAATTTGCTTATTCGAATAACAAACACCCAATCTAATTCCTGCCATTCCATATGCTTTTGAAAAGGTTTGGAGAACAATTAAATTGGTATAATTATCAATTTCTTTTATCCAACTGTCTGACATTGAGAAATCTATATAGGCTTCATCTATAATCACCAAACCATTAAAATTTTCAAGAACGAATTTAACATCTTCTTTATCCATTAAATTACCAGTAGGATTGTTTGGCGAGCAAATAAAGATCAGTTTTGTTCGCTTTGACATTTTTTCTAAAATTTCAAACGTATCTATTTGAAACTCTCTATCTAATAAAACTTTTACATTTTCAACATCGTTAATCTTGGCCAATACATCATACATGCCATATGTAGGTGGCAATGTTATAATTCGATCTGATTTAGGCTCGCAGAAAGCCCTGATTATCAAATCTATAATTTCATCACTACCATTGCCTAGAAAAATATTTTCAATCGAAATTTCTTTTAAATTTGAAAGTTTTGATTTCAATTGAAATTGATAACTATCCGGGTAACGATTAATTGAATTTTCAAAGGGATTTTCATTGGCATCGAGAAAAATCAATTCTTTATCCAATCCGGAAAACTCACTCCTAGCCGAAGAGTAAGGCTTTAAGGTTTTTATATTTTCTCTTACTAAATTGAGTATTTCAAGATTTTTCATTTTCATTGTAATTTAATCTTAACGAAACTGCATTTTTATGTGCAAACAAGCCTTCGGCGTCAGCCATTTCTTCAATGGCAAAACCAATATTATCTAATCCTTTTTTGGTAATTCTTTGAAAGCTGATCGTTTTTAGAAACGAATCCAGATTCACGCCACTATAATTCCGTGCAAATCCGCCTGTAGGCAAAGTATGATTGGTACCCGATACATAATCACCGGCGCTTTCGGGTGAATAATTTCCCAAAAAAATAGATCCGGCATTTTTAATCTGAGGCATTATTTTATTTTCATTTTCCATACAAATTATTAAATGCTCAGGTGCATATTTGTTAATCAGTTTTACAGCCATTTCTTCCGATGAGCAATAAATTAATTTAGAATGACACATAGCTTGTCGAGCTATTGCTTTTCTAGGTAAAACTTCAATTTGTAATTCGATCTCAAGTTCTACCTCTTCAATCACTTTTTTTGATGTACTAAGCAAAATAACCTGACTATCTTCTCCATGCTCAGCTTGTGATAACAAATCGGAAGCTATAAAACTTGCGATCGAAGAGTCATCGGCTAAAACTAATAATTCACTTGGCCCTGCAGGTAAATCAATGGCTACCTTATACTTGGTTGCCATTTGCTTGGCAATAGTAACAAACTGATTACCAGGTCCAAAAATCTTAAACACTTTTGAAATGGATTCAGTACCAAAAGTCATAGCTGCAATTGCCTGAATACCACCAATTTTATAAATCCTATTCACACCACATAATTGAGCTGTATATAAAATTACAGGGTTGATAAGGCCTGATTTATCGCATGGAGTGCAAATACAGATTTCATCACAACCTGCTATTTTTGCTGGTATGGCGAGCATTAAAATTGTAGAAAATAAGGGTGCTGTTCCACCAGGAATATATAAACCTATCTTTTCAATTGGTCTTTTTTCTTGCCAACATAAAACTCCTTTTGACGTTTCTACCTGAACCGGTTTTGTAATTTGTGATTGGTGAAATTTTTCAATATTGTTTTTCGCCAATTGAATAGACTCTCTTAATTCTTTAGAAACCATTTTTTTTGAAAATTCGATCTCATCAATCGAAACTTGAAGATCAGACAGAGCAATACCGTCGTACTTTTCAATATATTTTTTCACAGCCAAATCTCCGTTTAACTGAACATCTTTAAAAATGTAGTTCACGGTCTTTTCTAACATTTGAATTGATTTCGAAGGCCTTTCCAATATATTGGAATCATCTTTCGAATTTGGATAAACATATTTTTTCATTATATCACCATTTTTTCAATTGGAACAATTAACAAACCTTCTGCTCCATTCTTTTTTAAATCATCTATTACTTCCCAAAACTTATTTTTTTCAATTACAGTATGAATTGAACTCCATCCTTTTTCTGCCAAGGGCAACACTGTAGGGCTCCTCATTCCAGGTAGTACAGAAATTATTTTATCAATTTTATTATTGGGAACGTTCATTAAAATATATTTCGATTTTCTCGCTTTTAATACAGATTGTAATCTAAATTGTAGCTTATCTAAAATTTCTTGTTTTTTTACTGAGATCGATGAAGAAACTGCCAATACTGCTTCAGAGCGCAGTATAACTTCTACTTCCTTTAAATTGTTTTTAAATAAAGTACTACCACTACTCACAATATCACAAATAGCATCAGACAAACCAATATTTGGTGCAATCTCTACCGAACCAGAAATTTGATGTAATTCGGCTTTGATTCCTTTAACCTTTAAAAATTGATTAAGCGTATTCGGATAGGAAGTTGCAATCCGTTTTCCTTCGAGGTCACGAATCGAGGTATATTCAAAATTTTTTGGAACAGCCAGAGATACTCTACATTTTGAGAAAGATAAATTTTCAATTATTTTTATTTTATTTTTACTTTTCTCTATAAGTAAATTTTCACCAATAATGGCTATATCAACAACGCCATCTTTTAAATATTGAGGAATATCGCTATTTCGTAGGAACAAAACTTCCATAGGGAAGTTTTCTACCGAGGACTTGAGTTGGTCCAAGCCGTTTCTTATAGAAATTCCGCATTCTTTTAATATTTTTAAAGAGTCATCATGAAGTCTCCCAGATTTTTGTATTGCAATTTTTAATTTGTCCATTTTAATGATTATGAGTCTAAGCACTAAAAAAGGACATAAAAAAACCCGTTTGAAGTACTCAAACGGGTTTTATATATTTAGAATTTACTCCAATCATATTAAGCTCGCTTGATGGCAAGAATACATATGATGATGAAATAAAATATAGTTTTTCATTTGTTTAATAATATAGGGCAAATGTAATTAGATTTTTTAATAAAACAATTTTTCTTTACTAATTTTTCAACTATTCTTATCTTTTCCCTTAGCATGTGCAAATCCTTCATCCCACCAAATTTTCATTTTTTCTTTTTCGAAAATCAACGAATTTGTGGTTAGAACGGTTGGGGTATAGTACAAGTTTAATTTCACATTCTTGTGTTCAGCAGATAATTTACCAATTGAAATATTGTGTTTTTCTATAAATATTTTCATAAAATCAAATAAATTCAAAACCAAACTAAAAGGATTCTTGGATGGCATTCTGTTCAATTGATTAATTTCCGTTTCCAAAATTATTGCATCGATTTCTGTTGCCCCTTGACGAATAGCCTCTTCAATAGGAACCAGACTTGCAAATCCGCCGTCAGCATATTCACAATTATTTTTCACTAGTAAACTCATAAATGGAATATAATTACTTGAAGCCCAAACCCAATCTCTAAAATCTTTATTGCTGTTTTCTTTTACCGATTTGAATTCAACCTTATTACGAGTTAAATTGGATACGGTTACCAACACCCTTTTATCAGATTTTCTGATCTCATCTAAATAGGTATCGACAACTTTATTATTGATCATTTTTTTAAGATTTAAACTTTCACCAAAGGTCTTACTACCTCTTATAAAGTTCAAAACTGTATTAAAGTGATTGATACTCACAGTTTTATTACCATTTATTTTTTTAACCTTAAAGGGACAATTACTAAAAATCGTAGACTGGCAAACATCAGAATACAACTCCTTTAATTCTTTTACTTTTCCCAAAGCCAGATGAGAAACCATTAAGCTTCCCGTTGAAGTACCAATAAATAGGTCATATGATCTCTTTTTCTCCTCTAATAAGTATTGCGCAACCCCACCTGCAAAAGCGCCTTTACTACCTCCACCTGAAATAACCAATGCCTTCATTTATCTAAAATTTTTATAGTTTGTCTAAAATAAGTAAAAAACATTTCAAAAATCATCACCTAGTTTCAAATTTATTGGTTTATGTTTTTGAAATCTAGTACATTTGAAAAATTTTTTATCAAAAAAATGATTAGATACCCCCCATTTTACTTTTTCCTTGTATTTTTTGCAATGCAATCGATTGCTCAAAATAAGACAGATGTAAATTTGAATTTTGAAGAATATACTATTACTAATTCAAGTATAAGAGCTATTGAAGTTGTAAATGACTCGACTGTTTGGTTCGCGGGATCTAACGGAAAATTTGGTAGAATTATTAATAATAAATTACAAATAGATTCAATTAGTTTTGAAGGTAAAAACTTACAATTCAGGTCGATTGCTTTTAATGGTTCCAGCATTTTTATACTAAGTATTGAGAATCCCGCTATCTTATATAAGATAAAATCAAATAATATATCTATAAGTAAACCTGAAATAGTTTATAAAGAAGAACATCTAAATGTATTTTATGATTCTATGACTTTTTTAGATGAAAAATACGGTATTGCAATGGGTGATCCTGTTGATGATTGTTTTTCGGTTATTTTAACATCAGATGGTGGAAATACCTGGGAAAAATTAAATTGTAATAATTTACCAAAATTGGTAAAAAGTGAGGCGGCTTTTGCTGCGAGTAATGGTAATATTGCAATAGTAGACGAAAACATTTGGATAGTGAGTGGTGGTTCCAGATCTCGTGTTTTTCACAGTAAGAATAGAGGATTGAGCTGGTCGGTTTTGGAAAGCCCTATCACTCACGGTGGAAAAATGACAGGTATCTATTGTGTTGATTTTTATGACAAAAACAACGGAATTATTATGGGAGGAAACTGGGAAGATAAATTGGACACAGACAAAACCAAGGCAAGTACAAATAACGGAGGGAAGACATGGCAATTAATTGCCAACAATCAAGTACCTGGTTATATAAGTAGTGTTCAATACAGACCAAATACCAAAGGTAAAGAAGTCTTTGCAGTTTCAACGGAAGGCATATTCTCCTCATCCAATAAAGGGGCTTCATGGAAGAAAATAAGTGATCGAGGTTTTTATACTATTCGATTCATAGATAAAAATACCGCCTGGTTGTCAAAAAATAATCAAATCGTTAAAATGCATATCAACTAAAAAAATATTAATGAAACGTTTTATCTTTTTAATCCTACTATCCTTGCTTCTAAATAGATGCAAAAATGAGACTATTTCAGATAATTTTGACTGTGAAACAACCAGTCATTTTACCGATTCAAAAAAATATCATGATGTGTTAAGAAAATTCAAAGTTGATATCCCAAAAAGCTGGAAAACAGAACTTTATTTTGATGAATACCAATCTGAAATATACAGCGCTGACACTACAAAACAACTTTCTGAAACCTACATTATTGATCTGGCATGGCATCAAGGTGAGTTGGTTTATGACAAAGAATTTGAAGAAAAAATAATTGAAAACCTAACTGAAATTGAGCACTTAGAAACTGTAATTTCAGGTTTTAGTAAGTTTAAAAGAAGAAAAGCTTATTTCAATTTATCTGTTGGGAAAAATACGGATATTACCTATCATTATTTACAAATTTATATGATGTATGATGTAGATTCATATTATGTTTTTAATTCAAAAATTTATGGAGATGATTTCGTGAATGAGCGCATTTGTGAATCAATTTCATTGTTTGAAAATATAAAATTTACGGATTGATATTTTTGATTTATTTGATAGACCCTAGCCTATGTACGAATCAATTCAACTGGGGTTTCTTTAGGATTTATAATGATTATTTAAAAGTTAAATTGAGATAAAATACTATTTTTGATAAAAATATTTTACCATGCAACAAACCATAGATCGTTTTATAAAATACGTAAAAATAGATACCCAATCGGATCCTAATAGTGAGACATTTCCAAGTACCAAAAAACAATGGAATTTAGCTAATTTACTGGTTGACGAGTTAAAAGAAATGGGAATGCAGGAAGTAAGCATTGATGAAAATGCCTATATAATGGCTACTTTACCAAGCAATTCAAGCAAAGATATTCCAACAATTGGCTTCATTGCACATTTTGATACTAGTCCAGATTATTCGGGAAGCAATGTGAATCCACAAATTCATAAAAATTATGATGGTAAGGAGATTGTATTAGATGCCAACAACAATATTATTTTATCACCAGATTATTTTGAAGATTTATTGCTTTACAAAGGACAAACATTGATCACTACAGATGGATCTACCCTTTTAGGTGCTGATGATAAAGCAGGAATTACCGAAATTATGTGTGCGATGGATTATTTAATAAACCATCCTGAAATTGAGCATGGAAAAATAAGAGTTGGGTTTACACCCGATGAAGAAGTTGGTAAAGGAGCCCATAAATTTGATGTTGAAAAATTTGGTGCAGAATGGGCTTACACTATGGATGGCAGTCAGGTTGGTGAGTTAGAATACGAAAATTTTAATGCGGCAGGAGCCAAAGTAATTGTTCACGGGAAAATTGTCCATCCCGGATATGCCAAGGATAAAATGATCAACTCAATGCTCATTGCATCTGACTTTATAAATGCTTTACCCAAAAATGAAATTCCAGAAGAGACAGAAGGCTATGAAGGCTTTTTCCATTTACATAATTTGCACGGCTCGGTAGAAAAAACAGAATTAGAATATATTATACGTGATCATGACATGAATCTATTCCTGAAAAGGAAAAATCAATTTAAAGAATTGGTAATAAAAATGAACAAAGAATTGGGTGCTGATTTAATTGAAGTAGAAATCAAAGATCAATATTTTAATATGCGTGAAAAAATTGAGCCGGTTATGCATATAGTCGATATAGCCGAAATAGCAATGAAAGAATTGGGTATTAAGCCATTAATTAAAGCAATTCGAGGTGGTACAGACGGTTCGCAACTTTCTTATAAGGGTTTGCCTTGCCCCAATATATTTGCAGGTGGACATAATTTTCATGGCAGATATGAATATGTACCTGTTGAATCTATGCAAAAAGCTACAGAAGTTATTGTTAAAATAGTAGAACTCACAGCAAAAAAACGATAAATATTCTTAATCCAAAATACACAAAATATTTTATGTTGTTTAATTTGATACAATTGGGTGTATTATATCCATTTCGAGTAGCGAGTTAATCAGATTTAATTATTTTTGAAAAAAATACATTTCAGATATGGATAATAAATTTTTGATCTCGCTGACTAAAAAACACGAGAGTCCAATTTATGTTTATGATGCAGAAAAAATCATTTCTCAATACAATAGGTTGATACAAGCATTTTCTTCTGTAAAAAAATTAAAAATCAATTATGCTATGAAAGCGCTATCTAATATTAGCGTATTAAAAATTTTTAATTCATTGCATTCGGGTTTAGATACAGTATCTGTACAAGAAGTTCAAGTCGGGTTAAAGGCAGGTTTTGATCCGAATGATATTATTTTCACACCAAATGGAGTGTCATTAGAAGAAATAGAACAGGCCAAAGATTTGGGAGTACACATCAATATAGATAACCTTTCTATTTTAGAACAATTTGGCCAAAAATACCCTACTACACCTGTTTGTGTTAGATTAAACCCACACATAATGGCCGGAGGAAACAGCAAAATTTCTGTAGGGCATATTGATTCGAAATTCGGAATTTCGATACATCAACTGCCTCATATTCATCGTATTGTAAAAAATACCAATATGTTGATCAATGGAATACATATGCATACAGGATCGGATATTTATGATATTGATGCTTTTTTAAGAGCCACAGAGATACTATTTGGTGCTGCTAAAGAATTCAAAGACCTTTCTTATATCGATTTTGGCAGTGGGTTTAAAGTACCTTATAAAGGAGGTGACAACGAAACCGATATTGAAGAATTGGGTTTAAAGCTTTCGAAAAGATTTAATAAATTTGTAGAAGAAACACAAAAAGACCTAACCTTGATGTTCGAGCCGGGTAAGTTTTTAGTAAGTGAAGCGGGAAAGTTTTTAACAAGTGTGAATGTAATTAAACAAACAACTTCTACTGTTTTTGCTAGTATAGATAGTGGATTAAATCACTTGATACGCCCTATGTTCTATGATTCTTATCACCATATCACCAATATCTCTAATCCAAAAGGTAAAGAAAGATTCTACACAGTAGTTGGGTATATTTGTGAAACAGATACCTTCGCCAGTAATCGAAGAATAAATGAAATAAAAGAAGGTGATATTCTTTGTTTTAACAATGCAGGTGCCTATGCTTTTTCAATGGCTTCAAATTACAATTCAAGATACAGGCCTGCAGAAATTTTAGTTTATAAAAATAAAGGGTATTTAATAAGAGAAAGGGAAACTATCGAAGATATTTTTCACAAACAAATTGAGGTAGATATTAATATTAATAAAGGTAATTAGCTGATAGTAAATTATTCAAAGAATTTTAAATACTTTCATCAAAATTTTCTTCGACTAAAGTTTTAACTTTTTTACTCAAATAATTCATAGAATTATACTTTGAATGTTCAAGTATAATTACAACAATATCAGAATCTGTATATTGTTTTATTGAAGTACTAAATCCATTCCATTTTCCATTGTGAAAAATTATTCTATCTGTATCGGTATTTTCAATTCTAAATCCAAAACCATAAGGAACATCTCTACCATATTTTGTCTTTCCGTTACTATACATGGCATTTAATGATTTTTGAGTAATTATTCTACCACTATTCAAGCCAATCATCCATTTAAACAGATCTTCTGCTGTTGAATATACATTTTTATCACCCACTATGCCATCATTAATGGTTCCTGATATTTTGGCGTGATACCTTCTTCTATATATTCTGTAACCCGCAAGTTGATTTTCATGAATTGAATCTTTTTCAAACCTATAAACAAATGAATGATTCATATCTAATGGTTCAAAAATATTTCTTTCTATAAAATCACCATAATTTTCTCCAGTGACTTTTTCAATTAAAGATGCCAACACAAAATAACCGGTATTTGAATAATCAAATGTTCTACCGGGTTTGAAAAATAAAGGTAATTTTTCCTCAGACATCATTTCGATCATTTCCGAATTTGCAGGAACATGATCTTTATTCCATTTGTGTTCCGCCAACCAAAAATATTTAGGGAGGCCAGATGTATGATTTAAAAGATGTCTAATGGTAATCGTTTCGTAAGGAAAATCAGTATAATATTTAACAATTAGATCATCTAAATTTATCTTACCCTGCTCAACAAGAATCATTATTGCAGTAGCAGTAAACTGTTTACTTACCGATGCCAATTGAAAAGCAGAGTTCTTATCTATTTTAGATTTGGATTTAAAATTAGCATAACCATATTCATTTGTGAAAATTAATTTTCCGTTTTTGGCAACCAATACACTTCCATGAAAATCCTGTCTTTTATTAACGCGTTGAAAAACAGAATCTAATTTTTTTGAAATAATTTGAGTGAGCGAGGTTGGATAAACAGGGAATGCTTCTTCACTGTTCTTAATTCTTACAGCGTTTTCATCATAATGAACCCCGATAGAGGTAGAAACACTGAAACTATTAAAAACTAGAAAAATAAGCAATAAAAAATACTTGATATTCGTACTACTTTTAAAATCCATTAATATTCTTTCCTTAGTTTAATGGGCGAAAAATAAGAAAAATTCCTTACATATTAAAAAAAGAGCTCTAAATTCTCTGCCTTTAACATAATTTTAGCACCAATAAATTGTTATTGCCTGAATACTTTTTACAAAATGATTATAAAAATACAACGTGATTTCATAGCAATTGTTAAATGTTAAAATAAATCTATTGTTATGTTAACGAAGAAATATTAGTTTTATTTAATCCTATTAGAATACATATTGTATTTTTTAAAATAATTTTAATTTCTGGCCCAAATTTCTATAGTTGTAACGAATTTTGTATTAGCTCTTATTCTTTTCTTTTTTTACAAGATATTTTCCAAGTCGTTTTAACTGGTTTAGCCCATTTTCTATCTGCATTTTTTCTAGTAGATAAACAATCACAAATTCCAATCATTTCTTTATAATCCATAATTTGTTTTTCAGCAGCAGGATTGGGTCTACCATATTTAAATTCTTTAGAAGCATTGTATTTATTTTGCGCATTTAAACATCCAATAAATAAAATAGCAAACAATAGAAATAAATTTTTCATAGAAATATTTATAAAATTAATACTTGCGTAAATAGGTTTCTTTCTCTTTTAAGAATTGAGATTTATTTCCCTCTT
>VAPK010035556.1_pt1 | contig 12551 bp, 9 predicted proteins | sample 3395031 | NCBI WGS metagenome assembly VAPK01 (sample SAMN08290443, study PRJNA428436) | hydrothermal vent metagenome | isolation source: Deep-sea hydrothermal vent chimney 1 | place: Pacific Ocean: Juan De Fuca Ridge | reverse complement strand
TTCGTCATTACAAGCCGTTTCCATTGAAACAGATAGCTAGCTTGAAAATTTTAGGCTATTTTATAATGGCTTTAGGTCCATTTATCTTTTTTTATAAGTACCCGGAGAATACGCCAGTTTCGATTTTCATCGAGCTTTTGTTAATTTTATTCGGTGTAATAATTTTAAAAGATTGCTGGATATCTCAAGAGTACTGGCGTAACGAATCTAAAACAAATGATGAAACCACGTTGGAATAAAGGTCTGCTAACTGCCGAAAGCAGATCTTTATTTTAATTAACTTACTGCTATCTAAGTGGATCAATCCCGTTAAACGCAGCCGAGCATCAAAAGAAAAACAGGATCATAGCAAGCGTTTGTTTGAGGGCGAAATAATGTGGAGCATCAGCTGAGTTCGCGCAGCGCCTGTTTTACTTTTGAAGCGCAGGGGATTGGAATTGGAAATTCCAATAAGTTTTCGGGCGGCCTTCTTTTTGGTTACTTTTTCTTGGCCGCGCAAGAAAAAGTGACTTGCTGTCGGTCAACCACCGACAAAATAAATATATAAAAATTAAACATAGATTCCCGTTTCCACGGGAATGGCGGCTAACCACCCGCCACCGTCATATTATCAATCAACCACGATCCTGTAATCACACCACCACGCGTATCTAAATCATTACCGACTTGTTGTAAGCCCATAAACATATCTTGCAATCGGCTGGCTAAAGTAAACTCTTCTACTGGATATTGAATCTCTCCATTTTCGACCCAGAAGCCACTGGCACCACGCGAGTAATCACCCGTAACGGTATTCACACCTTGTCCCATCACTTCCGTAATCAATAAACCCTTACCCATATCTTTAAGCATGGCATCCAATGAAATATCATCATGGTTAATATATAAATTATGAATACCGCCTGCGTTGCCCGTGCTTTGCATATCTAGTCGCCTGGCAGCATAACTATCTAAAACATAACTTTGTAATACACCATCCGTAATTAAATCATGAGCCTGGGTTATCACGCCTTCATTATCATAAGGCGCACTGCCTAAGGCACCTTTAATATGTGGTCGCTCATCTAAACGTATGTTTTTAGGAAAAATCTGTTTACCCATGTGATCAAGTAAAAAGGTTGCTTTACGATATTGTGCTCCACCACGAATACCACTTAACAAATGGGATATTAATCCTTTTGCAACTTCAGCTTTAAAAATTACCGGAACCCGGCAGGTCGGCATACTTTTAGCGCCTAATCGACTAACTGTTCGCTGCGCTGCAAGCTTGCCTATTTCACTCGCCGACTCTAACTTGCTGGCATCACGATTAACGCTGTACCAATAATCACGTTGCATGGCCCCATCTTGTTCCGCAATCATAGTGGCTGATATGCTGTGACGGGAGCTATTATAACCATTAAGAAATCCCAGAGTATTGCCATAAACCCGAATCCCGCTGTGACTGCTGACTGAGCCACCTTCTGAATTGATAATTCGTTTATCTTCAGCTCTGGCGACATCTTCACATTCTTTAGCAAGCACAATAGCTTCTTCAGCACTTATATCCCAGGGATGATACAAATCTAAATCAGCAATATTCTTCGCCATCAAATTTTCATCTGGTAAACCGGCATAAGGATCATCTTCGGTATATCGAGCAATGTCACAAGCTGCTTTTACAGTTTCTTTTACCGCTTTTAGGGAAAAATCACTGGTACTGGCCGAGCCCTTACGGTTCCCAAAATAAACGGTAATGCCTAAGCCCTTATCTCGATTATGCTCAATCGTTTCAACTTCGCCCATACGCACAGTAACCGAAAGCCCGGATTCTACGCTCAAGCCCGCTTCAGCAGCAGATGCGCCTTGTGAGGTCGCTTCCTGCAATAAGTCATTAACAATTATTTTTAACTTTTCTGAGTCATACGGATCAGAAGAATCCCTATTATTCAGGGTTGAATTTTGATTGGTATTTGAGCTAGCCATAACAGCCTCATAATATTGTTTGCTGAAGTTTTTTATAATATACCCCATTGTAAGGCTACGAAGCACGCATCACAAATGTCATAATACACATATGATAACCGATGCAGAAAAACCTGAAGATACCGAAAGCGATTACTCTGATGAAAAAAATCAGGATGAAGAGCTTATCAGTAAATCCCAGCGTAAACGGGATGCAACTGCTACTCAGCAATTAGGCAAAGATATATTGGGTCTTTCCCCAGATGCACAAAATAGTATCGAATTACCAGAAAATCTGAGTAAAGCTCTGAATGATGCCCGCCGAATCAAGAAAAACAGTGCCTTAAAACGTCAGTTGCAATATATCGGCAAACTCATGCGACATATTGATCTTGAGCCCATTCGCGAGCAATACCTCAAACTGACCAATCATTATGATAAAGATATAAAAGCCCTTCACCACCTGGAAAAATGGCGAGATCGATTATTAACAGAAGGCGACAAGGCCTTGGAAGAATTAATAAATGCAGCACCTGATACTGATCGCCAACATTTGCGACAATTGATTCGTCAGTCGGCAAAAGAGACAAAACTCAAAAAACCACCTAAATCAGCACGTGAAATTTTTAAATATTTGAAGACTTTGTTTGCAGAATGAGCTAACTCTCTCGTTTACGAAACCACCCCGTCAAACTGGTCCGCACCCGTTTTGCCGGTAGAACTTCATGTTCAAACTCAGCACTCATAAAACAAACTAAAGTGCCAGCATTAGGTGAAACTGAAACTGTATCTCCATTTTTAAAATACAGTTGAAGTTCTCCAGCATCTTCTTTATTCCAGTTTTCATTCAAGTAGGTAATCAAAGTTACAACGCGGGTATCATGATTTTTATGTTGATCCAGATGCCGCTTATAAAAAGCATTGGGAGAGTACAAAGCAAAGTGAACTTCTAATTCAAATAAGCCAAGATATAATCGCTGGTTAATCGCATCTTGTAATTGCTTTGTAATATTGAGGAATTTTTCCTGTGATTCATTTAGATTATTTTCATCAAACCAGCTAATTTCATCACTGCGAATAGATTGCTCAATCTGAAAATCATTCTTTCGACCAATACCGGCTTTTTTTAAAATACCTTGTTGATGTAACGAAGTGAGTTTTTCTTTTAGTTGTTGAATAAGTTCTTTCGAAAAAAAATTTTCTTGTACAGACCAACCTTGTTGTTCCAGATCGTTAAGGATATTTTCTATTTTAATGTTCATATGAATATCATATATACAAAGCTTTTGTACGTTTCAGAATGTACAGTGTCTATTTGGACGTGGCATCGATAAATTCAAACCTACAAAAATTGCCGCGCTATATTGCCACGTTTTACTCGTAGCTAAAGACTCACCGCAATGACAATTTAATTTAAGCCGTGCCGCCAACAGTTAAACTATCAATTTTTAAAGTAGGTTGTCCTACACCAACAGGCACACTTTGACCCTCTTTACCACAAACACCAACACCCGTATCCAGTTTAAGATCATCACCAACCATCGATACACGTGTTAGAACATCTGGGCCGTTTCCAACCAGGGTCGCGCCTTTAATCGGTTGAGTCACTTTTCCATTTTCAATTAAGTACGCTTCACTGGCAGAAAATACAAATTTTCCTGACGTGATGTCAACCTGGCCACCACCGAAGTTAACCGCATAAATTCCTTTCTCAACTGATTCAATAATTTCTTGTGGATCATGCTCACCTGCTAACATATAGGTGTTTGTCATACGAGGCATAGGTAAGTGTGCATAAGATTCACGACGGCCATTTCCGGTGGATTTACCACCCATAAGTTCTGCATTCATTTTATCTTGCATATAGCCCTTAAGAACACCTTTTTCAATTAACATGGTTTGTTGTGTTATGGTGCCTTCATCATCCATATTTAATGAACCTCGACGCGCATCTAAAGTACCATCATCAACAATGGTGCATAAAGGAGAAGCAACGCGTTCACCAATACGGCCGCTAAAGGCTGAACTTCCTTTTCTATTAAAGTCGCCTTCAAGTCCATGACCAATTGCTTCATGTAATAACACCCCTGGCCAGCCTGGCCCAAGTACAACAGGCATAGTACCCGCAGGTGCTGCAACCGCTTTTAAATTTACTAAAGCCTGGCGAACAGCTTCGCGAGCATAACCAAGCGCACGGTCTTCCTGAGTAAAATATTCATAGCCTACACGCCCACCACCACCTGAATTTGCTTGTTCACGTTCATCTCCATCTTCAGCAATAACCGTGACATTCATTCTTACTAAAGGACGAACATCTGCATTCAAGGTGCCATCACTAGATGCCACTAAAATAACTTCATGTACACCAACAAGACTGACAATCACTTGCTTTATGCGAGGGTCTTGTTTGCGTGCTTCAGCATCAACTTGTTTTAACAGGTCAATTTTTTCATCTGTGGTTAGAGAATCCAGAGGATCAACTGGAAGATATAATTGATGAGATGAATGTTTTTTCCATGCTTGAATCTGGTTTTGCTGTCCGGCACGAGAAATGCTTTTAGCCGCTTTAGCCGCTTGATTTAATGCTGGTAGTACAATTTCATCGGAATAAGAAAAACCTGTTTTCTCTCCACTTATCGCACGTACACCAACACCTTGTTCAATATTATAATTACCTTCCTTTACAATACCGTCCTCTAATACCCAGGATTCATGACGTGAGGTCTGAAAATAAAGATCTGCACGATTAATGCTATTACCCATCATTTGATCCAGTACATTTTGTAAATCATTCACCTCAAGGCCGGTGGGCGATAACAAAATATCACTGGCAGTATCAAGATAACTCATAGTCAAATTTACTCTTTGGGTAATGGGCAGGAAATTTTTCGATTTTGCAGAACAGGAAAGTTTTTGCGTATATTATTAATATTTTCAATATCAACATCAGCAACAACATAACCTGAACCATGAGGTAAACGATCTAAAACCGTACCCCAGGGATCAACGATCATACTATTACCATATGTTTCACGCCCACTCACATGATATCCACCTTGTGCAGAGGCAACTACATAACATAAGTTTTCAATAGCTCGTGCACGTAATAAAACTTCCCAGTGTGCTTTTCCAGTAATAGAGGTAAAAGCCGAAGGCAGTACAATAATTTCTGCTCCTAATAAAACGAGTTGCCGAAATAATTCAGGGAAACGTAAATCAAAACAAATCGCTAAACCAATTTTTCCAAAGGGTGTTTCTACAATAATAGCTTTGTTGCCTGCTTCTATTGTTTCAGACTCATTATATGTTTCACTGGTGATTTCAAGATGCACATCAAACAGATGTATTTTATCGTAACGACTAACACGTTCGCCCTTTTCATTATAAACAAGGCAAGCGGCATACACTTTTTTTTCATAATTATTGTTATCACTATTCAGTTTTAACGGAACAGTTCCCGCAACTAACCAAACCTTATTTTTTTTTGCTTGAGCTGATAAAAAATCCTGTATTGGGCCAGTTCCTTCATCTTCAGCAACCTTAATTTGGTCAGCATCCTGAAACCCCATAATGGCGAAGTTCTCAGGTAAAACAATCAGTTTTGCACCTGCCTCTACAGTACTTGAAATCAGTCGACTTACTTCATTTAAATTTGCACTTACGTTGGTGCCCGAAGCCATTTGGATTGCTGAAATTTTTGTCATAGGATTAAAATACTTCTTCTTTAATTTAATAATACTTCAAGTTCAATTGTTGTAGAAATTGCGCTACCCTGAACCAGCTCAATACGATTAGATGAAAGGCCTAAAGCAACCAGCCAGCTTCTAAGTTCATTAACCCAAAGAGACCCTTCATCCCCACCCGGATATTTTATTTTCAACACGCTATTTGTAGTATTTTGCAATTTTCGCATACTTTTACTAATTGCTGGCATCGCTAATAAAGTCGTTGTTTGTTTAGGCACAGACCATTCATTGGCATGTAGTAGCTCTACATCTGCGGCAAAAGCATTTGTTACAAAAAGCAGAATTACTGTTGCGATAATAGATTTATTCATATTTCGTAGCATATCATAAAAATATTTTTCACACTGTTCATTATGAGGCCGAAAAAGTAACATTATTCATCTTCAATTCGCTCAATTTCGGGGTTTTCCCAACTTCCACTAACTTCATAAATTCGTGTTGACGCTTCATTAAATTGTTCACCCGTTATTTTATCAAACAACCAGAGACCAATACCCGCAGGCAAATTAACCAACAACGCTGTTATACCTGCCAGACCACCACCAACATCAGGAACAACTTCAACAATATTTTCATAGTCTCTATCTGCCAAACCTGTTCTGCCACTTACATTCACTTCAGCAATAGGACTATTGATTTCAAAATCATCAGTATACGCATCACCATCTTCTATTTTAATTTCACCTTCAGCAGTGTCAAAACTAAAGCCAGATTCAAATGAAGCATTAAAATCACCAAGTAATTTACGTGGCAATGCAGATAGACTGAAAAACCCTAATAATTTTCCTGCACCAGTATCAACTTCTTTAATATTTCCTTTTGTAAGTTTTAGCTGAATATCGCCATTAAGCTTCTCTAAAGAAAATTCTGTTGGCGCACCAAACCATTTTAGTTTACCTGATACCTGAGCCATCCCCTTTCGAATAATTGCAGCAAAATCAAGATCAGTTAACATGCCGCCAAAATCATCACTGCTTAAAGTAAAATCCATATCTGTTTTATGACTACCGCGCAAATAATGCCAATCACCATGAGAAAAAAACTTCATATTTTTCGATGAAAGAATTACTTCATCAAAATGCAGCCCCTGTTTCTTCCGGGAAATTTTAAAATCCAACCTGCCGAGAAAAACGTCATCAAAATAAAGTTTTTTCACTATCCCTTCAAATGCAGGTAATTTCCCTGGATCTGTAACCTCTGCATTGTCCGTCTTTTTATCTTTTTTTGTGGTTAATATATTTAATTTGTCGAAATTAAATATAACTGGATTGACAAAAAATGGAGCGTTACTTTTTATCTTATTTAATTCCAGCGCCTCAAGCCACTTTGCTGGTGTAAATTTATTAATCGAACCATCAACATATAAAATATTTTTATTTGGTAAAACAGCTTTTCTACCTGAAAAAGAAACAGCTCCTTTATTTAAATAATTATTAGTCCCCGATTGATCTAACTCAATAACGGCGGAGCCATTGTTATTCAAACTAATAGAAAACTGAACCTTATCCGGTGCAGAAAACACCGTTGTAAAATTAAACTTTCCACGTATTTTTTCTTTTTTATATAAAAACTCGGGGAAATTACTTTTGACACCAAACAAATCACTATTTACTTTTAATGTTGGACGAGTATTTTTTACCGAATTACCCGGGAAGGTCATCACCGCCTTAAATCTCGTCTTTCCTGAAATGTTTTTTGCACCAGGAATATCAAAGCGTTTCAATATTATTCCCGGTTTCATTTTTCCATTTATCGCTATTTTTATGTTCTTATGTTTTAAACCTGAACTAACAGTAAACATTGCTTTTTCGCTTAAAACATTTGCAACTAAATTTTTACTTGATAATCCTTTTTCAGTAAAAAACAAAATACCTGAACCATCTGTTATATCTATTTTATCATTTAACATAAATAAAGATGCTTTAGCGAATTTTGCTGAACCAGAATAAGTTAGCGGTTTTGCTTTTTGCATTTCGTCATCTAAAGGGATATTAAGTTTAATCTCAGCAGCAACATCTCCGGAAAAACGCATTGAATTAATTGTTTTTTCCTCTTTGGATAAAACAGGACTGTTAACCAGATATTGCATAGCGGTATATGTAGAGCCTGTTGCAAAAATATTTATACTAAGCTCTGCCTTTGAAAAAGATTCTATCTCTACATCAGAATCATACAAAATATTATTTTCAGTTTCCGCGGTTAAAAAATTAAGTTTTAAACCTTGCCCTGTGAAATTCCCGGCAACCTTTGCCTTTGTTATTTTTGGCCAACCTTTTCTAAAGTTGACAGTAAGATCAGAAACGTCCACATCAACCGAAAATATGCCTTCTTTCTTATCAAAAGGAAAATCACTTAACTTTCCATTAAAAACTATCGTACCTTGATCTACCTTTCCTTCAATTAAGCCTTGATCTAACCAATCTACCAGATCTTCATCCATAATAGTAACGGGTAGAAAATGTGATACTTTTGATATATCCCCTTTTGAAACATATGTTTGAAGATCAAGGTGTGGGGAAGAACCATCCATCGGCACCCATAATTTCATACTGGAAACCGCATCGACTTCAGTATTTTTGGTTAGTAAATGTTTGGTATCAAAAAACAGACCTTTTTTTGTATTTGAAAATACTATATCCGCACTAAATTGATCAAAGTTAAAGTCTTCACGGAATAAACCCGGAAAGCCAACAATAGCATTTTCAGCTAAAAGTGAAATTACACCTTCTTGTTGTTCATAAAATACGCTGCCGGACAATCCTGCAACCTTAGGAATATCTTCCCATGAATTAATCCCAAACCCACTAAAATCAGCCTTAACCTTATGAAGATTATTTTCTTTCCACGCAATATAAAAATCACGTATTTCACCGTGAAGATTTAAGTTTTTAATTATATTTTCGTGTTCTTGTTTAACCAGGTGATTGTCAATTACTATTTTCGACAATGTACCTAACTTTAAATAGTTCGCCTTTATGTGAAAGGTTTCAATGTTTTCATTTTTATAATTAAAAGCAAGTGAAAATTTTGATTCCTTTAATGCTTTAGCATTACTCTCATAATTAAACTTATCAACACTAACATTCCATGTGTTATTTTCGTCTCTAAACGAATCAAATACTCCAGATACAATATTTAGCTTTACGATTTTCTTTTTATTAAAGTGATATGAAAAATCATGTAATTTCACATCACCGCTCAACTGTTTAAGATTTTTGTTTTCCCAATCGAGCCATAACTTAAGATCGGCAACACCATTAATTAACTTAAAGTTTGTATTTTTAATGTATGATTGAACAGGACTTAAATTAAGCCCTTTACTTTCAACAAAGGATTTTACATTCCATGTAGAAGGTGTAGTTATATCACCCACAAGATCAAACGATAATTTTATTTCACCTCCCAATACACGAGGAAGTTGGCTTGACAGTAAAAGCTGATAGCGATCCTGCTTTTTCTTTAACAAGAAGTTGATATCATCAAAATACCATGTGAGGCCTGCATTTTGCTCATCTATCCATGTGAAACTACTATCCTCTACACCAACTTCACCCTGCTGCAATAACCAATTTTCAATTAATGAATTAGATTCACTCTCTCCAACCTTAATTAAACCATCTAAATCAACTCCTTTTACTTTATAACTTCCATCAACTTTTCGAGTAACATGGAGATTCATTCCTCGCACAGTTATTTGTTCAGGTATTATTTTTTGATGCCATAGAAGTTCCTCAAAGGAAAGACCTACATCTATTTGCGAAAGTGAAAATAACGTTTTTTTTGTTTTATCTGAAAGCAGCTGGACATCGTAAAAAATTAAAGTAGGCATTAAACCGCTTAGCCTGGCATCTATACGTCCAATCTTTACTGGCTGCTCCAACAAACTGGAAGCAAGCTGTTCAACTTCTTGCTGATATAAATCAGCGGTTGTTAATACAAACCGTAGACCAGATACGCCTAATGCAACAATAATTACAACAGAGGCAATACTATAGCCAACGATAGATTTAAACTTATGGAATAATGGATGATTTTTTGCCATCAGAATTTAATTTTTTATTCTTTAAGGTCTTTGCACAGATAGCGAGAAGCCAGAGAATAAGGCGAAACAGATGAAAAAGCGCAATGTACAATTAGTACATGAGCATTTTGAAGAGGTTTTAACGCAATTATCTGGTTTCGTAGCATTTGTGCAATGACCTTACATTAGAACAACATCAAAATGTTCCTGATTATATTCAGTCTCAACCTGAAACCGAATCGGCTTGCCAATAAAGTCTTCAAGTTCAGCAATACTGGTTGATTCTTCATCTAACATAAGATCAACAACCGGTTGTGCTGCCAGAATTAAAAATTCCTGCGTGTCAAACTGTCTGGCCTCACGTATAATTTCGCGGAAAATTTCATAACACACTGTTTCAGCAGTGCGCAACGATGCTCTTCCATTACAACAAGGACAAGGCTCACACAGAATATGTTCAAGACTTTCACGTGTACGCTTACGAGTCATTTCAACAAGGCCCAATGAAGAAACCTCACAAATATTTGTTTTTGCATGATCCTTATCAAGATATTTTTCCAATGCACGCAATACTTGTCTCTTATGTTCAGTATCTGACATATCAATAAAATCAATAATGATAATACCGCCAAGATTACGTAATCGCAGCTGACGTACTATGGATTGTGCAGATTCAAGATTTGTTTTAAATATTGTTTCTTCTAAATTTCGATGACCAACAAAAGCCCCGGTATTAACATCAATGGTTGTCATTGCTTCAGTTTGATCAATAATTAAATAACCACCCGATTTAAGAGGCACCTTACGTTCTAATGCTTTTTGTATTTCATCTTCAATGCTGTACAAATCAAAAATAGGGCGTTCGCCAGGATAATGTTCAATACGGTTTTCTAACTCTGGTATAAACTTACTTGCGAATTTTTGAACTTTTTCAAATGTTGAGCGTGAGTCAATTCTTACCTTTTCAATTTCAATACCACTTAAATCACGCATTGTTCGCATCACTAAGGACATGTCTTCATGTATTAATGAACCTGCCTTTGACGAACTATTCCGCTCAAGAATATTGACCCATATTTTTTGCAAAAACTGCATATCTTTGTAAATGGCTTCTTTACTTATACCTTCTGCAACTGTGCGAGCAATGTAACCACCTTTTTCAAACTCATCTGAAAAACCAGAAATAATATCCTTTAATCTTTGCCGCTCGCTTTCATCTTCAATGCGTTGTGAAATACCAACGTGGTTAATTCCAGGCATATAAACTAAATAGCGAGATGGAAAAGAAATCTGAGTGGTTAAACGTGCACCTTTGCTGCCCATCGGGTCTTTAACAACTTGCACCATAACTTCCTGACCTTCGCGTAATAACTCCATGATGACATCCGAAGGTTCTCCACCATCACCATTTTTACCGTTCGGTTGCGCAATGTCAGAAACATGTAAAAAGGCCGTGCGATCCAACCCCACCTCTAAAAATGCTGCTTGCATACCAGGCAAAACACGAACGACCTTTCCCTTATAGATATTGCCCACTAATCCACGTTTGCGTTCACGTTCAATATGAACTTCCTGCAACAGGCCATTTTCTACGTAGGCCACACGCGTTTCTTGCGGGGTCACATTAATCAGTAATTCTTCGCTCATACTTATCCTTTAAATAATCCTAAGCCCATGATACTACTAAGGAATCTACGCTAATACCCTTTTTATTTAACAGTTCAACCGTTTCATATAAAGGTAATCCCATAACTCCGGAATAACTGCCTGATAAGTGCGTGATAAATGCTGCCGCCAGACCCTGAATTGCATACGATCCCGCCTTATCATCACTTTCATCAGTTGCAACATATCGTTCTATTTCACTATCTGATAATAGCTTGAAGGTTACATCACTGACACTAATAACGCAGTTCAGTTCGGGTTGTTGGGGATTTTCAGATGACATAGCCAATGCCACTGCTGTCATGACTTGATGAGTTTTTCCAGACAACAAATTCAACATTCTTTTGGCGTCATCTTTATTTTCAGGCTTGCCTAAAATTTCACCATTGATAACAACTGCCGTATCAGAACCTAAAACAGGTTTAATTTCCTGTTTTACTGCATTCCAGCCAGCGGCCGCCTTTTCTTTGGCTAAACGAATAACATAATCTTCCGCATTTTCATTATGTTTTGGCACTTCATCAATATCCACCGACAACAGTGAAAAAGATATCCCAATTTGAGTCAATAATTCACTACGGCGAGGAGATTGAGAGGCAAGATAAAGATCTGCTTTAATTGTCATGATAAAGCCATATTACACCACTGCTTATGTAATCGGTTATATATCACGGCCTAATAAAAAAATATGTGGAGCTTTATTTGGTACGAGGGATTGATAATTTTTAGATAAAAAATCAGGTAATAACCTCTAAATAAAGGTTATTAGTTAGGCTAGAGCAAGATTCAAATTAGCACTGTATTTTATTTTTTCTGAATAACAAACATAAGATAACTTGTTTCGCTTTGCTTCGTACATAGCAACATCTGCTCTGTTAACCAGCGTTGTAGAATCTTGCCCATGCTCAGGATAAGATGCAATTCCCATACTAATCCCAACATTTATCTCGTGTCCTGCAAGTAAAAACGGTTTACTAATTGCTCCTACCAATTTCTCTGCAAATTGAATTACCTGCCCATGATCTAATGACTCCAGGATAATCACAAATTCATCTCCACCGAGTCGGGCAACCGTATCCACCTTTCTTACACTACTATTTAAACGACGAGCAACTTCCTGTAATACAAGGTCACCAACATTGTGACCCAAAGAATCGTTCACTTCTTTAAAATCA
>VAPK010143393.1_pt1 | contig 12555 bp, 12 predicted proteins | sample 3395031 | NCBI WGS metagenome assembly VAPK01 (sample SAMN08290443, study PRJNA428436) | hydrothermal vent metagenome | isolation source: Deep-sea hydrothermal vent chimney 1 | place: Pacific Ocean: Juan De Fuca Ridge | reverse complement strand
TTGCCACCGCATTGGAAGAACAAAGTGTGGTATCCGAAGAAATTAACAAAAGTATTCATACCGTCAATGACCTCGCTGCACACGGTGATAATAATTCATCACAGATCAAAGCTGCCAGTACTGAGCTCAATCAACTCGCTGAAAACCTACACATGTTGGTTAGCCAGTATAAAATTTAATTCGATATGACTAATCTGTACTGACTCGACAATCTGGCTATTTAATAATAACAGCCAAACCTTCACCGCGAGGATCACTGGCTGCCGTTATTTTATGATTCCGATCGATAACAAGCTGCATATTCCCATACGAGCCATTTAATTCTTTTAACGTATAGTGCATACGCTTTAAGTTTTTACGTATTTTATTGTTAATTGCAGCTTTCTCAATTTGAATGACATCCGGCAAATATTGATGATGATAACGTGGCTGACTCACGATAGCTTTTGCAGACTTACCTTCGACAAAACCAAGAATACCATGCAGCACCATGGTAATAATACGACTGCCTCCGGGAGTGCCGATGATGGCATAATCACCGTTGTTGATATTCTCGACTATCGTAGGTGACATGCTCGATAACATCCGTTTGCCCGGCTCAATTGCATTATTTTTATTACCCACTAACCCATACACATTCGGCGTACCTGGCTTGGAAGAAAAGTCATCCATCTCATCATTGAGTAACACCCCAGTACCCGGGGGCATAAAGCAGGAACCAAATGGATAATTAATGCTTAAGGTTGCCGAAACTTTATTACCGTCCTTATCCACAACCGAAAAATGGGTTGTATGCTGCCCTTGTGGCACTGGCACGGCAGCCTTTAATGCTGAACTGGGGGTTGCCATTTTAGTTGAAATTGTTTTTGCTAACTGTTTAGCATAAGACTGACTGATTAATTTTTTAACCGGTACAGTAATAAAATCTGTATCACCTAAAAATTCGGCACGGTCGCGATAAGCACGACGCATTGCTTCAACGATAATATGTATACGTTGTGCAGGTTGTATTTTTTCCAGATGATACTGCTTTAGTACATTCAGCATGGTTACTAATGCTATTCCACCCGAAGAAGGCGGTGCGGCGGAAATAATTTTATAGTGTTTGTATTGACCAATAATCGGCTGACGTTCCTTAGCACGATACGCACTTAAATCTTTTAAACTCCACACCCCATTAGCCGCACGCACGCCCTTTACTAATGCCTTTGCAACCCTTCCCTGATAAAAACCAGCTCGACCTTTTGTCGCAATCGTTTGCAATGTTCGAGCTAAATCAGGTTGTTTTATAAAATACCCAAGATGCGGTACTTTGTTACGATACAAAAATACTTTGGCCGCTGCGGCTGACTTCCTTAATTCTTTCAAACGAAAACTGGCCATACGTCGGTACATTGGGCTCACTTTAAAACCACGCTGCGCCACCTTAATAGCAGGTGCTAATGACTGACTCAAAGGTAGGCGGCCATATTTTTTAGCGATATACGCTAGTGCAGCAGGCTCCCCGGGAATACCCGCAGCAAGTGCGCCATTAATGGATAAACCTTTTATCACATTGCCTTGTGCGTTCTGATACAAGGTTTCGGTTGCGGCTAGCGGTGCGGTTTCACGGCCATCGATCATAATATTTTTTTTAGTTTTTGCATCCTCTAGTAACCAGAATCCTCCGCCCCCTATCCCCGAACTAAAAGGTTCAACCACGGCCAGTGTTGCACTGATAGCAACGGCAGCATCAAATGCATTACCACCTTGCTTTAATATTTTTTCACCCGCGAGTGTTGCAAGGGGATGGGCAGTTGCAATAGCAGCCTGACGAGATGTATTGGCATTAACCATAGAAAGATGAAGTAAAAAAAATAATGCCGCAAAAACATAAGGAAAAGAAAAATACTTTTGACCACGATTTTTCATCAACAAGCCTTTTGTGATTTGTCATTACGATCGAGCGTAATGACCTGTTTTAACTTTATAGAAATCAGGTTTTACCCACTAATACTTCGTATTTTGACATCAGTTCATCCTGGGTTTCTTTTTTATTAGGGTCTATCAGTATGCAATCAACAGGACACACCTCAATGCACTGTGACTCTGGGAAATGGCCAACACATTCGGTACACAAGTCAGGATCGATTTCGTATATTTCTTCACCTTGAGTAATCGCACCGTTCGGGCACTCTGGTTCACATACGTCACAATTGATACATTCATCAGTTATAAATAAGGCCATGGGATCTCTTTTTGAAAGCTACGTAATAAAACAAACTGGAATAGCTATTTTAGCCTAATTGTTCTTTTAACGCAGCCACAACATTAGGATTAACAAACTGAGATACATCGCCGCCCAAGCGTGCAATTTCCCGCACTAAACTTGAGGATATAAATGTATATTGTTCGGCAGGGGTTAGAAATACCGTTTCAATTTTGTCGCTTAAATGCCGGTTCATACTGGCAAGTTGAAACTCGTATTCAAAGTCAGACACCGCTCGCAATCCACGCAAAATAATAGTCGCCTCTTTTTGCTGCATAAATTTGACAAGCAAAATATCAAAGCCGCAGACTTCAACATTTTCCAACGGGCTTAAAACATCTGACGCTAATGATACTCGTTCATCGAGGGTAAAGACCGGCGACTTGCTTGTTGCCTTTGCCACCGCCACAATAACTTTGTCGAATAAGTAGGTGGCGCGTTCAATAAGATCGGTATGCCCATTGGTAATAGGGTCGAAGGTGCCGGGATAGATTGCAATTTTTGTCATAATTAAATTATAGAGCAGTCTCTACTCATTAATAAACAAATAATAGGCCACATCGCCCGCTTTTTTACTGCGATGACTGCCCCAATTGGCAGGAATAAGGGGCAAATCCTCTTTTGCAGGCGCTTCAACATAAATCATCGCCCCCACATTTAAACAATCTTTTTCTAATAACACTTTGAAACATTGCCCCAAAAGATCAGATGCAAAGGGGGGATCCAGAAAAATCACATCAAATTTTTGTGTATTTTGTTTTAAAAAAGAAATTGCGTCCGTCTGTAAAAAAAAACCATGGGTTGTTTTTAATAATGCCGCATGTTGTTTTAATGTCGAAATTATTTTTGCATCACTGTCACACATCGTAACGGATGCCGCACCACGCGATAATGCTTCAAAACCCAATGCACCGCTGCCAGTAAAGGCATCCAGACAATTAGCTCCCCGAATAATGGGTGCCAACCAGTTGAATAATGTTTCTCTCACCCGTGCTGGTGTTGGGCGGATAGCCTCCACTTTAGGAAAACTTAACTTTCGTCCACGCCACTGTCCACCAATAATGCGTAATATATTGTCCGTTGCGCGTGCCATGCACTGTTTACTTTTTAACGGTCTTTCCGACGGTTACCGTAATTAATTTATCAGGGTGGATACGATGTTTAAACGCCTCTTTAATGGTCTCTACCGTAACGGCATTTATTTTATCGTTAAACGTATTCAGATAATCTAAAGGTAAATTATAAAAACCAATCACAGATAAATATCCAGCAATATCTTTATTGCTGTCAATTCTTAGTGGAAAACCACCGGTTATATTTTTCTTTGAATGATTTAATTCTTCTGCTGTTGGCCCTTTATCAATAAACTCACGGAGTATTTTATTTAAAAGTTTTAAAGCTTCTTGTGCCTTGTCATTGCGTGTTTGCAAACCCATAATAAAAGGCCCAACAGCTTGCATGGGTACAAAATAACTGTAGCTACTATAAGCCAAACCACGCTTCTCACGTATTTCTTTCATTATTCTCGAACCAAAACCACTGCCACCTAAAATATGGTTACCAACGTATAAACTGTAGTAATCTGCATCACCGCGTTTCATGCCCGGTTGTCCAACCAGAATATGTGTTTGTGTTGAAGCATACTCAATATGTATATTTTGCGCTTTGTTTGGCATCGCTACGTCAGATAGTTTTGCAGCAGCTTTACCACTTACTAAATTTTCTGTTATTTCTTCGACTAATGCACGTGCTTGTTGCTGGCGGACATTGCCCACGATAGCAATGGTTAGGTTATTTGCAACATAATAGCGTTTATAAAATTGTTTTAAGGCTTCAGCATCAATATTTGAAACTGTTTCTTTAGTACCAATAGTTGGGTGAACATAAGGATTACCTTTAAATACCGCAGCATAAAATGCTTTACTGGCAATACTACCCGGTGACTGCAACTGATTTTGAATGGAAATAAGTTGTTGTGCCTTTTGTCGTTTTATTTCAGCTAGTTTAAACGCTGGTTGTGACACAACGACTTTAAATGTTTCTATCGCCTGAGTTAATAGTTTTTTGTCCGTCAAACTACGCAAACTGATAATGGCCATATCACGTAGTGCTGAAGTTGAAAAATTTGCCCCAACAGATTCAAAACGTTCGGCAATTTCATCGGTTGACCATTGACCTGCACTTTGCGACAACATCGTATTGGTGAGTCGAGCAATCCCTGGTTCTGACTTATCACGTGCGCTACCCGCATTAAAGACTAATCGAATATCAATCATTGGTAACTGTGGTGCATACACAAACATCACTTTTGCACCTTTTGATGATTTCCAAGTCTGAATTTTAATTCCATCACCCTGACTACTGCTAACGACACCCGTTTCCTGTTCATTTGATTTAGAACATGAAACAGAAATAAAACCGATTAGTAAAAATAAAAATAAATTCCGTAATGCCATTATATTATTCCTAAAAAAGTATGTTCATAATCTTTCATTGTTAACTTGTCATGCTCGCCTCTGTGCGGGTATAACATCCTAGGTTTTATTTGTTTTTTTGTGGTTCTAAAATAGCAACCGTCTTTTGTGTATCATTAAAATATTTTTTTGCAACTTTTTGTATTTGCTCGGCGGTGACTGCTCTGACCTTATCCACATATTCACTTGCCAATGTCCACGGTAAACCCACTGTTTCCAGTTGCCCCAGAATCATTGCCTGATAAAAAATAGAATCTTTTTCGTAAACATTGCCTGCCACCACCTGAGCTTTAACCCGCTGTAACTCTTTTGCGGTTACCTGTTCAGTTTTAAGTTTTTCAATTTGTACGTAGAGGGCTTTTTCAATATCAGCCACAGTAAATTTTGCTGACGGAATAGCGTCAAAGGTAAATAGACCAGACTTGCGTGAAATCAAATCGTAACCGGCATCAGCACTCGCAGCTATTTGTGTACCACGAACCAGTTCTTTTGGTAAACGTGCGCTGTCACCACCACTGAGTATTCCAGCTAAGACTTCTAGTGCATAGGGTTCCCAGTCATTTTTTGCTGTTTTTAACGAAGGAACTTTATAACCAATAATTAAATAAGGAAGTTTTGCTGCCACTTTAACCGTTAACCGATGTTCACCGTATTGTGGTGCCTCAATACGCGGCTTTAATACAGGAACATCTTTGCTGGGTTTGACTGGCCCATAATATTTTTTAGCCAACGCAAACACTTGCTCAGGTTCAACGTCACCCACCACCACCAGGGTTGCATTATTTGGCGCATACCATTTTTGATACCATGCTTTTAAATCGGCCACTTTCATATTTTCAAGATCATTCATCCAACCAATAACTGGATTATGATAGGGGCTGCTAACAAAGGCTGCCGCATTAAACTGTTCGAAGGTTAGTGAACGTGGTTTATCGTCGGTGCGCATACGTCGTTCTTCCATAACCACGGATAACTCTTTACTAAATTCTTTTTTTGGCAACGTCAGATTGCGCATTCTATCGGCTTCTAACTCAAAACTTACCGCTAAACGACTTTTTTCAAGTTGTTGGAAATACGCCGTATAATCTTTACCCGTAAACGCGTTTTCACGGCCACCATTTTCTGCAATCACTTTAGAAAACTTCCCCGGCCCCAGTTTTGCAGTACCTTTAAACATCATATGTTCTAATACATGCGATAACCCGGTAAAGCCACCGACTTCATAACTACTACCCACTTTATACCAAATCTGTGCAACCACCACGGGCGCACGGTGATCAGGCTTAACTAAAATCTTTAAGCCATTATCCAGCGTTGATTCGAAAACCTGTGGCTTTACTTCTGACGTTTCCGCCAGGCCAACAAAGCCAATACTTAATAAAAATAACAGTATCACTCGCCGGACTACCGGGCGAGTCACTAATAATAATTTGCTCATATAAATCCTTTAAATTATTCTATATTAAGACTAACGGCGAGCCAGTTAGTTTGATAGGATGGATACCTTATAATAGTATCAACCTTACGACTCAATAAACAATGTTTAGTTTCAAAAAATCAAAATTAAAAACAAAAGAAAGCAAAACCGACACTAGCAATAATAATGGTTTCTTCGGCCGATTAAAACAGGGCTTATCGCGGACACGTAGCAGTTTAACCGGCAATTTAACAAATGTTTTTAGTGGCAAGGCCATTGACGCTAACCTGCTTGAAGAAATTGAAGATACTTTAATCATGGCGGATATTGGCGTGACCGCCACCCGTCAGATCATTGATGATTTAGAACGGCGTCTGTCACGTAAAGAACTTAAAGATACAACCGCACTCACTACCGCCTTGCGCGAGAATATGGCTGCTATTTTACAGCCCTGTGATAATGCGTTAACCATTCCAGAAACAACCCGGCCATTTGTTATTCTTGTTGCCGGTGTTAACGGAGTAGGTAAAACTACCACCATCGGTAAACTTGCCAAACGACTACAACAAGGTGGCCAGTCGGTTATGCTTGCAGCCGGTGATACTTTTCGTGCCGCGGCTGTCGAGCAATTACAAACATGGGGCCAACGTAATGATATACCCGTTGTGGCTCAGGCTCAGGGTGCAGATAGTGCCTCGGTTATTTTTGATGCCTTTGAATCTGCCAAAGCTCGTAATATTGATGTTCTTATTGCCGATACAGCCGGACGTTTACATACCCAATCACACTTAATGGATGAATTGGCGAAAGTTATTCGAGTATTAAAAAAGATCGATCCCGAAGCACCACATGAAACATTATTAGTTGTGGATGCTGGCACAGGGCAAAACGCACTCAATCAGGCAGAACAGTTTAATCAAGCCGTTAATTTAAGTGGCATCTGCCTGACCAAACTTGATGGCACCGCCAAAGGCGGGGTTATTTTTTCTATTGCACAGAAGTTAAAACTACCCATCCGCTTTATCGGTGTGGGTGAAGGGATTGATGACCTGCGCGTATTTGATGCTAATGAATTTATTGATGCTCTTTTTAGTGAAGAGTCGGCAAATAAAGACGAGTAACCGGTGCAATGATTCGATTCAGCCATGCATCTAAACGTTACCCCGGTGGTTATGACGCCTTACAGGATATTAATTTTCATTTAGCGGTAGGTGAAATGGCCTTTTTAACTGGCCACTCCGGTGCAGGTAAGAGTACCTTACTCAAATTGATCGCCTTAATTGAACGTACAAGCCGTGGTCAGGTGATTGTTAACGGGCAAAATCTGGCAAAAATTTCACGTCGTAAAATTCCTTATCACCGTCGCAATGTGGGGATGATTTTTCAGGATCACCAACTACTGTTTGACCGCACCGTATTTGATAATGTTGCATTACCACTGGTGATTGGTGGTTTATCCCATAAGGAAATTGGTAAAAAAGTACGTGCCTCACTCGATAAAGTTGGCCTACTCAATAAAGAACAGGCTTACCCGATTACTTTATCCGGTGGTGAACAACAGCGGGTGGGGATTGCGCGTGCCGTTGTTAACAAACCGCCTTTATTACTGGCGGATGAGCCTACGGGTAACCTTGACCCAGAATTATCACATGAAATTATGGGTATCTTCCAACAATTTTCACAAGTAGGTGTCACGGTACTGATCGCAAGCCATGATATTGGTCTAATTACTCACCTACCTTATCGTGTTTTAACTTTAAAAAATGCCCGCCTGAGCCATGACTCTGATAGTCATGATTCAACACTGGCAACAGGCCACTCGCGATGAGCAACTGGCTACAAACTTATTTATTAAGACATTTACAAGTCTTCTTTTATAGCCTTGGCCAACTTACGCGCAGCCCTTTTTCCTTATTAATGACCTCGGCTGTTATCGGCATTGCACTTGCCTTACCCACTGGCTTGCATCTTATTTTAAAAAATATGCAAAGCATCAGTGGTGACCTCGACAGTGCGGCCAAAATTTCTTTATTCTTAAAAAAATCTACTACTGATCCACAAGCACAACAACTGATCAGCCAGTTAAAAGCCATGCCGCAAATTAGTAAAATAAAATATATTTCGCGTGAACAAGCCTTGCGGGAATTTAAGCATTTGTCAGGGTTTGGTAACGCCTTAAAGGCATTAAAAAAGAATCCACTGCCCGCTGTCATCGTGGTACAACCTTCCGTGTTACAATCGAATGCGCTATCAAATACACGAGCTACCCAGCAACTGGTTCAACAACTACAAAACAAACCGTATGTTGATATTGCGCAACTGGATATGCAGTGGATAAAACGTCTGTACACCATTATGGATATTATCCGTCGTGGTGTTATTATTTTATCCGCACTGCTGGCACTTGCGGTGTTGCTGGTTATTGGCAATACAATTCGACTCGCCATACAAAACCGCCGCGATGAAATTGTTATTATCAAGTTGATTGGTGGCACCGACGCCTTTATCCGTCGACCCTTCCTTTATACCGGCTTTTGGTACGGCTTATTTGGTGGACTCATTGCCTTATTTCTAGTGATGGCGTCCCTGTTGTTGCTCAGTGGCCCGATTGAAGCGCTCACCGAGTCCTACGGAAGCCTGTTTTCAATGCAAATCATTGACCTCAATAGCGTTATTTGGCTCATTGGGGGCAGTATATTATTGGGCTTATCCGGCTCATGGGTTGCCGTGGGGCGACATTTGCGCGAAATTGAACCAACATAATTCATTATTTACGCTAAACTAAATGATAATATTAAACAGTCATTTATAATTAACTTGTGCAGTAAAATACGCTAAAACTCTATGCCCGATAAAATAAAAAAAATAATGATCGTTGACGGCTCATCCGTCTCACGCACCCTGCTTACCCGCATGTTAAAAGAAGAATTAACGTATACAGAAGTGGTTGGCGTTGAATCGGCTGAAGCCGCACTCGCCGAAATGGAAAATAACAGCTTCGATCTCGTCACAACCGCATTACTACTCCCCGATATGGATGGTTTGGGCTTAAGCCGTACCATCCGCGATTCGAATAAACATACCTACACACCCGTTATTGTGGTGTCTGGCGATGCAGATTCGCGTTTATTGCGTGAAGGGTTTGAGGCAGGCGTTACCGATTACTTTGACAAGTCCGATGGTTATAAAGCTTTTGGCACCTTTATCCGTTCTTTTATGCAGCGTAACTCTGGCTTGGTTGGCAATATTCTCTATGTTGAAGATAGCAAAACGGCTGCCACGGTCACCATCAAAATGCTAGAAAAACAGGGCTTGAAAGTAACCCACGTCACCACCGCAGAAGAAGGGCTCACCATTCTTATTGCCAGAGAACATGACGGTGAAAATGATTTTGATCTGGTGATTACCGACTTTTACCTAATGGGTAAAATGACCGGTGGCGACTTACTCCATGCCGTCCGCGTAAAATTACATCATTCCCAACAGGAGCTACCAGTACTGGTTTTAACCAGTAGTGACGACGAACAAACCCAGGTCGAAGTCTTCCATGCCGGAGCTAATGACTTCGTAACCAAGCCACTGATTGAACAAGTCATGATTGCACGGGTTCGCGCCTTGCTGCTTATCAAACACCAATATAATGCACTCAAACTACAAGCTGAAACCATGCGCTGGATTGCTGCCACCGATAGCTTAACTGGCGTGCGCAGCAAACGCTACTTACTGGATAATGGTGAAAACTATTTACGTGAATCAAAACAGCCGGTTTGGGGTATCTTAATCGATATTGACCATTTCAAGCATATTAACGACAGCCTTGGGCATATTACCGGCGACCATGTACTGGCTGACCTAGGCGTTAAACTCGACAGTCTTTTTGTTGACGACATGGTGGTGCGTTTTGGTGGTGAAGAATTTTGTATTTTATTCTGTGAAAATGACTACGAAAATGCAGTCCGACGCATCGAAAACTTGCGCGCAGCGGTCGAAGAACTCAAACCCGGCGGTGTCGATATTACCGTCAGCATTGGGATGTGTTGCAGTGACGACCATCCTTATCAGCCACTCAGTCGTTTCTTGAGTTTAGCCGATAAAGCCCTTTATTTTTCGAAAGAAAATGGCCGCAATCAAGTATCGGTGAATACCACCGAAGGTCCTCTGCAAATCAATGCGGCTGCCCTTAAATCCGCTAGTTAACGGCAGCTCTGTCGATATTATTGTTAACCGTACTATCTACAAACAATTGATTTATATCAATAAAATTTCTACTTTATGCTTAAATGACACTGAACTTAATCAAAAGTTGGCACTCCAACTCTGTGAGTGCTAAAATACAATTAACTTACGATTTGAGGTATAAAAACCCGATGAATAATGAACTACAACTTGCTATTCCCTTAGGTGATTTGGCCGCATACAACACGGCAACTCGACAAATCCCTATTTTAAGCGCTGAACAAGAACATGAACTTGCTATGCGTTTATATGAAGACAATGACTTAAAAGCTGCACAAAAACTGGTGGTATCACACCTGCGTTTTGTTGCACACATCGCACGCAGCTATTCCGGTTACGGTCTTTCAGAAGCCGACCTTATTCAGGAAGGTAGTATTGGTTTAATGAAGGCCGTAAAACGCTTCAATCCCTATAAAGGTGTTCGACTCGTTTCGTTTGCCGTTTACTGGATCCGTGCCGAAATCCATGAATTTGTATTACGTAACTGGCGTATCGTAAAAATTGCGACTACCAAAGCACAACGTAAACTCTTTTTTAACTTGCGTAAATCCAAAAAACGTTTGGCATGGTTTAATAAAGAAGAAGTCGAATCTCTTGCAAAAGATTTGGGTGTCAGCACTAAAGACGTTTATGAAATGGAATCACGATTAACTGGCTCCGACATCGGTTTTGACAACAATAACGACGACGATGACCATGATTTTGTTTATCCATCACCGTCCGCTTATCTTGAAGATATGAGCCATGAGCCATCTGCCTCGGTTGAAAAAGATGATCATAACGAGTATGAAAATACACGTTTAAAAAATGCGTTGGAAACACTCGATGAACGCAGTCAGGATATTGTTAAACGCCGTTGGTTAAATGAAACAAAATCAACCTTACAAGATCTCGCGACTCAATACAGTATTTCAGCCGAGCGAATTCGCCAACTTGAAAATAATGCAATTAAAAAGCTACGCCTTGCAATGGCCTAAAATTTTTAAGCATTCAAACAAAAGCCCATCTTGATGATGGGCTTATTTTTTCCCGCAAGACATAATCTTTAAGCTCCACATTAACTCGGTATATAGTTAAGAGCAGCTTAAAAACAGAATACCCCCTTCCATTGATTCACTTTAACCATATAATCCATTAAGCTAAATGTTAGCAAGCAAGAGAACAATCTTCGAAATGGAAACAGTGTTAACAAGGCACGCAACCTTAAGCCATACTCAAAATCATATCCACGTTGACTTCAGCGTTCCTCACCAAGTGATTAGTTCTGCTGTACTTAATGGTGGCATCGTTCAAGCAAATCATATAGTCAATATGAAAGTCTCTAAAAACTGCGTATCAACTGAATTACCAGAGGCAACACTCTCAAAATATTGCACAGATTCCGGTTGGGCTGGAACTACAGTTGGCATGATGACCGCAGCTTCAATGAATTCATTTCGTATGAATAAAGAGTCTGAACAAGGTATTGATATTGTCGTTCTGGTTACATCCGGCCTATCTAATTCAAGACGCGTAGGTGATCGTGCCGAGCATAGAATAATGAATTCACACTCAGGTGAAGCAGGCACCATCAATATAGTGGTTCTTACCTCTGCAATTTTAACCGCATCGGCAAGTGTCGAAGCCTTATTAATTGTGACAGAGTCTAAATGTGCAGCGCTACAAGAAGCTAAAATAAGGAGCTCAGTTTCAAATAAAATAGCAACTGGCACAGGTACAGATTCAGTCGCTATTGTCAGTGGCCACGGACCTGAAACAGTTACCTATTGTGGCAAACATGTCTTATTTGGGGAAATACTGGGCCGCATGGTAACTAATACTGTTGCCTCTTCTATCGAATGGGCGCGTTCAAACTCGGCAAAAATTAGAAACATTGGCACAACCTGTGAACAGGCTGAAAAAGGGGAGGAATTAAACGTTAATTAAATTATCAAAAGGTTTACTATAAATTGTACTGACTCATATCTGATCTTACACATTTAGATATATGTTTATACTGGAACATACAATTTGTTTGATATACTAGATTTAAAGAAAAGCAGACATTAGATTCATTTATCTTAATAGGCAGCAAACGGTCGATACTGTTGAAAAACTCAGTATTTAAAATAGAACTATTCTCTTCTTACTACAAGTTTTCTTTTTTAATTTTCAATATTTAGCGTTATTTACGTTAAATA
>VAPK010891701.1_pt1 | contig 12558 bp, 11 predicted proteins | sample 3395031 | NCBI WGS metagenome assembly VAPK01 (sample SAMN08290443, study PRJNA428436) | hydrothermal vent metagenome | isolation source: Deep-sea hydrothermal vent chimney 1 | place: Pacific Ocean: Juan De Fuca Ridge | reverse complement strand
CGGAGCAATTCACAAACGGTTGGGTTTGTCGCGGGATCTCCTGTGCGGTATCCCGTCGACGGTCCTGATGGCGTTGGGGCCCGACACCTACGGCATTGCGGTCCAAAACCGAAGAACGGAACAGCTCTACCTGTCGTTCAAACAATGGTGTTCCTGGACGGAGAGAAAACAGGATCCGCAGGAAATTGTCTTCGGCCGAGTTCTCTTCCAACCTACGAAACAGGTAGCTGATAGCCACATCAAAGTCGGCCTTACCCACAATCGGGGTGTAGAGCAAAAGGCTGCCAGTGCCCTTGACGGCGCGAGCCTCACCCGGCGACATGCCTTGCAGCATTTCGAACTCGACCCGATCAGAGACTCCCCTGTCCTCCGCCAACAGATGGGCAAAGGCCACATCGAACAAGTTGTGGCTTCCGATCCCGACGCGCACCCCCCTGGTCCTCTCCGGGGTCAGGATCCAGCTAACCAGACGCTTGAAGTTGGCATCGGTATGTGCCTTGCTTCGATACGGGGCCTGCTCCCAACCGTGCATGACGGCATCGACCCTCTCCATGGCCAGGTTCGCTCCCTTGACCAGCCTGATCTTGATATCTCCGCCCCCGGCCTGCTTGCGGGTATTGCCAGCCTCCACCAAACGTTGCAGGGCACCAAAGGAATCGGGTAGATAGGCCTGCAATACAATGCCAGCGTCAAGGTCGGCAAACCGGTCCATCTCCAACACCTCGATGAACACCGAAACCGTCAGCTCTAGATCGTGATACTCCTCCATGTCCAGGTTTATGAAAGTGCTGCTTCCGGACCGGGCGGCGGCCTCAAAGAGTACAAGTAGTCGTTCCAACACCCGTTTCCGGGATTCGTCCCAGGCCCAATAGTTGAGTTGGGGCACAACCGAAGAGAGCTTCACCGAGACGTAGTCGATGGACGGCTCCTCCAATAGTTTCAGGGTGGCCGCCATGCGCTTGTCGGCCTCGCTCTCACCGAGGACGGCCTCTCCCAACAGGTTGACGTTCAGGTCATAGCCCTGCGAGCGGCGCTCGCTGAGGTGGTGCCGCAGGGAGTCTGGCTCGGCGTCGACCACCATGTGCCCAACCAGTTGACGCATCCTTCGCCGCGCCAGGGGCATCACGATCCGAGGCAGATAACGAGCAAGCTTGGCCCCCGCCCGAAGCAAGAGCTTGTCGATGGGTGAGAGAAACCGTGGCAAGGTGCTTGACCCAACCAGGCCCGCCAACTGTTTGGCGGCCACGGTGTCGCTTTGCGGTCGGGCCACCCGGTCCACAAAACCCATGGTGAATATCACACCATCAGGATCCTCGATGAGTTCACGGAGCTGGTTGGCGGTCTTCTTTTCTTGTTCGGTTTCCAGATCCGGGGCCTGAGCCAACCATTGCTGGACCAAGGCAATGGTTCCGTCAACGATCTTGCGCTCAACAATCACACCATCGACTACCGCGTCAACCATCCTTCAAGTCTGAGGGAAAAGTTCCCTCCGGTATTGTACGATCCGCCCCAACATGGCATCCCAATCACCCAAACCAGGCCACGCACCGGGACACACAGCAGACCAGGCGGGCAAGCCCGCCGATCTCCTGATTCATGGGCTGGACACACAAAAGCAGCTGGTCGAGATCTTCGACGTATTGGTGAACGTCATGTTCTGCATCAAGAACCGCGACAACCGTTATGTTGCCGTCAACGCTGCCTTCGTCCGCCGCACGGGGAGGAGATCCAAGCGTGAGGTCATTGGACGCATGGCCAATCAACTATTCTCACCGGAATTGGCCGAGCGTTACGAAGAACAAGACGCCGCCGTCTTTGCCAGCGGAAAAGCCTTGCGTGATGAGCTGGAACTTATCCGGCGACCCGACGGTTCGCTGGGCTGGTACCTCACCACCAAGCTTCCGATTTCCGGAGAGCAAAGCAGCAACCAGCCTCACGGAGGGGAGAGAGGCACCATCGGTATCGTCAGTGTCAGCCGGGACCTGGAAACCCCCAGCGGTGAAGGCATCGCCGTGGCTTCGCTCACCAAGGTGGTGGAACTGGTTAGCCAGCGACTGAGTGACCGCCTGCGGGTGAGCGACCTGGCCAGCGCGGCCCAATGCTCAACCTCCCAACTGGGAAGACGAATGAAGCGAGTCTTTGGTCTGACCCCAACCCAATACGTCCTCCGAGTCCGGGTAGACCGCGCCGCCGAATTACTGATCACATCCGATGCCCCGGTGGCCGAGGTCGCCTCGTCCTGCGGTTTCTATGATCAGGCCGATCTGACCCGCAAATTCGCCAGGCTCACCAACGAAACCCCCGCCAAGTTCCGAGCAATCAATCGGGCAAATGGGCAGCCGACCTAGGTCATCTTACGGACTCACCTCAAGTCAAACCTCAGCAGGCCGAGAAAGACCATGATGAGCGGCCTAACCACGCCTACTTCTTCATCGTCTTCGACCACTCGGTCAAAAGCCAGCGCCTGGAGTGCATCCCCCCTCTTGGCCTGGACCGTCCGAGTAGTTGTTGTCGCGCTCCCGGTCCTCGCTGCTTGGCTCTTTGTGCGGCTTCTATCCGGATCGCTCTACCGTCCGGGAGGCAAGATCGGCTTGGTCTTTTGGGCTATCCAGGCCCTCGTCATTGGGACCGTGGCCTCGCTCCTGGTGGAACGGGTCACCCGACGGCTTGTTCCGTTGGCCGCGCTGCTCAGCATGTCACTGGTTTTCCCCGATCAGGCGCCTTCTCGTTTTAGCATTGCGTTGAGGTCTGGAACCGTCCGCCAGCAACAAAGGAGACTGGCGGAGGTACAAGCAAACGGCCTCGGCTCGACCGAATCTGAGGCCGCCGAACGGGCCATTGACCTGGTAACGATGCTCGGTCGTCATGACCGCCTGACCCGGGGCCACACCGAAAGAGTACGGGCCTACGCCGACCTTATTGCCGAAGAGATGGGGCTCTCGACCTCTGACCGTCAGATGTTGGCCTGGGGCTCAATGCTGCACGACGTTGGCAAGATGGCCGTCCCCACGGAGATCTTGAACAAAGACGGCCGCCCGGACAAGGAAGAGTGGGCCATCCTCCAGAGCCATCCGGCCGCCGGTAGGGAGTTTCTTAGTCCCCTTGCTGACTGGCTAGGCGACTGGGTCCTAGCTGCTTCGGAGCACCACGAAAGATGGGACGGATCCGGTTACCCCCTGGGCCTGGCGGGAGCAGGAATCTCACTAGCCGGACGGATCACTTCGGTAGCTGACGCCTATGACGTTATGACCTCACGCCGCTCCTATAAGCCATCGATGCCAGTGGCCGAGGCCCGCCATGAACTGGTGGCCTGTGCCGGAACCCAGTTTGATCCCGAGGTGGTTCGGGCCTTTCTGAATGTTTCCCTAACCCGCAGATGGCGGATCGGACCCTTGGCCTGGCTGACGGAACTCCCCAGTATCACCGGCGGAGCAACCGCAATCCCATCGGTGGTGGCAACCTCGACTGTCGTTGCCGCCTCCGTGGCCGTCGGCGCTATCACGGCCCCAAGCTTTCCCGACTCCCTGGCCTTTGACCAGGCGATGGTGGCGACAACAGCCGTCGAGTCCTCGACCACCACGTTCCCTGTCGTGGATCGCGTTTCGCTCCCGGATGACTCTGACGGAACCGTGGTTACAACAACGATCGAAACGACCACTATCGGCGAAGACTCAACAACCTCTTCGGTATCGGAATCTTCAACAACCAGCTCACCTGTCTCCTCCTCAACAACCCAATCTCCAACAACCAGCTCGCCGGTCTCCTCCTCCCCAACCACGGGATCAACGACCTCATCAACAACGAGGTCATCAACAACGACAACTACCCGGCCAACGACCTCATCAACAACGACAACTACCCAGCCAACGACCACCACCACGAGTGCACCCGCCACAACCACTACCCAAGCGGCGACCACCACGACCGTTGGCAGCGGCCTCGCACTTAACGACGACTCCTTTGATGCATCCGGCTTCAGCAGCGAGTTCTTCGTCTTATCCAACGACGAAAACGGCGGCTCCGGGTTTGACCTGGAGACCCTGGAAATCACGGTTGCCCCCTCCCACGCCCTATTCAAGTGGGTCCAGGATGACCACATCCGTTACGTACCAGCACCGGGATATGAGGGGGCGGACTATCTGGAGTATCGGGTCTGCAACAACGCCGGAGCGTGTGACACCGCTGGCGTGACCATCACCGTCACCGGCGGCTAAGCATCAGCTTGACCAGAATGGCCAGAACCCCAACCCCACCAAATCCTGCCAGCGAGGCTTCGGGTGCCATGGTGATCGTTGCCTCACCGGTATCGGCCATGCCATCGACCAGGCGGGATATCACCAACAGGGACATGGCCGCAACCGCCCCTACCATTAGCAGTAGTCGCTGGTTTACCTTCTGGGGGCGAGGCGGCCCGTCCAGCGTTTGTCCCCGCCCCCGCTGACTCTGGCGCGTCACTAAAAGAGCCGTGATGGTTCCGGTCACCATGGCCAGGAACATGAGATTGCTCGGAGACGCCGTCGGACTCAAAGTCCACTGGGTAACGGATTGGAAGACCAACCAGACACTGATACACCCGGAGACTCCGGCAACGGCCAACAGGGTTCGGTCTTGCATCGACATGGCGGACACGGTCATCTGACGCTCACCTATCCCCGCCTAACCTAGAAAGAGGTTGACGATTCCGTAGACAAGTCCACCACCGGCGGCACTAACACCAAGTACCAGCTTCAGCTCGATGTCAGAGGAGAAGCCTCGCTCCCCTCCCCACTTCGGGGCTTGCCTTTCTGGCACCAAGGCCTGCTGGCGTTTCGAGAGCAGCTCGTACGGTGTCTTCCGCAAACCCTGAGACCTGCGGGCGAATAGTCCGGCCCCAAAAGGCTGAACCGGTTCGTCATCATCCGCGTCTGACATATAGGGGGCCGAACGATACATGCCTCCCAATCGGCAGGTTGTGGAAAGAGTCAAGGCTCTTTCCACAACCAATACCAATCAGGTCACCAACTATCGGAGGATGAACCTTCCCTCACCGGCGGAGGTAGCACCGATATGAGCGGCCGTGTGTCCCGATTTGGCCAGAGCCGCCAGGACCCCGGCTGTTTCGCTGGGATCGACACCAAAGATCAGACCACCCGAGGTTTGGGCGTCAGCAATCAGAAGCTGACGATTCTTCTCATGAGAACCGGCGTCCAAAATCTTGTTGCCCCACTCGAGATTTCGTTTGCTGCCACCCGGCACGTTCCCGCTTGCCGCCAGATCAACGGCTCCCGGTAGGAACGGGATGGCCTCCCACTCCACCGTAACTACCACCGTCGATTCAACAGCCATACGCCCCAAATGCCCAAGCAAACCAAAACCGGTGACATCGGTACAACCGGTGGCACCAGCAGCCAGGGCCACCCTGGATGCAATGTCGTTGAGCCGAACCATCGACGTAATGGCGGCCTCCGCCTGCGCGTCGCTGGTTGCCCCCGCCTTGATGGCGGTGGTCAAGACACCAATACCCAGGGGCTTGGTGAGGATCAGGTCCTGACCGGGCTTCAACCCCGCATTGGTCAGAATCCGATCGGGGTGAACCTCACCGGTAACCGACAACCCGTACTTGGGTTCGGGATCGTCGATGGTGTGACCGCCAACGATGGCGAAACCAGCAGCCGTGGCGATGTCCTGTCCGCCGGCCAGAAGCTCACCCAACATGGAGGACGGCAAGGCCTCGGTATTCCAACCCACCAGGTTCAAGGCAAAGAGCGGACGGCCCCCCATGGCATAGACATCGGAAACACTATTTGCGGCCGCTACCCGGCCCCAAGTTCGCGCGTCGTCAACCACCGGGGTGATGAAGTCGGCGGTGGAAACAATGGCTCGATCATCGTCGAGCCTCCAAACCGCAGCATCATCACCGGTCTCGGTTCCGACCAGCAAGGCGTCGGGACTATCGTTGTGCAGTTGACGCACGACCTGCGCCAGCTCCCCAGGAGCGAGTTTGCAGCCTCAACCCGCACCGTGGCTGAACTGGGTCAGGCGAAGCGAAATCTCAGCGGCTGGAGTCTTGGAATTCATACGGGTCTCTTTCGGAGTACTCAACAACCAGTGAATCTACCGAGCTATTCCCCACTAGCGTGGACCCATGGAACTCTCAGATTGGGCACCATCGGACACACTTCAAGAGTGGCTCATCCACTCCACCGATCTCTTGTTGCAACATGTCAGCGACTTCGAAGCCGACGATGATCGCTGGCTCGGCCCCTACCTTCCGATCGTGAACCCGCCCATCTGGGAGATCGCTCATGCCGCCTGGTTCGCCGAATGGTTCGTGCTTCGTCAGCTGCATGGTCGGGCTCCCCTACGCGAGGATGGCGACGCGCTTTATGACTCGGCCAAGGTTCCCCACATCACGCGCTGGCAATTGAAGTTCCCAGATTCCGCCGCAACCAAGGACTACGTACGGGCCGTAACCAAAGGGCTGATCGAGGTCCTCCAAGACAACCAGGGGCTGGACTCCACCGACCATTTCGTGATGTACGCCATCACCCACTACGACGCCCACAACGAAGCCCTCACCTACACCCGCCAAAGCCTGGACTGGGGTCCACCAACCTGGGACGGACACCAATCCCCCCAGGAGGGGCTACGAATTGCCGGCGACCGCAAGGTGGATGGTGGCACTCTGCTACTCGGAGCCTCCCGCTCCCAACCCATGGTCATGGACAATGAGCGTTGGGCCCACAAGGTGGAGGTTGCTCCGTTCTCCATGGCTGCCGCTCCGGTCACCAACTCGGATTACTCGGCCTTTGTTCACGACGGCGGCTATTCCAACCCGGTTGTCTGGTCACCCGAGGGCTGGGCCTGGCGCCAGAGCGTGCACGCCACCCAGCCCCTCTACTGGCGAGGCACCAAGGACGGCTGGGAACACAAACGGATAAACCAATGGTGCCCAATTCTCGACCACCAGTACCACCCCATGGTGCATGTTTCTTGGTATGAGGCCGAGGCCTTTGCCACCTGGGCCGGGCGCCGGCTACCAACCGAGGCCGAGTGGGAGATGGCGGCCACCTCCGGCAAGGACCAGCCCCGTCAACCCTGGTTCCCCTGGGGCAATCGAGACGCCAAACACAACGAGGCCGCCCTTCGAACCGAAACACTTGGCACCGTTCCCGTTGGGGCCAAGAGCGACGGCGATGGGCCGTGGGGTCACCGCCAGCTCATCGGCAATGTGTGGGAATGGACGGCCAGCACCTTTGGTCCTTATCCTCATTTCGAACCCGACGCCTATCGTGACAACAGCGAACCCTGGTTTGGTACCCGCAAGGTTCTGCGAGGCGGATCCTGGGCTACCCAAAGTCGCTATGTACGCTCCACCTTCCGCAACTATTTCACCCCGGATCGACGCGACGTGATCGCCGGCTTCCGCACCTGCGCCAAATAGCGGCCGCTTATGCGCATCGCGCTCACCACTCCGGTTCGGCCCGGATCAACCTCCGGCAATGACGTCACCACCAACCGGTGGGTGGGCCACCTTCAAGCACTTGGCCATGACGTTGCCACCGTACGGATCTCTCCCGACGGTGGGTTTGATCCAGGCCCTCTGGTCGAGGCCAACCTGGCCATCGTCTTGCACGCGCGCCGCGGTGCTGCTGCAGCCCGCTGGTGGCGTTCCGAGCGCGGGGCCGCTCCCCTGATCGTGGCCTTGGCCGGGACCGACCTCTATGCCGATCTACCCGATGATGCCGACGCCATGTGGTCAATCAGCAGCGCCGACGCCCTGGTCGTCCTCCAAGAAGCGGCGATTGTTCGACTGGCCGGTTTCGATCCGGCCCTGGCCCACAAGGCCACCATCATCCATCAGTCGGTAGCCCAACCCCTGCCCGAACGAGTCAGTAGCGATACCTCCGAGTTCCGAGTGGTGCTCTTGAGTCACTTGAGAGAGGTCAAGGATCCGCTCATGTGTGCCCGGGCGGCTCGCCACTTGCCCAGCCATTCTCGGGTTGTGGTTCACCATGTTGGCCAGGCCCATGATGAAAACTGGGAGAAGCGGGCCAACGAAGAAACCGAGTCGAATCCTCGCTACTGGTGGCACGGCCCCTTGAACCGAGGTGATGCCCTGGAACTGTTGGCTACCGCCACCGTGTTGGCCTGCACCTCACGGCTGGAAGGTGGCGCCAACGTGGTGACCGAGGCCATCGCCATGGGAGTTCCCGTCATCGGAACCCGGATCGACGGCAACACCGGCTTGCTGGGCTTGGACTATCCCGGTCTGGTTCCGGTCGGTGACGATGAGGCCCTGGCCGAACTGCTCGTGCGGCTGGAGGCTCGGCCCGAACTCTTGGCGGACTTGCAGGCCCGGATCGATGCCCGGCACTCCATCACTGAACCAGCAACGGAGCGGTCCGACTGGGCCGAACTGCTCGAACGACTCTCCTAAGTTGGTAAGGGCGCTATCAGCGGATGGTGCGGCATCACCGAATGGTGCGCCGGACTGAGGCCGAGGCAAGATCCACCGCCACCGTGACCGCTAGTAGAGCCAGGATGGTTGCAACGATTCCCTGATAGTCAAAGGCCGAGGTTTGCTCGTCCAGGCGACGCCCCAAGCCAGCAGCTCCGACTACTCCAACAATCACGGTTTCACGGATGGCCACCTCCCAGCGGTACAGGCCAAGGGCAACGAAGCGCCCCGAGACCGCGGGAACGGTGGCAAACATCAAGGCTCCCGGCATTGTTGCCCCCGTCGCCCGCAAGGCTTCTTCTGGACGTCGATCAGTATTCTCCAGCACCTCAGCTTGCAGACGGCCAAGCACGCCAGCGTTGTAGATGGCCAGGGCAATGACCCCAGGCCACAGGCCGGGGAAGAATACGAAGACGACAATGAAGGCCCACACCGGCGGAGGCACCGACCGGCTGACCAGGAGGACGAAGCGAATCAATCCGCTGATCCCGGACCAGCAGCGACGCCAACGTCGGGCGTTGCAGTTGTTGGATTCAATGGCGATCGGTTCTGGTCGAGCAGCCAAGAACGAAACCACAGTGCCAGCAAGCCATGCCAGAACAAGGGCCAGTACGGCCAAGGCAATGGTGTCAGCCGAGTCAGAGATCAGTTGTGGCCATCCACCGTTGCCAATTCTGGGCGGAAAGGCGTCGGCCGCTAGCTCGCTGCCAAGGGTGCGGGCTCGCCGACTCCAGAGGGTCGACAGATCAAGGCCAAGCCACCAATACGACACCGGAACCATGATCGCCAGCAATAGTGCGCTGGCCCGTAAGAATGGATCCTTGCGTCGAGCAGTCCAGGCACCGTCACCGGATACGCCCATTTCAACGGCCGCGGTATTGCGTCGCCGCCGGACCGCCGTCGACCAGCGATCGCCGATTCCGGACAAGATGATGAGGGCCCAAAGCAGGGTCCACATCTCCTCATAGCGCAACGACTGAAACGACAAGGCCAGTTGGAAACCGATACCACCAGCCCCGACGATACCCAGCACGGCGGCGCTGCGAATACTGCACTCGAACCGGTAGAAGGCGTAGGACAAGAGGTCACCCATGGCCTGGGGGAAGGTGCCAAACACCAGGGCACTGAGCCGCCCCGCTCCTGCGGCGCGAAAGCTCCGTTCGGCCGAGCTTGGGACCTCGTCCAACAGCTCGGAAAACACCTTGGCGGTAACCGCACCGAAGGGGATCCCGATGGCCAGGATGGCGACCAGTGGATTGAGGCCAAGGACGTTGACCAGAAGAAGCGCGAACACCACCTCGTGCATGGAGCGAGGAATGGCAAAGATCAGGCGGCCCAGCGCCCAACCAGCGCGTCCCCGCCGCGTGAGCCGACCATTGGCAGGATCCGCCATCGGTGACCAGATTCGTTCGGTCAACAAGACCCCACCGAACAGCCCAATTACTAGTGCCAGCGCGGTCCCAAGCAGGGCGAAGGACAGGGTGACCGCTGCTTCGCGCAGAGTCAGGGCGAGAAAATCTCCGCTCAGGTCTGGGTGCACTGCGGCAACGAAGAAGTCGCTCACCTGGGGCCAGCCACGGGTATTGATCAGGTTGGCGGGGTCAAGGCCCGCTCGGAGGACGCAGAGCACGACAACGACCAGACCAACAATCAACCATGCTCTACGACCGCGGTTGGGGATCGGCCTGTTGGGAAGCGGACCATCGAACATGACGGTGGAATTCAACCTAACCGTCTTCCAACCGGTACAGATCATCCAGCATTGGCTGGGTGACGCCGATTGGCTCCAGGTCGAACTCGATCTTGCCGCCGCGTAGGGCGACAATGCGGGTGAAATGCGAGCAGGCCAGCGGGGCGTCGTGCAGGCTAGCCAGAACCGCTCGGTTTGGCGTCGTCCGGGCGGCCTCGGTCATCACTTCCAAGACCGCCCCCGAGCGTGCCGGGTCAAGGGCGCTCACGGGCTCGTCGGCAAGCAACAGGTCTGGGGCCTGAAACAGGGCTCGGGCAATGGCGGTGCGCTGTTGTTGGCCGCCGGAAAGCTGGTCGGTTCGTTCCCACAGCTTGTCGGCGATTCCCATCCGCTGGAGGGCGTCGGTGATCTCCTCCAGATTGCGGGGGCGAACTAGAGAGCGAAGGGCGGTCACCAGGGACCATCTGCCCAGTCGACCGGCCGACACATTGTGGGCCACTCGCAGGGGGCCGACCAGGGCAAAATCTTGTTGCACCAGCCCGATTCTGCGGCGAGTGTCGCGATTAGTTCTGCGACCAAGTTCGACCGAGTCAACGCCCAGCACCTGGACGGTTCCCGACCCGGGCAGGGTCAACCCCGCAGCGAGGGCGAGCACGGTTGACTTGCCTGCTCCCGAGGGGCCGATGAGCGCGACTCGTTCCCCCTCGGTGATGGACAGGGTGAGGCCCCGAAGAGCGGGCGCAGCCGCATTGTTGTACCGGACGGTGACATCATCGAAGGTGAGCATCGGGTGCTGGGAGTTCTGGCTAACCAGTGATCTTGCCCGCATCGCGACCGATGGTCTCAATGTCGGCGTAGTTGGAATCGTCGGTATCAATGAAGGCTTCGGCCCCGAAGAAGTCAAGGATGACCTGGTGATCGGGATTGGTGACGTCCAGGCCAAGCAAGGCGTCGATGATCCTGGCTTTGAGGTCGGCACCAAGATCCGGGTGGGCAACCCAGTGGTAGTCGTAGTAGGTGGGCGTTTCCAGAATCATCTGGACCTTTGAGGTATCGACCTCCCCGGCCTCAACCCGATCGAACCAGACTTGGGAGTTCAGTGCTCCGACCTCGTAAGTTCCGGCCTCAACCAGGGCAATGGTCTTGTCGTGAGATCCGGAGAATCCGGGCTCGCCTTCGATGTCGTCCAGGGAGACTCCGGCCTGGCTGAGGAAGGACTGGGGCATGAGACGACCCGAGGTGCTGGAATCGGAGCCGAAGGTCAGGGTCCGGCCGGCGACAATGCTCAAACCGGCAACGTCGGATAGTGACTCGATCCCACTATCGGTGTTGGCGATGAAGACCGAGGTGAATTCGGCGTCAATGTCTCGCTGGGCGATGGCTTCGGCCCCCTCGACCTGCAGTCTTGCTTGCACCCCGGTAAGGCCGCCGAACCAGACCAGATCAAGGTCACCGACCCGGAACTGAGTCACGGCGGCGTCGTACTCGGTGACCGGCCGAAACTCCACCTCGATCCCGAGTTCTTCGGAAAGATAGTCGGCGACCAGGCCGTAGTTCCGGGCCAGGAGTTCTGGGTCTTGATCAGGGATGGCCCCAATGACGATCTTGTCGGGAGACCCATCGCCCCCGGAGCTGATTCCGTTGTCGGTGCCTCCATCGGAACCGCAGGCAGACGCCACTACGGCGAACGCAAAGAAAAGGGTGAGTAGTCGTCTCAAGGTGGACTCATTTCGGCGGGCTTCAATGCGGGTCAGGAGACAGCGAGACAGGTCCGCCGTCGAGAAATAAACAGCCAGCTGGCTCATCCTATTCCAGGCTCTCCGCGCTATCTGGACGACTTCTCCTCGGCCTGGGTCAAAGCATCGCCCCAACTTGGGGTTGGTTAGCTGGTGGCTGAGGTCTTAGCCCAGGCGGTGATCGTGGCCCAGGCTTTCTTCTAAATGCTGGAGACACTGAGGGTGCGGGCTGGCAAACCTTCGGCCAGGGTGCGAGCTGCCCATTCTTCATCAACGTCATAACCGACCGCTTGGAAATAGCTGAGGAGATTCCCTAGCTGAATCTTGCCCAGTGGCCGATTCTCCAACTGGTGCACTGCGGCCCTCGTGGTTCCCCGGTTGATGGCTACATCTTGGAGAGACTGACCCGATGCTTGGCGCAGCGTGGTCAGGATATGACTAGCCATGATCTTGTCATAGGCCCGCTTCACCCCTTCGGGGTCAAGCTCAGGCATGGCGTCTGGTCCACAAAAATCGGCAGCGGTGTATTTCGTCATCGTCATTCTCCTATCGGCGCAGTATAGATGTATCTTTACAGTTTGGGTAGTCCGGGCATGGACAGTACGGTCGCCGCATTGCCAGCGATCTCATCCGATTCTGAAACTGCGTGGTCATACCAAGCTCTGGTCCCGCCGGGGTAGCGGGCTTTGTTG
>VAPK010039927.1_pt1 | contig 12561 bp, 12 predicted proteins | sample 3395031 | NCBI WGS metagenome assembly VAPK01 (sample SAMN08290443, study PRJNA428436) | hydrothermal vent metagenome | isolation source: Deep-sea hydrothermal vent chimney 1 | place: Pacific Ocean: Juan De Fuca Ridge | reverse complement strand
TGGCCGGAGCAATTTCAATTACTCCGGCCAGTTTCCTTTTTGGCAGTTTAGCGCTACTTGGTAAATTTACTACGCATGTGGACAATCACTTTCCAAATATCGTCTTCGGAGAGATTGGTTTCACTGCCAGAACCAAATGCATTCATTTCAGTGCCTTCACTTCCCTTCTCAATAATCCAGAATAGCTGACCATCTTTTGCTCCTTGCATAAAACCAGCCGCATTAAATGCTGTCGGCATCGGATCCATATCTTCAGCACCCGGCCCATGGCCATTGCCCTTCTTGCCATGACATTTTTTGCATTTTCTTTTGTATATTTTTTTAGCTGCTTTCTTAAATGCATCCATATCATCAACACTGAATGGATTGGTTTTAGCCAGATAATCAGCCGGTGCCGTGGGTGTCTTGTGATCACCTGCATTTACGACTGTAGCTGACAATAAAAAAACTGTTCCGATAACAAAAGAAAAAGTACTCAGCGCTTTCATTTTAGCAACCCCATTATTTAGTTATGGTAGAAAAAGAAGGCTGAAGATTTACTCCTCAGCCTTCCTTCATTCCTTACAACTGTGTTTCAATCTAGCTAAAGCGTTAGCGCCTAGTAGATATCATGTGTTGTGTTATAGATATTGAACTTACCTGTTGGTGAATCCAGACCGGTGATTCTCTTTTTGATCTTAAGAGTTTTATCATCAATTACAACAATTTCACCCTTTGCATCCCAAAGAGAAACCCAAACTTCATCACCTGCTTTATTGAATTCCATATGTACTACATTTTTCTTAAATGTAATTTCTTTAGGCTTGGCGTTTGGCTTAGTTTTGTCAAAGATAGTAAGCGTCTTACTCTTGTTCTTGTTAATGGTGTTATCACAATATACATACTTACTGTTGTTATGGGTCTTGATGAATAGTGAGTTACCATCCAGTTCCCATTCACGTACTACAGTCCATGCATACTTCTTGGAAGGATCAGTGCTGATAATAGAAACCAGACCTTCGCCAAGATGAACCGTTGCCCAAACTCGACCAAATTCTGGATCGATCCAGTTAGCGCCGCGACCAGGATGTGGCTTAGTGCCTACCTTGATGTTTTTAACCAGCTTACGATCAACAGTATCAATAACTGAAATAGTATCACGCATGTTTGCAGCAGCCAGGAAGTAACGCTTGGTTGAATCCCAGCCACCATCATGCAATGCCCGCTCTGCATCGATCATAGTTTCAGTCACAGTACCATCGGCAAGCTTGCTGTAATCAACCAGCATCACTATACCCAACTCTTTCAAGTTAAGAAGCCACTCAGGGGCATGATGTGAAGCCACGATAGCAGCAACACGAGATTCTAAACGGTACTCATTAGTATCATGTGTATAACCTGAAGTACCCACAATCTTGATTGGCTCTAGTGTATCGCCTTTTAATATCACATAGTGAGAAGGCCAGTAGTTACCTACAACCACATACTTATCTTCGAAGCCTTTATATTTACTGGTATCAATTGAACGTGCATCAATACCCGTTCTAACTTCAGCGACAAGATTAGGCGGGGTTGCCCACATATCCATCATGCTGGCTTTACCATCACGACCAATCGCATACAGATAACGACCTGTTGAAGAGGTTCTTAAAATATGAGTAGCAAAACCTGATTTTAAGGTAACCAATTTTTTCTTGGTATCACCATCAACAATAGTAACTAACCCAGCATCACGTTGAACAACACCAAAGTAATTTTCCCAGTTGGTGTTGGGTGCTTTAGTAGGACGTTTGTTAACTGGAACAAAAACTTTCCAGGAAGCCATTGTTTTCTTCATATCCCATGCGGGCGGAACAGGCGCTTCAATCTGTAAAAATTTGGCCAGCGTTTTAATTTCAGATTTAGTAATATAACCATCTTTACCCCAACCTGGCATACCACCATCCGTACCTTCGTACAAAATCTTTTCCAATTTTGCCAACTTCTTTTTACGTGTCTTTGCTGGTCTAATGTCTGGCCCTGTAGCGCCCCCTCTTAATACACCATGACAACCTGAGCAACGATCAAAATAAATCGCTGCGGCTTTATCCATATCTGCCTGTGACAGTTTTGGTGTTGGCTGCAATTTCCCTGCTGTCGCCACTCCTGCCATCAAAAAACTGGCAGTGAGTGATGTTATTAAAATACCCGCTGTTTTTTTCATTTCTAAAAATCCCCATATTTAGGATAAGACACAACTACGTTGAATTACTGCATTTTCATTCTGGATTCAAACTTTAAAAATCCAGTACAGATAATCAATTATTTCAGCAATAACTAAAAATTAACACAATGTTTACATGTCATCTTTGACCCATATCAAGCCTGCAATCAGTACTGTTTTTCCTCCGCAAACCAAAAATGGAATGGCGATGCTGCGCCAGTGAAAAACAGGATGCACCCGACAATATATAGAATGATAACCTTAAGGTAGACTCAGTTTAAAGCACTGTCAAATGTAAGTGCATCGCATAATTATTTGCTATATAAATGCACAAAATTACTATTTAATCGGGGTATTGTATTTGCTATAGCAAACTAAAATAGATAGCACAATATTGAACCCTTCTACAAATTAACGGCATTCCATTAATTTGTAGAAGGCGCTGTTTTTCTCTCAGCCTGCCGATTTCAGCCACGTGGCAAGCTGATAACTCAGACGGATAGTCCGATACGGATATCAGCACATAGGCGTATTTTCTATCGTATTATTCGCTCGCAGCATTCGCCTCAAAGGATTCATCCCAATCCACATCTTCGTGAACCAGATTGTAGTGACACTCAATACAGGTCTTGTTACCTTCTTTGAGCATAATTTGATGCCGTTTTATCCCAGTAAACCACTCACTTTCGGTCTTGTGACAGACTTTGCACTTTGCGCTGTTTTCATCCAGCATTTGCTGGCGCACACGCCCGGCCAGTTTGACACGTAATTTCTCCCATTCAGGAATATCACGCAAACTGTTCGAAATCGCATGGAATGGGCTCTCGCCAAGAGTGCCCTGATTGAGATAAAAGAATTTCCATGCAAGTATTTCTCTTACGCTGTGTGGCGTATGGCAGCCCACGCAGCCCGGACGAATGTCCCGATCATTATCGTAATGAGCCGATTCACGGTATTCCTCATAAGGGAAGGCATGGCACTCCGCACAGCCTACTGTGACCTCATAAGCGCCCGGTTCAAAAAGTGTAGTCGGCTTAAAATCTTCAATTGACTGACTTGCCTCACCCATCGGCTTATATTCATCGTAATCAACAAATATTTCATGGCAGGTCTGGCAAATGGTGATACGGGTAAAGCGAGAGCTGCTCCAACTCAGAAAAACAATCGCAAATATGATGAACAGCACTACAGCAGCAGCAACGATAAGCCCCAGTTTAGTTTTAAGGAATTTCAACTAGCATTCCCCCGTAATCTTGTTATTTCTGTTACTGATAAACATCAGCCCTGCTCCAGCATTTTCTTGTAAATGGCATAATGTTTGGCGTTATCAACCTTGATATCACCATAACGATCACCGTCTTCTGCAGGAACAACTCTTACCACCGTATCATTCCATGCCTGTACACCACTGGCAGGATCGATTGAGATTGGAATAATGTCGTTGGGATTGGTTCCCGTATCTCGCCACCAGATATTATGGTTAATATCTTCATCTTCATCGTGCGCCTCCTGAGGAAAGCCTGCACGCATATCAGGATCACCCTGTGCGACACGGCCATAGGCGGTGCGTCCCACCGAAGTCGAAATGCCTAGCACCTGCGGATGAATCCCCTGGGTCAACCACGCTTTTGTCACCATATAGCCAACATCACTGGTAACTCTGACTAGCGCCCCATCCCTAATACCAAGATGTTGCGCGGTTTGCTTATTGATCCAGAGCGGATTGGTGTGCCATATCTCAGAAAGATATTTCAGATTCGAGGTCAGTGACAGTGTTTGATATGCCACCTTGAAAGTGCTTAAAACAAATTCTTCTGGCTTGAGCGCAGCGTGGCGCGGACTTGCCTTCCAGCTCGGCGGCTGAATTTCTATCTTTCCAGATGCCGTGGAAAATCCAGATTTTTTATAGGTATCATAGGCACCTTTAACCGGTTTGCCCTTGTTAAGTATTTGCCGCGTGTCCGGATCAATTTTCCCATACGTAGGGAAAACACCTTTGGATTTTAATTTGCGATAGCCCTGCTCCAGTCCCTTTGTTCCTTCCACTTCCTGTTTGACCCAATCGCTGGCACTACTAAACGCCCAGAACTTTTTCATCCCGCGTTTGCCATCTGCATCGAGTACATCAACTATGCTTTTAAGCGTCATGCGCACATCCTGCGCCTTACCGTGAACCTCAATTCCCGGCACCGTCATACTTGCCCAGGGCAACAATGCGGTTGGACTACTCGCAACATCATCGCGTTCGACCCCCACCACATCAGGCAAAATAATATCCGCCAGTTCGGTGGTTTCACTCATGAAGGGACTGAAATCTATAATATAAGGAACCAGCTTTTCATCCTTAAGTACTTCACGCCAGACGCTGGAAGCAGGAGAAGAATAAGCCGGGTTGCTCATATGATTGAACAATACCTGCACTTTTTGCTTACCGTCTTTTATTTCAAATGGAAAACTGTGATTCAACTGACGTGCCGCACTGCCTGTTTTCTTCGGTGCGGGCTGCAAGGAAGCAATATCAAAGCGCCGAGGCAAGCAACTACCCCCCTCGTTATCAATATTACCGGTAATAATTGAAAGCAGTAAACAGGCCGCTTCACCATCAATCCCACCCTGATGGTAACTCACTCCGTTTTGGCTAAATACGGTCGCCGGTTTTGACTTGGCAAACTCTACTGCAATTCGTTCAATATCTTTAGCGGCAACACCACTGGCTTCAGCCGCCATAGCAAGCGTGAATTTGCTCAGATGTTTCGCCAATTTTTTACTGGAATAATTAGTCCAGCGGTTAATGAAGCCTGTATCCGCCAGATTATTCTGCATAATCACATTGGCCATCGCCAGGGCAACAATACCATCAGTGCCCGGGAATACCGGTATCCATTCATCACTTCGACCCGCCGTGTTGGACATGCGAACGTCAAAGGTAACCAGCTTAAGCCTGTTATTAACCATCCCATCCGTTAAACGCTGTGCCAACGGCAGCGCAGTTTCCATAATATTGGCACCAAAATTTAATACGTATTTGGTATGCTCAAGATCGGGAAGGGTAAAATCTACCCCCAGCGACGTTTCAAGGGCAGACTGTTTGGCGGCATTACTCAGTGAGGGGAAACGACTACGAACAACAGAATGAGAACCGATACTGTCCATAAAGCGAACCGTGGCACCATCTTTAAATGCGCCTTCATTCAGGTAAACACTATCAGCACCCTTGTTTTCCATCGCGGCCTGTACCTTGCCCGCAACTTCAGCAATAGCTTCATCCCAACTTATTTTCTTCCATTTGCCTTCGCCTCGCGCACCCACCCGTTTCAAGGGGTTGAGTATTCTGTCTGGATCACAGGCCGCAAAGAACGAGGCCAGGCCTTTCGCACAGAACTTGCCTCTTGAGGCAATATGATCCGGGTTACCTTCTGCTTTAAGGATTTCACCTTCCTCTGCATAGGTGAAGCCACCATCGAAATAAGGACACATGGTACACAGGTAAGGTTTCCTGTCGCGTTCATGAAAGGTTCTGATCTGATGAAAATCTTTACCACCAAGCTCCAGCTCCATGGCCGTAACAAGCCCAGGGCAAGCTGCTGCTGATGCAGCGCCAGCGCTTAGCTTGATGAAATCACGTCTGTTAAATTCAGCCATTGTTCCTGCTACCTCAATAGAAACTTTGTATATATTGACCGCCCATCACCCACCAGATGCGCATGCCATACACACCAATAGCAACCAGGAAAGAAGCCACAATGACTCCGTATTTCAGTCGTTTCAATGGTGTCACAAGAATAAACAACGGTATAAGCAGTCCCAGAATAATTTCCAGCCAGAGATAGGGGAAGCGGAACACGCTCAATAAGAGCTCATGACTTATCAGTTCACTGCGATTGCCATATAGCGTTTGCATAAACTCAAGGAACAGGAGGAAAAGATCAAAGACGATGCCATACATCATGTATTGCGCCATTTCTTCAATCAATGACCAGTCGATTCGCTTTTTAGCTTCGACGATCATGTTCTGCACCCACAGGATCAGGATCAACAAACCTATGCCTGAAATAAATGCGCCGGTAAGGAACAGTATTGGCGCAAGCGCCGTGTGATTCATGTAACGACCGGGATTAAGCTCCATCACTACACCGGTATACCAGTGAGTCGATAGTGCCAATACGATAGCAACAATTCCAAAGGTCTTGGCCCAGAACAGGTTATTCTTTAAGACAAAAACCGTGTAAACAATCATGGAAACCGGATAGGAGAAAATTAGCAACGAACCCCAAGCCATAGGCCCCGTGCTATGCCAGTAACCCGGCAGCATAAGATAAATAAAGCGTACCGGCTTGCCCAGATCCCATATCAATAGAATCGGAACAATCATCAACAAAATAATAGCTTGCAGTGACGCCGTTAACGCTAATGGTTTATATCGCTTAATTCCAAACACCCAGCCAAAACTCGAAATAACAAACGAGCCTGCGCTGGCGCCAACAAGCCAGAAATAAATCGAAATTGGTGTTCCCCACGCAACGTGGTGGAAAACATTAGAGATAATTACACTTTCTTCCATTTTAGTCGCTTAGGTCTATTATTCAAAAAGAAGTCGTTTAAACGCATCGAGTACTTCACCGGCTTTATGTGGAATTGAGCGCATAAAGTCCGACATATTTTTGCCTACGTGATACATGGTGGATTCACCTTCCACAATATCACCAAACGCATCGCCTTCATGGTTGCGCTTGAAATCATTAAATTCTTCTTTGAGCTGGCTGGTTCTATTTTCATAACTATGTGGCTCATCCATAATTTCCCAGTCACCGCCAATATAGAAAACTGAGGGGCTAGTACCCAGCTCGGGTTTCAGTACTGTCACTCTCTCTTTCGAGACTATCTTTGAAACTTCACTATTAGCATCGTTTAAGTCACCAAAAATTCGCGCGCCGCCCACACAAGCCTGAACGCAGGCAGGTAAAACTCCGCGTTTTACTCGATGAATACAGAAGGTACATTTATCAACAACGGAGTGCGGTAAATTCTTATCGGTGCGTTTCGCGGGTATCAAATGACGGGCATTATAGGGGCAGGCAACCACACAGGTGCGGCAACCAATACAGCGGTTATATCGCTGCAACACAAAACCATCTTTATGTTTGAAGGTCGCCTGCGTTGGACAGTTACGCACACAAATAGGATAGTCACAATGATTACAAAGACGCGGCATAAACACACGCTGTGTATTTGGGTATCTGCCCTTATCCGCAACCTTCACCCATGTTCGCCAAACACCTAACGGTGTTCCAAACTCAGATTTACAGGCTACCACGCACGACATACAGCCAATGCACTTCCTGAGATCAATGGCCATCGCATAGCGTTTAGTCCCAGCCACACCTTTGGAACCCGGTGTCTGGATCCCATAATTATGGTGTTTTTTACCTTTGGCGTCTTTGTCTTTATCTATATGTGTATCAGTCATATCAAATACATTAGTAACCGCTATAGAAGTGGTAGTTAGAAATCAAATTACAATTGCACACTTGCCTGTTATTAGGCTTCGCCTAGTAAACTCAAACGTACCAGCAACCACACAACCATGGCCTTATAACTCCAGTTCCCTATGAGAAATTATTCTGTGACCGGCTACATCAGAAATGCTTTGTAGGTTACTTTTATACGCACCTCAATATAATTTGAACTTGATCTGCATCAAAGCTCAATAATTATATTTTAGCTTTTTCACTTTACCTGGCCTCAACAATCACCACACCCAGCATGTCCTGGGATTCATGTGTGCCACAAAAATATTTAAATTCACCCGCTTTCGTAAATTTGAGTGAAAATTTATCGCCGACAGCAAACTTGCGGGCATGCTTGCGTACAGGTGCATTCAATAATTTATCTTCAAATGCAATTTTATGCTTTGTATCATCGTCATTTATCCAGGTCACCGTATCACCAACCTTTACGGTCAACTTTGGTGGATTAAATTCCCAGCCCTCCATGCCGACTTTATATTCAGCCGAAAACGCCGTGATGGAAATAGCCAGCATCGAGATACACAACGACAATACGCCAATCACTTTTTTTGAAATGTCACAATCCCGACCATTTAAGTCCATTATTATCTAATCACCCTTAAAGTTTAAAATTACTTTAAAATTATAGAACCGGTCTAAATACTAGTAGTAGAAGTGAACTTTGGCAACAGGCTTTATTGATCTAGTGGCTCATGGGTATTGGTATGACATTTGTCACAGAGATATAGAGGGAAGGCCTCTGCGCTATTGTGGCAGCCTGCTGCACCACAATACTTTCCGTCAATATTTTGTTGCATCGTTACTTCATTGACGCCTTTTTTTTCTATGAAAATTTTGGGGTGGCATCCCTTACAGGGATAAAGTTGCTCATGTAGTTTATGCGGAAAAATGACCGGACCGACCCCGGCCTTTTTCATATCGGCAACTTTCGACTCAAATACGATGTCCTTTATTTCATCTGCGTTCACAGACATAAAGCAGATCAAACTTATGAAAAGTATCACGACCGTTCTAAACATGATTTAAGTCACCCGTTTGCATATGGCATCACACACTCTATTGCTATGGAAATGGTTTCGTTATGGGTATAACGATCTATATCCCAACAACCACCTCGGCTAGTGGTTACGAATTATCACATCTGATTCTACTGTTTCATTTTTACCGACCGTGTGGCAGCGATTGCAGTCACTTATCGGAAAACTTACGCTGTTGTGACACCGTGCGCACCACTTTCCTTTGGTAATGCCCAGCATACTAACCGCATTGCCGCCTGCGACATCTTTGAATATTTCCCCATCCTGGGTTTTATGGCAGATATCACACTCTAACCAATAGCTGTGAATGTCGTGAGGGAAAATAATATTAGAGATAAAAGATGAGCGAGATTCAAATAAAATCCGTGTATCTCTAGTTTTGTTCTCCCCTCCCGGTTCAAGACTCGCGGCAGGATCTACTATTTTTTCTCGCACCGCACCCGCCCAATCTACCAGACCATATTTATCCAGCGGTAAACCACTTTTTGTCAAGGCCACCGGATGCCAACCTGATGCAATTTGCATAAATTTTGCGTACACCTTCGCTTGTTTACCACGATAAGGTTTGCCTGTTTCATCATTCTTTGTCGAATGCTGAATGGGACCTGCAGTCCAGCCCGGCTCCATAAAATGACAACGCTCACACTCAACCACATCCCAGGCAATCAAACCATTATGGCACTTTCCACACATCTGCTTTTTTTCGCCAATTTTCTCCATATTGATATCATTGCTACCGGCCTTGAGCTTAAATATCGATTCATGACAAACATTACAACGATAGCGAATACGATGAAACCAGTGTGGAAAAACAACATCATCAACATCAGCCCTTCGCATCGAATCGGCCTTTTGATTCATAATGATGTCCCCGTACTCAGAAAAAACTGGCGAACTCACCATTAAAAGAGCAGCTACGACAAGAAAATAAATAAATCGAGTTGTGATTATACGCATAGCGCCATGCTCAATCGTCAAGCATTGAGCGAATAAACAAAATGTATTTTTTATAGGGTTCAGCAACATAACTCTACATATTTTTATTGAAAAAATATTACTCTTGCTCTTCTTGTTCTTCTCTCACATCACGCAAGCCATGAACCATCATACGAATATAATCCAGCTCATCCTTTTCGACATCTTGCCATGAAGCTTCAATGGTTCGGTAATCATCCATCATTTCTGCAAGTGCCGCTTCTCCAATCCTCTCTTCTTTCGCTTTTAAAATTTTTAATATGGTTTTTTTTAACTTTAAATTTCTGAACAGAAACAACCATTTGTCTAGCCTTCCCGAGGCCTCCTCCAGCCTTTTTTTAATCGATGCCAGCTGTCTTCGCGCCAACATAATCAATTTTCTGTAATTGCGCACATCCTTGAGCTGAATAGCTATCTCATTCATTTTTATATTAAAACCTTTTTATTAGTTGACACCTAACTTAATAATATTTGCAAGACTATTTAGTGTGGTTGTTTTTTATCCTGCTGCCCCAGGTGCAACAATGCACCCTCAACATTTGAGTCTTTGGCGCTACTATGACAACGCAGACAATCAGAAAATGTAAAGGAAACCTTCCCATGACAACGACCGCAAAAAAATCCTTTTGACATTTTTACCATTTTTACATTGTTTTCCAGGTTTTTTCGAAACACCTCTGGATGACAGGAAAGGCAATTTATACGTGTGGTATGAATTTCGTGATCAAAAACTACATTTTTTAATTTGCTTTTTGAAACAAACATAATCTTATTTATGCGCATCTCTATTTCAAAATCTTTAGTCAATGAATTGACTGGCCGACTTATATTCTGATTATCAAGCGCGAGCCAATCAATAAAACCATATTTATCAACAGGTATGCGGCTTTCCGGCAAATTTTCTATATTCCACTCCGCACCCAGGCGGGTGGCTACATTCTTGATATGTGCGTGATCAAGCTTTTCTATATTTTGAAGTTTTTCCGCTTCGGGTTTTCCAGCCAAATGGCAGCTATCACAATTTTTATCTACAGCAAAAGCCATTTCTCCATTATGGCAAACCCCACATGATTTTCCTGCTTGCATTTCCTCATGTGAGTTTTCATTACTCCATCGATGCATGGGAAATAGATCATCGTGACAGACTCTGCATTCAAACCAGATTCTATGTATCCAGTGCGGATAGACTACTGGAGCTACATTTTCTATTTCCATTTGTTTAATGTTTTCTTTCATTACAAAATTACCAAGAAACATTTCATCTTTTTTCCACTTCATTAACTCATCATTTTTTTCTTTTTCTTTTTTTAGTTCATTTCGAATTAGCCTTTCTATTTCTTTAGCTAGTTTTTTTCCCTGCCCATGATAGTGCAAATACCCACTGACCATCGCACTTGCCACATCCAGCATATCCATTCTCTGGCCTAGAGAAACATCGTCAACCATAGCCTCATCAATTAAATTACGTACTTCCTGCTCAATAACGTCACCACTGTTATTCAACAATCTTTCCTGTGCTCTAAAATCAAAGTTTTTGTAATTATATATAAATTGATCTCTAAAACTAGTTTCTTTGCCGTAAGTTAAACCTTGGCAAAGGCCAATTATCAACAATAAAAATACCAGCTGACGAATCAGCCGTGAAAAAATTCTTTTCTCAATCATCCTTACTCTACAGAATTAAATAACACTTTTACTCTTCGCCAAACATTTTTATTTCCGGGCTGCTTTCAGCTCGGTCTGGGTTTTCCAGCTTTCGTATCATAACTATCATTTTCTTAAGTAACTCTGTCGACTCCTGAAATCTAATCGTCGCTTTTCTGTATTCATTTGTTAGTTTTGCCTTGTCAGCCTCAGCTTTATTTGTTTGCGCATTTTTATAAAGTGACCTGATTCTATCATTAACATCAATCTTGTTAATGAATCGTTTCCTTATTCGTTCAAAATAGGCATCGTTAACAATGCGAGCCTGTTCCAGTTCATCTAGAATTTTCTTTGTTGCTCGCTCTCTGGCTCGTGATATTTTCATTGCCTCCGATAAAAAATTATTAAGTTTCTGTAGTGATTTATAGGCGTTTTTATACTCTCCTGCCTCGATCTGAACTTCGATATCATTGCGCATTCTTCTTGCTTTATTTAGTAAATTTATCGCTTCATCGTTTTTGCTGTTTTCTATTTTTCCGACCACTTTTTTACTTAACAATCTTTTGTTTATATATTGAAATTGACGATTTATGGTTCGTTCAAGTTTTTCCTTTGACATGGTTGACAAATAATCATCCACCGTCTCCGCCTCAGCCGGATAGCTTACTAGAAAGACTAGCTGGCCGAGCATGAAGATCACCCCCCAATTTAGAGTACGAATATTCATGTATCCCCTTTATGCGTATACGTTACCGATAACGTAGTCTGGCAATTTAACTTTATTGCATTGCCAGACTACGCAGCGGTTATTCTAAATTTAGTCAGAAATACAATTTTCTGTTTTCCTGCAGGCCGCTTCTTTGGCCTTATTATGACAGCGCTGGCAATCCTCTAGCGGGAAGGCAACTTTGCCGTGACATTCACCACAATATTTGCCTTTGCCCATTTCTTTCATCGTCATCTTGGTATCACCGGCTGTTCTCACAAACCGTTTTGGATGACAGCTTTTACAATTAAGCCACCAGGCATGCAAGGTATGAGGAAACACCACATCGGCTAACGTGTCACTCTTCGACTCAATTAAAATATCTTCAATGTCACTATCACCATCTTCATCGAAGTCATAATGTATACCTGATTCATATAATGGATCATTGGGATCAATCGAGCCTTTGGGGATAACAATTCCATCACG
>VAPK010820644.1_pt1 | contig 12564 bp, 10 predicted proteins | sample 3395031 | NCBI WGS metagenome assembly VAPK01 (sample SAMN08290443, study PRJNA428436) | hydrothermal vent metagenome | isolation source: Deep-sea hydrothermal vent chimney 1 | place: Pacific Ocean: Juan De Fuca Ridge | reverse complement strand
CTGATTATCCCTCTGATTATCAGTAAGTGTGAATATTTAACATAAATTTAGTAAATAGTTAACAGACAGTTACTGAACTCTCAGGTAAATTGGAATCGTAACCAATATCCTATTAATGGAATGGAGAGAAAAAATGACTATTTATAAACAAATGAATATCAATTATGAAAATCATGTTGCTGTGAATCAAATCGCTCGAGGCAATGAAACGGTGTGTTTAACCGCGCATTATTTCGGCAGAAATATAGGGGCAATAGAGATCGACAATATGTTTATTTCTATTCGTACTCGTCTATTGTGTATTGCTGCGGCGTTTGTGCTGGCGTTGACTGCAGTGCCACCACCGAGTTGAGTTAAGGAACGTGCATGGAATAACTTCGACAACTGACTTGTCTTGTTGTCCGTCTTCGGTGTTGCCACAACAGTTACATAGCTCACTATGCACCTGTTGCGGCGCCCCCGTAATAAATACGGGGCAGGCTTTGAAGACAAGCAACAATTCTGCGCCAGTTGTCGAAGTTATTTCATGCACGTTCCTGAGAATGGCTATGGTGCGTGCCACACCGTTTGTGGCCAACAGCGCTTCTGATTCTTTTAGTACAGAAGCGCTGATTTCCTGTTTGCCGTTAGTCACCCTCACCGATTTCGTACTAAGGGCCTGTAAATAAATAACTCATCGTTTTTGCATCCCAGCTTCAGGTCATCTTCTGTCGATCTTCAAGCACACAATCTTCAACGTAGCGTACTACGCCTGCGGTTTTGCTCAATCAGATCAACAGAATCTAACCTAAACATTGTCTAAAAAACAATAACTTATTAATTTACAACCCCTAAATCAAGCTCCAGATTTCTAAAATAATCTTTTTTTTGCATCCATTTTTCATTATTGCTCGTATTTGATCATGAGTGAGAAATATTCTCACGATTGATTCATTCAAGAGGAGCAAGCAATGAAAAGTATCATTCATATACCGAAAGCCATCGCGCTGGTATTAACCCTCAGCAGCGCTGCTTACGCTGCCAATCACCGTGAAGCACCAATAACGGCTCTGGACCCTAAAGCAGATATCACTGATGTGTACGCTTTTGTCAGTTATGACGATTCTGAGAAAGTCACTTTCATCATGAATGTTGATCCGTTGCTGGAGCCGTCCAATGGCCCTACGCGTTTTCCTTTTGATCCGGAAATCCGTTATAGCATCAATATTGATAATAATCATGATGCCGTCGCAGACATCAGGTTTGATTTTCAGTTCAAGACAGATTTCCGTTTGCCGGGCGTTTTTGTGGGTCTGGTTGGTGCAGGTGATGCTGGTTTGGTAGCGCCAGAAAATTCACCATTGCCCGTTCCTCCTGGAACACCGCTTGTTCCACCAGCCATCACTGCATTGGATGGACCTGGTTCTGAAGGACTGAATTTGAGCCAGCAATATGATGTGTTCATGGGGACACGCAGAGGACGGACCATCTCTCGTAAAAAGCTCACTAAAAAGCTCAAACTATTTGCCGTACCCAGTAATGTCGGTTCAAGAACGATGCCTGAGTATGCGGCTTTAACAGAAAAGGGGATTTATCAATTAGATCAGGGGATTAAAACCTTTGCCGGAACTGTTGATGATCCGTTCTATATTGATTTAGGCGCTGTTTTTGATTCGTTTAATTTAAGAACAGCTGCTTTTGAAACGGGTATTCCCGGTGTGTTAAGTGACGATCAAGATGCTGATGACCAACAGAATTTCGCCTCTGATGATATCGCAGGATTTAATGTGAACACGATTGCAATCGAAGTGCCGATTACTTTAATTACTAGAGATCGCAAGCTGCATAATGCGAGTGATCCGCTGGCAACCATTGGTGTTTGGGCAACCACTTCAAGACCACGAGTGAAGGTGTTGTCCCGCACACCTGGGCGCAAGGCGCGTACGTCTCACAGTATGGTGCAAATCCAGCGTATGGCGAATCCGTTGATCAATGAATTGCTGATTGGTATCGGTTCCAAAGATAAATTTAGCATGAGCAAACCCAGGTTTGATGCTCAGTTTGCTCCTTTTGTGCTTGATCCAGTGCTGGCCCGTGTTCTGAATGCTTTATACGATACCATCAGCCCAGGTGTTTTACCGGTTCCTGATGCGCCTCGAAATGATCTGTTGCCATTAGTCCAATATATTCCACCAGTTGCCGCTGCGGGGACTCCTCCAGGGCCAGTGGCCGATCTGTTGCGGTTGAATACAGGGGTTCCGCCAACACCGATTGCACAACGCAGTCGTTTAGGGTTTTTGACGCTGTTGGATGATGATCCTGCCAATGATGATCCGGCTGGTTTTCCCAATGGTCGACGGGTTTCTGATGATGTGGTCGATATTACTACCAGAGCGGTGATAGGCGTTCTGGCTGGTGATGAATTTAACAGATTTCCTCACAATCGGGTTGGCGATGGTGTCAACAGCAATGATGTGTCTTATCGAGAAAAATTTCCTTATGTCGGTTTGGCACATTCTGGGAAAGAGAGCCGTCATGTGGATCCAGGTGAGACAGGTTGTACTGGGATTTGCCCATAATTAGTATTGGTTTCTGGTAGTTCACAGTTAAACCGTGAACTACCAGACTATAAACGATTGAAACCAGTTATCTGGAGTCATTATCATGCACATTAACCATATCTTATTGCTGCTTGCACTGACTATGACAGGTGTTACTTATGGCAAGCCTTTTATACCTAAAAATGATCATCAGGTTTTGCAGCGGCTTCCTGAACAATTATTCAAGTCTACAACCAGCACAAAGATTAAAACGCTTAGAGCGCAACTTGAATCCAACCCACAAGATTGGTCATCCACCAGTCAATTAGCTCAACACTATATCGATTTAGCACAAACTCAAGCTGACCCACGTTATATGGGCTATGCCCAAGCGTTATTAAATCCTTGGTTGAAAAGTGCTCACCCGCCTATACAAGCATTGATTATGCGTGCAATCATCCGCCAAAATGCTCATGATTTTAGCGGCGCAATCGAAGATTTAGAACAAATTCTCAGTGTGCAACCCGGTCATATTCAGGCAAATTTAATTAAAGCCACGATTGCTACAGTACAAGGTGATTATCAACTAGCGATGAAACATTGCCGGCAGTTAATGCGCCGCTCGTCAATGATTCTAACCTTGATTTGTCAAAGCACACCGGCAAGCTTAAGCGGCAACGCAGAAATCAGTTATCGACTATTACATCAGGTCTTATCAGCCTCAACGCCAATGCCTGATAAAGAAAAGGTTTGGGCGTGGACTGCCTTGGCTGAAATTGCCTGGCGATTGGGCCAATTTAAAGCCGCTGATGAACATTTTCAAACAGCGATGCAAGTCGGCATCAGAGACATGTATTTACACCGGATTTATGCCGATTTTTTGTTGCAACAACAGCGACCGAATGACGTGCTTCAGTTAATTGACGCAAACACTCAGGTTGATTCACTGTTATTGCGCTTAGCGTTGGCTGAACAAATGACCGACTCTATACAACTAGCCAGGCATATAGCTGAGCTACAAGAACGTTTTGAGGCGAATCAAAAAAGAGGTTCAACATTACATCAAGGTGATGAAGCAAGATTTAACTTGCATCTGTTGAATCAACCACAAACTGCCCTGCAATTAGCCAGACAAAACTGGCAGGTACAACGTGAGTCTACCGATACCTATATCTTCTTGCAGTCAGCAATCGCGGCAAATGATTTTAAGACGGTTGCGGATATCGAAGATTGGTTGACCAGGCAAGGTACGGAGGATGTGTTGATAACACAAATGTTGGCAACACGTGAGGGTAAAGATTATGAAATCTAATAGTGTATTGCTTATTCTAATCTTGATATCGCCTTTTGCCTGGGGCCATAAGTCCAGCGATAGTTTTATTGATTTAACAGTAAACAATGACCACATCAACGGCCGCTGGGATATCGCTTTAAGAGATTTAGAATATGCATTGGCTCTGGATGCTGATTCTGACGGGGCAATTACCTGGGCTGAACTTCGTGATCGCTATCAAGATGTTGAAAACTACGCATTTTCCCGCTTGCAGGTTAACACCCATTTGCCACTGAACAACAACGCCGGTGAGTGTATCCGGCAAACCGGAGAATTACAAGTAGATCATCATTCAGATGGCGCTTATGCAGTCATTAATTTTAATCTGCAATGTCCCTCGATGATCGATCAACTTGCCGTTGCTTATCAATTGTTGTTTGATCTGGATCCTACCCATCGGGGTTTGGTGCAAATAAGCAAAGGTGATAACTCCGAGTTTGTGGTTTTAAGCCCTGATAATCAGCAGGCAGAGATTGATTTCAGTGTATCAAATCAATGGCAAACATTTCGCCAGTTTTTAACCGAAGGCGTTTGGCATATCTGGATGGGGTATGATCATATTTTGTTTTTGCTTTGCTTGTTGTTACCAACGGTGGTTAGAAAAACGTCAACAGGTTGGGTACAAAATAATCGCTTTAACAACACCCTCTGGCAAGTTGGAAAAATCGTCACAGCTTTTACCATTGCGCATTCCATCACCTTAGCGCTGGGAGTATTACAAGTGGTCAGTTTACCGTCGCGGCTGGTAGAGTCGGCAATTGCGTTTTCGGTGATCCTGGTTGCAGTGAATAATTTATATGCTTTTTTTAGCGACCGCGCCTGGTTTGTCGCCTTCGGGTTTGGTTTAATTCACGGCTTTGGATTTGCCAGTGTGTTGTCTGATTTAGGCTTGTCCACAGCTAACCTGGGAACGGCCCTACTGAGCTTTAACTTAGGTGTTGAACTCGGGCAGCTGGCGATCGTATCAGTATTTTTGCCGGTTGCTTATTATTTTAGAAGTTATTGGTTTTACAAGCGGGTTGTTCTCCATGCAGGATCACATGCGATTATACTGCTGGCTATGGGTTGGTTTTTGCAGAGAACGTTTGATGTGAGTGTTTTTAATGCTTGGGGTTAACAGGCAAGTATACTTCGAGCAGTCACCGTACGAAGTATACAGTTCGTTGTATTTTTAAAGAAATTCAGGTATTGTCCAAATGGTTGAAGAAACAGATAAAATAAGCCAGATTGAGCCACAGTTCGTGCATAATCCACCGACTGATGGTGACCATGTAACACATTCATTAACAGGTAATATCGATTTGACTGCAGAGCATCTTGCTACCTATCTGGCAGGCATTCAGGAGCAAGACGAAGACGCTTTAAGTCAGTTCTATGACCAGACTATTAATGGTGTCTATGGGTTAGCGCTGCGTATCACCGGCAAAGCCGAGGAAGCCGAAGAAGTGGTTTCTGACGTCTATTTGCAAGTCTGGGAACAGGCAGATCGTTACCGCAAAGAGAAAGGTTCTATCATGACCTGGTTGTTAACCATTTGCCGAAGTCGGGCCATTGATCGTTATCGAAAACGACAGCAAACCAGCGCAGAAATTTCCGATACACAATGCCCTGAAATAACCGATTCGGTTGGTTCCCCGGACTATCTGTTGTCGAATACCCAACAACATTCATCGATTAATCTGGCCTTGCAAAAACTTTCATTGATACAACGACAGCTGATATCACTGGCGTTTTTTCGAGGATTCACTTATCAGGAAATAGCTGATTATATCGATATGCCGCTAGGCACGGTGAAAAGCCATATACGTCGCAGCTTAATTGAGTTAAAAGCGGAACCGACACTGCAATTTTGTTACTCTCCTGATGGGGAGGTAACCCATGACTAAGCAAAACGAAACAATGACTGATATTATCCCAACAGAACTGACTGATGTTTTAGCAGAAGCGGTTACCCAGATAGCGCCGCCTGAGGCAAGAGCTTCCGAGCTTAAATCTCGAGTCATGGCACGTATTCACGGTAAAAAATCTTTTGATTTGATCACCATCAGAGCGACTGAAGGGGAATGGATTACCTTGCTGCCAGGTGTAGAAAAAAAAATTCTGAGCGAGGATCCCAAAGGTCAAGTGCAATCTTATTTGCTAAGAATGGCGCCGGGCTCCACATTACCGCCGCACGAACATATCACTGATGAAGAATGTTTGATGCTGGAAGGTGAGGTCATGATAGGTGATATCCACCTTTCAGCAGGCGATTACCATTTTGCTCGAAAAGGCTCGCAACATGGACCGGTCACTACACAAACTGGCGGTTTGGCCTTTCTTCGAGCTTATGAGCCTATGGATTGAAAACCTGGTCAGGTAAAATTGTTGGATGATATTAAAAGCGTAATTGCTCAGACTGCCCTCTTAAGTATAAAAGGGCAGTCTGAGCAAGTTACAAAACCAGGTAATGGGAAATTTATAAGTGGCGTTATGAAATGGTGAGCTGCCTTGTTGTTATTTCAGCAGGTAAACAAAATATCGATACCAGTAGGCTGGATATGCCATAGCGTCATTCGGCATGATACGTTTGGGCTGTTCATTGCCGGAAAACGCTACGCTTATCCGTCCTTACATTTGCTAACTTATAAAATTACCACTACCCAAAATCACAAGGTTGACACACTGACAATGGTTTGTTTGCAAAGCCTGACACTACAAAAACGGTTGCAATGCTTTAAACCATTTATCAGCCATTTTCGACTCACCAGCTGCATTTGGATGAAAATTATCATAAGTATCAGCATTCGCATCAAAATCGGTGTATTGATCAACAACAACGATAGGCGAAGCAGTGGTTGTTCGCGCAGATACGAAAGCATCAATTTTACTGTTAAATACTGCTGTGTCGTAGTTCCGCATTGGTATTAGCTTTGCTAATAAAATGACTATGGAATTGTTTTGTGCTCTTAGTTTCTGAATAATGCCATCAATTTCAGTCAAAGTTTGATTGATGGTATCACTCACAACTTCACCTCTTCCCGGACCTCTGTCCAAATCATTTGTACCGATATGAAGCAATACGATATCAGCAGTGAAATGGTTCAACCACGATGAAATACTCTCTTCAATTTGATTTGCTTCCCATCCTGAGTGCCCCTCATGATCAAGATCATAATCACGTAATTCTTCAGAAACCGTGGTGTGTCTGTAGTTAGGTCTACCTACAAAATCCACATCATATCCTGCGCTGTTCAATTGCTGCCAGAGCGAACGTCGATAACTTGGATTGCCTTCAATACTATCCGTGATTGAATCACCAAGAGGTAAAATTTTCATCGGAGATGGCGCTATAGTGACTGTTTCAGGTCCTGATTTAGATCCCAACTGAGACATCTCTTCATCAGTCAGCGCTGAGTCATAAACGCGAACTTCATCAATCGCACCATCAAAGTAACGTCCCCCTTGCATAGATCCAATGGTAAAGCCGTTTCCAGTGCTATATCCAATACCCTGATTTACAGTCACCGAATTTACCTCGATACCATTGATAAACATCTTCAATGTTTTTGTGTTTGCATCGAAAGAACCTGCAATATGTTGCCATTGATTGAATTCAAAGCTATTATTTGATGAAGAGACATGATCCCAGCCTCTACCTGTTTTTTTAATATAGAAAATCACAGATCGATTATCTGGTTGGAGGAATAACCCATAGTTATCCCCTTGCGCTGAAACCCACGCCCATCTGCGAGTGGTTTTGTCAGGATTAACCCATGCCGATAACGTAATTGATTCGGTTTGCAATCCTTCTGTCGCGTTAGGAAGCAAGGCATCCTGAAAAACCCCATTGAAGTCCAATGCTGAGCTGAATTGTCCATCGACCCAATTGCTCTCAGACATATTCAAGAGACTTAGGTGATTACCATGACTGGATTGATCTTTGGCGGTAAGTCCACTGTTTTCATCCAGGGACCAATATGCACTTAGGCCATCAATGGCAAGTGTTTCAACAACATTGACAATTCGTGTAGCCGTAGAGCTATTTCCCGCTGTATTGATGGCAGTGAAAGTGACTGTATAACTGCCCTCAATCGCTGTGTTAACAGCAGTTAAAGCATCGTTACTCACACTGATTGACTCATCTGCCTTGTCCTTTGTGCTAGCAGTGGCGCCAGCATCAGTGTATTCAGTATCTAGTATTACAGAAGCGGGGTTTGTTCCGTTCAGAGTGATCACTGGTGAAGTTTCATCCGCTTCTGGAGTGATCTCTGCCTTTGGAGTTGTATCAACTTCTGGAGTGGCTTCAGCCTGTGGAATGACATCAGCCTTTGGAGTTACGCTAACTTTTGGGGTGGCAACAGCTACTGGAATGACATCAGTTTTTGGAGTTACATTAATTTCTGGAGTTACATCAGCCGCTGGAGTGGTATCAGTTTTTGGAGTTACACTAACTTCTGGGGTGACATCAGCCGCTGGAGTGACATCAACTTTTGGAGCGACATCAGTTTCTGAAGTAGGAGTTGAAGGTGTATTGGTAGTTTCTGCATTGAGCGAAAAATTGCTATATTTCTGCCACAGCCTAAATGAAGATGGCCCTCCACTGGTTAAGATGCCTGCGTACCATTGTCCACCCTTATTCGGAAGCGGCATGGATTCATTGATCTTATTCCAGCTGCTGGCTCCCGGCGAACGCCAGAACATGTTGACTCGATTGTTCTTAAGAACAAGACGTAAATCAAACTCATATGTATCATTAGTCTCTGCTCCTTTTGCTCCTATAGAGACCTTAATTTCGTCATCTCCTGGATCATCTCTTAGCTGGTGGTGAAAGTGATTGACCACGCCTTTGGATTCTCGCAGCATAACCAGATGGGTCGTGTTTGGCGGAGAAATTTCTTCAATGACTAATTTTATATAATTATCATCATCATTATAAAGAATTAGCCCACCTTGAACACCTGTGCTAGTGTTTACTTCGGCGTTCACGGAAATATCAACCACACCATTGGTATTGATTTTTCGCACCAGGATATTGGGACTGGGGTTGGGTCTGTGTTTATAAAGGTGACCACCGTTGGATAATACTTCAAGTCCTTCGGAAGTTATTCGCCATTCTGAAGGGATCTCACGGATCCATTCCCAGCCACTTTTAAGACCGCCTTTAAAGTTATCAGTAAAGGAAGGGGGCGCTGCTGACGCTGTGGCCATCAACACTATGTAAAAAATAAACACAACAGCGAATTTAGAAAAAATAATAAAAAACAGTTTGATCATAGGGATATTTTGTTTTGATTTAATCATTGAATTAAGAAGGAATCGAGATATAAAATGCCGAAACAGAAAACTGTTTTCTTAATTAAAAAAACATAGCATTCAATTGGTTGCAGGTGTCATGAGGTCAATTAAGTTGATGAATATTACCTCGCTCTCAGTGCAAACTAATCATTTTTAGAATCAAGTGATGATAAGACCCTCAATCATAAAATTGTAACTGATTGGTTTTAAAAATAATTGTGTTTAAGCAGACGTAATGCTTAGACCCATTTTTACCATAAGCAAAACCTCAGCCTTTGTAAGGCTTTCCGCTTAAACTCAAAGAGTGGATATTAGTTTTTAGGATGAATTTGCTTGAATGTGAATCTTCAAGATAAGTTAGTTGTCAATAAACAATGAAGTTACTTGTGATTTTTGTTGATAAAGTTACTGCTTGGTGAGATAGGAGCTGCGACTGGAATGTTAATGATATTTTACAATCATATATAGAATGTAATTAAATGTCAAATAAACGCAAGAGAAATGGGTCAAGTCTTTGTTTTTGATGTTGTCCTGAGTGATCCTGCTTTCCATCGATCATAATTGCAGCGATGGATACCGGATCAACTGATAAAGTGCGACTGGTTTCTAGTAACGCAACAATTGCTGGTGGTAAAATGCTTGCGTACAATCCAATCTGGGCCAGCATGGCATAGGTTGTTCTCTGTGGCACCAGCAGGAGCGCTGTGATAATACCAGCGATCAGGTTAGGTCACTGCTAAATCAGTGCGCTGGTAATCTGGCATCCAATCGAGGATGGGAAATAATGCTGTCAGGTGCGAGCTAAGGAACGTGCACGAAATAACTTAGTCAACCGACTTGTCTTTTTGTCCGTCTTCCGCGTTGCAAAAACAGTTGCGTAGCCAGCTAGAGCTAAGTTTCTACACCCCCGCATCAAGTACGGGGCAGGCTTTGAATACGAACAAAAATCCTGCCTCAAGATCCAGAAGTTATTAAATTCTCGCTTCTAAGCGTGGGTTTATTAGATGATACATCATCAATTCAGGTTTCGAGATAAGACAATATATTTTCCAGTTTTTCTGTCGTCTGAGCCAGCTGTTTCTCATCTTGCTCGATTTCAGCAATTTCGATGATTTCCAGCAAGTTCTCAATTGTCTTGATATCGTTTTCAGAGGCATGTTGTTTGGCTTTGTCGATTCGATGCCGCCATTTTGATTGTTCGATTAAATCAGTGTCTGTTTGAAGGTTTCCGGCTAACACATTTAGTTTTTGCTGTGCGCTTTCAATTTGCTCACTGTCTAGTCTTGGACATGCATTCTGAATGGTAATGGTTTTGCTCAATCCGGTTTCTTTTTCGGTAGCTTTAATTGTTAACAAGCCATTTCGATTCAGAGAGAATTCAACGATTACTGGATTTTTATAGCGTACTTTACGTAAACCTTCGATTTTGAATTCGCCGATTAAAGTGTTGTTTAGTGCGTTGTCGTCTTCACCTTGATAAATTTTTAAATCAACATATTGTTGACGATCTTCTGCGGTAAAAAACAGTTCGCTACGAGTAACAGGAATGGGGGTGTTACGTTTGATAACCGGATAAAACAAAGCCGGATAAGGCATGCCATCCAGCTCGCCAATAATCCGGGTGCCGAAGCTATACGGTGTAATATCCACCAGTACTGACGAGACTGAATCACCAGCGATCAGTGCTGCCTGAATCGCTGCGCCTTGCACCACACTCAAGTCAGGATGCAGGCCGCCTTTGGACTCTAATCCGGTTTCTGCAGCTAACATTTGGCTAACCAGTGGCGTTCGCGTTGCACCTCCAACCAGTAGGATTTCATCAATATCAGCAATATTCAGATCTGCGCTTTTTAGCGCAATCTGGGCTGTATCCAGAATGGCTTGCATAGATGGCATGATCGCTTGTTCATATTGATCGCGCGATAACTCCATTGACAAGTTGTAGGGTATTCCATTGTCAGACAACAAAAATTCTTCTTCGATCTTTACAAAAGGTTGCGAAGAAAGTAGTTGTTTCGCTTCGATCGCTGTTCGCCAAAGCTTTGCGTGGATTGCTGTGCTCTCCTCCATTTTCGTCACATCAACAGCGATTTGCTGGTTGATATGTTGATTGATAAGCTTGATGATTTTCTCGTCAAAATCATCTCCACCAAGCTGGGTATTGCCGTGGCTGGCAAGCACTTCCACAACACCATCCTGAATATTAACAATTGAGATATCCAATGTGCCACCACCTAGATCACACACCAGAGCACGTTTAGTCCCTTGAAACTTGGGATCATAAGACAAGGCTGCAGCCGTAGGTTCATTGATTAACCGCACTACCTCGAGTCCAGCGATCTGTCCTGCCTCAATTGTTGCCTGACGTTGAGTTTCATTAAAATAAGCGGGGACGGTAATCACCGCTTTGTTGATGGTTTGCCCGAGGTAGCGTTCTGCGTTACTTTTCAACTGACGCAATAACATTGCTGAAATTTCTTGTGGCGTGAATAACTGCCCAGCCATCTCCACCTGATCAGTGCCACCCATTTTGCGCTTGATTGATTTGATGGTTCGCTCAGGATAAACGTGATATTGATTGCGAGCAGCTTCACCAACTAACAGCTCACCATCCAGGCTAAGTCCAACAAAAGACGGCAACATGTGTTGATTATTAACATCGCTAATAACCACCAGGTTTCCATTTTCAACAATTGCCACTTCGGAATTAGTGGTTCCCAGATCTATCCCTACTATTGGTTCAGACATAACGTTCTATCCTGTTGACTGTGAATTTTGATACCCGAAATGTTTGATTATTCCAGCAATACCCTTTATTAGCCTTTCATCAGACAGGGGAGAAATATGGGCTATGAGGCTGTTCGAGAATAGAAGCCGTAGCGAGGGAAAGCTGATTTAATTCACATGTTTCCATTCATTGAGGCGAATAGTTGCGCTATTTAACGAGAATATGGGTACTTGCTTTCTGAATACGAGTGCCCGAGAACTAACATATAGATAACTGGCACACTATATATCGTGCCTATAAGTCATTTAATTCCACTATATATTGATTGTTATTTTAAAATTCTTGGTTCTCGGACAGCCTCCTGGCAGACTGAAGTTGGTATACGAATTAGACACTACTATGTGAATAGTTCACAGATTTTAAAATTTGCAGCGGCTATATTACCTGAAAGATTGAGAGGTTGCCTGGTTAAAAATAAATCGACTACAACACAGATGCAGTTGCCCATAGTTCTGAAAATTTCGTTAAATATACTTTTTGCACATGAAAATTTAGCATTTTGTGTGCGTGATATTTTGTGGTGAGCAAGGCGGAAAATATTAGCTATAGTCACTCTACAGCAAGGTTTTCCAACGCAGGTATCCGCACCAAGTTTATACACAAACCGCGCGTGCACAGGATGCTAAATTTTCATGTGCGGAGAGTAT
>VAPK010615098.1_pt1 | contig 12564 bp, 7 predicted proteins | sample 3395031 | NCBI WGS metagenome assembly VAPK01 (sample SAMN08290443, study PRJNA428436) | hydrothermal vent metagenome | isolation source: Deep-sea hydrothermal vent chimney 1 | place: Pacific Ocean: Juan De Fuca Ridge | reverse complement strand
CTTTAAATATCAGAATCTGGTCATAAACGCCGCGGGATGGGACAACGCCACCACACCATGGACGGCCAAATCCGGCACCGCCGGCCGCGGACTTATACTTACCCTGCCCATATCCACCTCCGACAACACCTATGAAATAACCGGAGTAAACGAAGGGCAGTCAGAGGTTACGGTAAGAGGACGGCTCAAGGCCTCCTATGCCGACAACAGCACCAAGTTTGGTTTAATTTACGGCCAGTTAATCCGTGATCAGATAAACGTTTACGGCACAATGGCCAATGTCAAATTCTTTAATCCCAAGGGCGGATTTGTTCATCTCGGAGACAACGACGGAATATGCCAGGTCTGTCATACAAAAACCCGGCACTTCCGAAATACCGGTGAGATAAACGCCACAACAGACGGTTACGACCACAGCGGTCAGGTTACCGCAAACTGTATTACCTGCCATTCCCACCATGGCGGCTTTGCCCACGGGGGCTCAGGAAGTGCGGCTGGGGGTGGAGGATCAGGCTGCGTCCAGTGCCATGGCCATGACAAGGGAACAATTTACGACCCGGACATGACTAAAACCGGCCCGCCATATGTTCCCAACTCCGAGGGCATAGCAAGCATAGGGGCAGGCACCTTCCAGAGCCACTCAACACACACAGAGGTTGACAGCGATGATCAGCGGGGGCCGGCACTTTACTGCGCCAGCTGCCACGACTTAAACAATATGCCGAAATTTAAAAATCAGGACGGCACGGGTAACCATACCCTGGCTGAAACCGATATCTGTAACGGCTGCCACAGTCCCGGCGGTACCTACGACGGGGTCAACGACCCGGTTATCGGTGCCAAGGCTAACTGGGCCAAAGGCATTTACAATACCAGCGGCAGCCTGAAACCAGGCAAGGACAAATGGTGCGCCACCTGTCACGACGAAGTTCCTTCCGTGGTCAAGGGAATCAGCGCTCCCAACGTCATAGGCGATGAAAGCGGGGCCTATACCTACGGAACCGGCTGGGGATTCTACAAGACCGGCCACGGCCTTCCCGCCGCCAAGACCTTCCCGTCTAAAGGCGGAGTAACCACCCTTAGCGGCCGGCCGCTGACCTGCGCCAATTGCCATGATTTTACCACCAAGCATATCTTCGGAGTCGCCAGACCTTATAATGATAATGACAGCAGCACTACCGATCCCAGTGTTTACCGTAAAGATTACCGGCTTAAACTCGTCGATGCCGGCACCGGCACCGGAGCCAGCGGCCGTGAGCCCCTGCTTATCCCGGCCGGGAAAAACACAGGTAATGTTGCCAATAATTACCGGTTATGCGTCAACTGCCACGATTCAGGGCCATTTACCGACTCCAGCAACATGAACACCAATCTGGTAAACAAAGGCGTCAACCGGCACGCCTTCCATCTGTCCTTGAATTCCTTACTCTTCCCTGCCGACTGGAACGGCGCCAACACCAGCAGACCAACCTGTATTACCTGCCATAACGTCCACGGTTCCACCCGTCTGGCCATGGTCAGAGACGGCAGACTCACCGGCCGGACACCTGGTATACAAATGTGGTACAACAACGATGCCATAGTCTATAATGACGGCGTCAACCCGCCGCAGCCCGAAGATCTGCCGCTCAGTGCCAGCACTGGTATACTCTGGAAGAGTACCACCGTCGCCAACGTCTGCACTGGCTGTCACGGTAACGCCAGAATAGCGCCAACATACCGGACTCCTTTCCAGGACGTGGCCCAAGCGCCAACCCTCGACTGGACAGGCGAAACGGGCTATGAAGCCAACGGTGTCTCCCCGGAACAATCAGCCACCGGCACCTTCACCTTCCGGGTAAAATACACTGATTTCAACAACGACGCCCCAACCCCCATTGAGGTGTGGATCGATAAAAATAATAACGGTACCTATGAGGCCAATGAAAAATATGCCATGACCGCCGTCAATGGAGCGGACAGCGATTACACCAACGGTAAGCTCTATACCAAAACATTATCCATATTAAACCCGGCTGCCAATGTCATCAATTACCGTTTCTACGCCTCGGACGGTACCAGCGGCGGCGGCAATGCCACCGGCAGCCCGACGGCGGGCGGTTCGATTACCATTTTAAACAATGCGCCAGTTCTCTCCTGGACCAACGAGACAGGGTATACAACGGACGGAGTAACCCCGGATATCGGCGGCAACGGGGCTAATTTCGTTTTTCGGGTAAGTTATACCGACAGCAACAATACCGCCCCGGCGGCAATTCAGCTATGGATTGACAAAAACGACAACGGGACTTACGAGACCGGTGAAAAATATACCATGGCCGCCGTCGACAGCACCACCACTTACAGCGGCGGAAAATTATATACTCTGAGCCTGCCTCTCGCCTTTGCCGGAGATGGTGTGCTGAATTACCGTTTCTACGCCTCAGACGGCCAGGCGGATGCCACCGGCAGCCCCGTTGCCAACAGCACCCTCACCGTCAAGTCAACGGCCGATACCCCGCCTACCCTTGCCTGGGTAAACAGCGGCTGTCGAACAGGCGGAGTCGAGCCAGCGCTCGGAGCCGGCGGCGCTGATTTTAATTTCCTCGTCAACTACACTGACTTGGATAATCAATGCCCGACAGCAGGTAATATTCAGGTCTGGATCGACGCCAACAACAACGGTATTTACGATGCCGGTGAAAAGCATAACTTAACCGCAGTTGATACCAGCGACACTAATTGTGCCGATGGCAAACTCTACAGCCTGACCCGGCAGATCAACATGCCCGGCACCGACAGTCAGGATGAGCTGAAATATAGTTTCCAGGCCTCGGACGGCATAGACGATGCAGTGGGTGTCCCCACCAGCAGCCAGACGTTCACAGTGGTTAACGCTTACAAAGTAAGACCGGCTGGCGGCACGGGCTGGTATTCAACCATCCAGGCCGCCATTGATGCCGCTAACGGAGCCCACACCGTTCTGGTATATAGCGGCACGTACAACGAGAATCTATCCTTCAACGGCAGCAATGATGACAATACCACGGTGCGCTCGGTCTGCGGCCCGGACAACACCACCATCCTGGGCGACGGCACAACCTATGTTATCTATTTTCATACTAATACCGGTTCGACGGTGGACGGCTTCCAGATTATCGGCGGCTCCACCGCCAACACGGAAATCTACCTCAACGCCGCGAATTCAACAATTAACCACAGTAAAATTCATGATTGTAAACAGGGGATCAAGGCAAACGGCAGCACACTCACCGTCTCCAACAGTGAATTTTATAACCTTGACAACGATTACGGCTCAGCAATTCATCTGAGCAGCGGCAGCAACCATGTTATTACCAACTCCATTTTCCATGATAATACCGCCGCGAGTTCCGGCACCGGCGGCGGAGGTGCTATCTATGTCCAGAATACCTCGGCCGCCATCACGAACAGTACTTTCAGAAATAATACCTCTAAAGTCAATGGCGGAGCGATATACGTAAATAATTCCAGCTTACATCTCTTTGGCTGTAGTCTTATCGATAATACTGCCGCCAAAAACGGCGGGGCGCTTGACATGATTAACGGTTCCTCATCGGTAGAATTCACCAATTCCATTATCGCCGGTAACAAGGCGGCGGCAGGAGGGGCAATTTTTACCAACGGCGCTCCGGTAACCCTTACCAACTCCACGGTAGCCGACAACCAGGCGGTTACAGGCAGCGGCGGAGTGATTCTGACCTCAAACTCCTCTGCTATTACCGTCAGAAACAGTATTCTATGGGACAATCAGGCAGCCACTGGCGGTCACTTTATCTATTTTAACCGCGGCAGCCTGACTATGAGCAATATCGTCATGAACAATGACGGTGACGGCAATTTCGGTGATGCGCCCTATGTTGCCGGCATATTATCTACCCCTACAATCAACGGTTATCAATCCGAAAACGATCCTTTCTTTGTTAACGCGGCAGGTAGAGATTACCACCTGACTATCTCGTCAGACGCCATTGACCATGCCGACAGTGCGTATGCTCCCGCTAAAGATATTGCGGGAAACCCGAGACCGCAAGGCCCGGCAAGTGATATCGGGGCCTATGAGTTTGTTAAATAGTCAGCAGTTGGGCCGCATAGCAACCTTTAAACTTACAGGCAATATCTAAAAAAACGTCTCATCCTCTTGTCAGGGGGGTGAGGCGTTTTTAATCCTATAGCTCGATTATTCTGTTTTACTTCCGGCGAAATCTGGCCGTTAGGCGGGCAATCGAGCGCTCACAGCCAAAGCCCCGGTTATCATCATGCTTATTCACGGCATTATACTGTAAATCCATGGGAATCTCCCTAACAACTCATACGTACAGCCAGGCTAAACGGGGTCTGGCCCAACGCAGAACTCTAACCAAAGGCTACTGCCACAGAGCAATAGTTATTTATCTGCCCAAAGGGGGATTTCACCCAACCTGGGGCAATTAACTGCGGCCTGACAGTTTATGAGAGGTGTGAAAAAAACATAAATATGATTAATATACTGTGATCACGAAGGAAATGAAAGTCAGAGAACCATGGTATAATAATTGCATCGTTTAGCGCCTGTGCCTTTGTGATCCGCATAGAAAAATATTAATATTGGCTCAAAAACGAAAAACCGACATTTATTTTTTTATTGTTGAGAACTCTTTTACAGCATTATAAAATATAATTTAAATGAAAATAGAAATTGGGAGATACGCCATGAAGATGGACAAACAACTCTGGTTGCTGTTAAGCTTTCTGATTTTGCTTACGGCAGCTACAGTTCAGGCGTCAGTTATTGATGCGCCGCATAATGAAACCAATGGCATTCAATGTTCGACCTGCCATACGTATTCATTGTGGTGGCAGTATTCACCGGCCGATCAAAGTCCAGCGCCCCATGACCATGGTGCTATCGTTTCAGCGATATGCAGCAGATGCCATGATGGCAGCCATCCCGCCTATCCCCCCATGCTCTCTCATTCCAGCACTAATACCGGTTCAACCACCGGGACATGGAATACATCATGTACCGACTGCCACGATCCGCATTTTCAAGCCCAGCTTGATTGGGCCTCGACCTATGCCGCCAAATTATACCTCATCACCGGCACCATCGACTCGGTTACTGATAATGGTAACGGTACCAGCAGCCTAAGCTATAGCGGCGCACCGGCCGACAATTTAACCGGCGACTGGACCAGCCGGGCCAGATGGAGCAAAAAAGATGACAGCCCTAATTCCAACCGCGGTCTGGTTCTGGTTGTCAATACCGTCACAGCTGAAAACACCTATCTCGTGGTATCGGCCACAGCCACAACTATAACCGTGAAAGGTGTAGTTGCCTCTACAGCCGCCGCCAAGTCATTTGGTCTTATCTACGGTCAGTTGATTAAATCAATGATTACAGTACCAAACCCGCCCGCTAATACTCCCAATCCAAGGCCCGTTAAATTCTTTAACCCCGACACCACATACGCTGTCGGCGGTTTTACCAATCAGGAAACGCCCCCCACCGGCATATGCCAAGTCTGCCACACGAAGACTACCCATTGGACTCAGGACGGTTTACTTAATAACCACAACGCCTCCATTAGATGTACAGCCTGTCATGACACTGCCAAAGGCTTTAAGCCGGGCGGCCACACAGATAAAACTTTTGCCTGGGCCGGTGATTGTAATGACTGCCATACAGACGGCGGTCAGGGCATAGTTGCCGGAGTACATAAAAACACCTGTACGTTATGCCACAACAATCCCTCCGGCGGTACCGGAACAACGATCGTCGGCGCGGGTGGTGACGGTAATGCCCAATTAGGAGCGGCCCTGTCTAATTTCAGAACCGCGACCTGCCTCACCTGCCATCCGAGTACTACATATCCCAAGCCCTGGATTCATCACAATACCCAGCCGGCGGTAAACGGCGCCTGCACGACATGTCATAACACCACCACTGGTCATGCCGGAGACCATACAACTCTGGTAGCGGGAACCGCCTTCTGCATCACCTGTCATACCGCTACTGCCGGTGGAGTCGACAATGTACCGGTAAGTACAACCGACCCGAAAGTACATAATGCCTGTACGACCTGCCATGTAATCAATACCACGACTAACATTGTTGGCCTGGTAACTGTACCCACGCCAAATGGTTACGTTATAGCCATGCCAGCCGGCGGCGGAGATTGTACCACCTGCCACGGCGCATTCTTCCCCAAGCATCGTAATCCAGCCTCCTTGCACAATATGTTCAACAGCGACCCCAACTGCGCCAGCTGTCATGACATTGATACGACTGCGAAACGAATCAGTCTGCATCCTGACTGCATAACCTGCCATAAATCAACAAAAAGCGCGGTAGTGAATACCATTGCCAGCGGCAGAGCCGGTACAGCGGTTAACTGCGAGACTTGCCATGACGGGACAACCAACGGTGCCCCATTCCACGGCCTGACCCCGGCAACGGCCGCCGCCGTGCATACGCAATTCCTGGCTGACAGCACATGCGCCAGCTGCCATGATATTGGCACCGCCGCGAAACGAATCAGTCTGCATCCGGCATGTACAACCTGCCATACAAGTACCCTGACTTCCGTTATAAACACCATTACCACTGGTAAGGCAGGAACTGACATCAACTGCCAAAACTGCCATGACGGCACGAATAACGGTGCACCTATCCACGGCCTGACCCCGGCAACGGCCGCCGCCGTGCATGGTAATTTCTCAGCCACCCCGTTATGTGCCACCTGTCATAATGTTAATACTGCCGAGCAGCGCATCAGCCTGCACCCGGCCTGTATAACCTGTCACACCAGCACGGATCAAACGGTCATCGACACCATCAGCAGCGGCATTAACGGCACTCAGGTACAATGCATTAACTGCCATACGGCTAATCCCGCGACCTTCCACCATGCCAGCGCCAAGGCTGTTGCCGGCAAATGCAGCACCTGCCATATAGACCCGCGTCCATCATGGAAGAATACGATACCACCGGGAGACAATGGCGGCTCGTCACCATTTCCAACCCAGATGGCCTGCAAAATCTGTCATGTCCGTTTTTCCGGTTCCACTATTTATATTGACAAGTTAAGCTATGCAACAGCAAACGATTACAGTAATCCGCCAACCCGGACTGTCCAGCATACCTTAACCGGCATAACGGCCGCCTCAATCGATAACTTCGGTATCTGTTTCTCCTGCCACAACGGTACTACCGCTAAGTCGGTTGCTCCACTACACGCCATGCCAAGTTACGGTGCCTCCCGCAACCGCTATTATAATATGCAGGGTGCCCCAGGCCGCGGCACATTTAATCTGCTCTGGGATAAGATGCACGGCGGGATAAGATCATTTTTCGGCAGTCCGGCAATGAGAAGACATATGTATGATTTCAAAGATCCGACAGTCAGCTTTACACTGCTCTCCGCCAACTGCGGTAGCTACAATAACTGTTCAGGAGCCTCTACCAGACAGGTTCCGGTTCTACCGGCCTTAAGTTCTGGTCAGTAGTTTCACCGTTTTTCATAACAATGTTCTGATTTACATTAGTTAAATCACTTTCTGTAGGTTGGCATTGAACGTAGCGAAACCCAACAATATCGTCACGTTGGGTTTCGCTACGCTCAACGCCAACCTACGGAGCTGCCAGCTCAGGCAATACAGCTAATAATCCTCCGACAAAACTCCTTAATACGATACACGCTGACACCATTTTCCTGATTTCAACATAGATGATGATATATGTATATCCGAATTACCGTAATAATTTATGGTAACTGTAACCGTAGATAAAATTATCCCCGGCGGCCTGGGCCTGGCTCGAGACGACCTTGGCCTTGCCATCCTAATTCCCTTTGTTCTTCCTCAAGAGGTAGTGAAGGTAAAGATATCCCGCCGCCACCGAAGTTACGCCACGGCTGAGGCCCTGGAAATTATAAGGCCTCACTCAGATCGTCGTCCCCCGCCCTGCCCCCATTTTGGGGAATGCGGCGGCTGTAATCTAATGCATGCCTCCTACCCAATGCAGGAGGCAATTAAGCTGGCTTGCCTGCGTGAGGCCCTGGCTCATAGTAAAGGCCTCACTTCGGCTGCTGCCGCGCCAAGTTTTATCGGCTGCCCCGCCCCTCTCCATTACCGGCAGCGTCTCCGTCTCCAGGTTGACAACCGCGGTCAGTTGGGATTTTTCAAGCCCCGCAGCCATCAACTGACAGCCATAAATTCATGCCTGCTGGCAGAGCCAGCCCTTAACATAATATTGGCCTTTTTGTCTCAGAATTATGATTTCCAGGCCTGGGCCGAAATTATAAAAGAAGTTGAACTTCTTTACAGCCCCCTGGATAAAGATGTAAGTGCTATATTTCATCTGCAACGGCCTCCCCGCCCCAGAGACAGGCAGCGGGCCGCCCTCATAACAGAAGGCAATAATCTGTTGCGCGAAATCTGGTTTACCGCTCCCGGCACCCAGCTTCAAGGCCCATACCGCGCCACTCCGAACCAGACCACCCAGGGGATAAATTTTAAAGTTATCCTGCCAGGGCAGAAAGATTTGCTCATGGGGCTTACGGTCGGCGGCTTCTGCCAGGTTAATACGGCACAGAATATAGCTCTAATCCAAAAAGCGCTTAACTGGGCGGCGTTAAGCGGCAGAGAACGGGTACTTGACCTCTATTGCGGCCTCGGTAATTTTTCTCTGCCCATGGCCCGCCAGGCCGCTCTGATAACCGGCGTGGAGAGCAGACGTTCCTCAATCCGCAGTGCCCAAGAAAACGCCCGGCACAATAACATCACCAACTGTCATTTCATCCAGGGCTCAATCAATGAGGCTTTGCCCGGACTAATTGCCAGTGAAGAATGCTTTGATCTGATTGTTATTGACCCGCCCCGCCAGGGATGCAAAGAGATTATTCACCTCCTGCCAGCCCTAGAGGCCAGCAAAATACTATACATTTCCTGTGATCCAGCCACCATGATACGGGATATGGAGCTTATGGCGAAGCATGGCTATAACCTGTTGCGTATAAACGGGATTGACATGTTCCCCCAAACCAGCCATATAGAGGTCATCGCCCTCCTGGAAAAAAGTTCCCACTGACCCAATTTAAGTTACGCTCCAGCGGTATTGCTACTTTTAGACATCAGGCTGAATAAGCAGAGAATTAACAATAAATAAAAAATTTAACGATTTAGAAGGGAAAAATGGTAGAAATCGGCAAGATAAACAGGCTTACAATAATACGAAAGCTGGAATACGGCACCCAGCTTGAAGACAGCGAGTCCAGGATTGTTCTTCTCGCCAAAAAAGACAGCCCCAGGAATTGCCAGCCTGGAGATGAGCTGGAGGTCTTTGTTTACGAGGACAGAGAAAAGCACCTGCTGGCAACTACCCAAATGCCCTATGCCACTGTTGGACAGTTCGCTAAATTACGAGTGGCGGCAAATTCTTCATCTGGTGCCTATCTGGACTGGGGGATGCAGAAAGACCTGCTTGTTCCTAAAAGTGAGCAATATGCCAAAATGGAGACCGGTAAATCATATATAGTTTTTATCTTCCTTGATAAAAAGACCAACCGCGTTACAGCATCCACAAAGTTAGACAAATTTTTTAGTTCGCAGCCACCAGACTATAATGAAGGTGAAGAAGTAGATCTCATAATATCTGCCAAAACGGATTTGGGATATAAGGCGATTATTAATCATTCTCACCTCGGTATCGTGTATAAAAATGAAATTTTCCAGACGCTTCATATTGGCCAGCGCTTAAAAGGTTACATAAAAAAAATACGCGAAGATCTGAAAATTGACCTGAGCCTGCAACAATCAGGATATCAAAGGGTAGATGATGTTTCACAAAATATTCTTAAAACCATAAAAGATATTGGCGGCAGGATTGCGGTTACCGACAAAAGCCGGCCTGAAGAAATCTACTCTCTGTTCGGAATCAGCAAAAAAACATTCAAAAGGGCAATAGGCGCACTCTACAAAAGAAGGCTTATAACACTTGAAAAAGACGGCATAAAACTCAGCGCCAAGATAAGGACAAAACCCGGCTTATGAGTGAACAACAGATTAATAACCCGTTACACGGCGTAACCCTGGAACAAATTGTGAACAGCCTGGTCAAGGATTATGGCTGGAGCGCCCTGGGCAAACGCATATCTATCCGATGTTTCAACAGCAATCCTTCGATAAGATCCAGCCTCAAGTTCCTGCGCAAGACACCATGGGCAAGAAAGAAAGTTGAGAACTTATACCTCAATACACTAAGAAGTAAGCGGAAAAGAGGGCTGAATTAATCTTTTACGGCTGCTCAAACTTTCCAGATGAGCCATAACTTATTTTTTCCCTTTGACTTTATCAGCAATCAATGTTACTTTCCGGGCCTTAGTAACACCTTTACGGAAAACGTATCACGATTTTTTCGCAAAACTAACAAGGAGGTCTAAGATGCATATTCCAGATGGTTACTTAAGCCCGTCAACATGTGCTGTTATGTATGCCGCCAGTGCGCCGGTCTGGTATTGGTCGGCCAAAAAGGTAAGTAAAACTCTTACCGCCCGAATGGTGCCCTTACTCTCTATTTTTGCCGCCTTTTCCTTTGTGGTGATGATGTTCAATGTCCCGGTACCGGGCGGCACTACCGCCCACGCCGTGGGCGGCACCCTGATGGCGATTATCCTGGGGCCCTGGGCCGCCGCCATCGGAGTCTCAGTCGCCCTCTTAGTGCAGGCCGTTTTTTTTGGAGACGGCGGTATATTATCCTATGGGGCCAATTGCTTTAACATGGCCATTGTTCTGCCGTTTGTCGGTTATTTCATCTACTGGCTGACCAGCCGGGGAGCGGCCGCCGGCTCCGGCCGCCAGTGGCTTGCCATCGCCCTTGGCAGTTACACTGGAATCAATGCCGCCGCCCTCTGCGCCGCCATTGAACTGGGGATCCAGCCGCTCCTTTTTCATACCGCTAACGGCACTCCCCTTTACTGCCCATACAACCTCAGCCAAACTATACCAGCCATGATGATCGCCCATTTAACTATTGCCGGTATTGCTGAGGTGATAGCGACTGAAGGGGTTTTGGCCTTTACCCGACACTCAATTCATCTGGGTTTTAAAACAAATATCAAAGACGAGGGGGTAAGAGTATGAAAGGAATAAAAAAGTTATGGATTGGTCTGGGCCTGCTGGCCCTTATCTCGCCCTTAGGACTTTTGGCCACGAATACCGCCTGGGGTGAGTGGGGCAGTGGCGAACTAACTAAATTACTGGGCTATGTTCCCGCTGGGATGGTTAGATTCAGCGATATCTGGAAGGCACCATTTACGGATTACAGTATTCCCCAGGCTGGAGAAAAACCAGGCTATATTATCTCCGCACTCATCGGAATGGGTCTCATTATTCTCATTACCTGGTTCCTTGGCCGCCTTTTGGCACGAAAACAGTAGAGCCCGCCAAAAACCAATAATGAACAGAAATAATTTTGTTGGTAAGACCCTGGCCGGGCTCACCGAGGCAATTAAACAGGCCATCTTCGCGGAGCGTTACGCCCGGCTTCCCGGTCTGCTTCAGGGGCTTGATCCCCGAGGTAAAATTATAACCTTTCTAGCCCTCTTAATTGCCACCGCCATTACCCGCCATCTTAGAGTTATGGCGGTAATATATCTGTTGACCATCGTTCTCGCCCTGGCTTCCCGCATCCCTTTACTTTTTTTCCTCAAACGGGTCTGGCTCTTCATTCCACTCTTCACCGGTATCATTGCTCTACCGGCTGTCTTTAATATTGTTACCCCCGGCCGGCCGCTTATTACCCTGCTGACCTTTACGGCCCCGCTTAACTGGGGGCCGTTTCATCTCCCCGCCACCATTGCTGTTACCCAGCAGGGGCTGCATGGCGCGGAAATCTTTATTCTCCGGGTGGCGACTTCAGTTTCCCTGTCCGTCCTGCTGGTGCTGACCACGGAATGGGCTCGTCTTCTCCAGGCCCTGTCAGCCCTTCATTTCCCCAAGATAGCTATTCTTATCTTCGGGATGACCTACCGTTATATTTTTTTATTTATTAAGGTGGCAGAGGAAATGTTCCTGGCCCGCCGCAGCCGCACCGTCGGGCGGACAAATACCAGGGAACAGCAGAATTGGCTGTCCTCCAGGCTGGGTTTTTTATTAAACCGCTCATACAAACTGAGTAATGATGTCTATCTTGCCATGCTCTCCAGGGGCTGGACCGGCCATGCCCGCTTTCTCGACGATTTTCATTTCCAATGGCGGGACGCGGCCTGGGCCGTCTTTACAATTATCTTTATCGGCACAATTATTTTTTGGGGGGGATGAAATGAGCAACATGGTTTTTAAGGTGAGCAAAATGAGCTATACTTACCCCGGCGGCCTTTCCGGGTTGTATGATATAGATTTCAGTATCAAGCAGGGCGAGAACGTGGTCTTTCTCGGCGTCAACGGCTCTGGCAAATCTACCCTGCTCAAATTGATTGACGGCCTCTACTTTCCGGATCAGGGCACGATAGAGGCCTTTGGCGAACCCTTAACCGAGAGCCGCTTACAGGAGGAAACATTCGCCTT
>VAPK010546402.1_pt1 | contig 12567 bp, 8 predicted proteins | sample 3395031 | NCBI WGS metagenome assembly VAPK01 (sample SAMN08290443, study PRJNA428436) | hydrothermal vent metagenome | isolation source: Deep-sea hydrothermal vent chimney 1 | place: Pacific Ocean: Juan De Fuca Ridge | reverse complement strand
TAATTTATTGAGTTGAGTATTAACCCAATTGTCGTTTTTGAATTGTAAAAAAGGTGGTTCTGTTGCTGATAAATTTAAGGTACAAGTTACTGTGAACAGAAAAACAGAGAGAAATATCTTTTGAATTAAATTCATTTTTGCGTTATTTAACCAATGAAACCAATTTTCGTTTAACTTGTTCTTTTTTCAGAACTTAAATTGGTGTTTTCGTATTTGCAAATGTAATATTTTAAAAAGCATGTTGAAATTTGTAGGATTGATTATTTTGTTGATTTCGTCTGAATTGTGTACGCTTCCACAAAATACAGAAATTATATGCGGGGCAGATCAGCCTGAAAACTATCTCCCCCTGTTGAAAAACAAAAGGGTTGGCTTAGTTGTGAACCATACCTCGGTTGCAGGTGATTCTCATTTAGTTGATTTTTTATTGCGTAAAAAAATTAATGTGAAGAAGATTTTTGCACCTGAACATGGTTTTAGGGGTGATGCTTCGGCGGGTGCAAAGATTGAGGATGGGGTGGATGAAAAAACGGGAATCCCGGTTTTTTCGTTGTACGGCAAAACCAGAAAACCTACAGCAGGGCTTTTGAAAAACCTGGATATTTTGGTTTTTGACATTCAAGATGTGGGATGCCGTTTTTACACTTACATTTCTACCTTGCATTTGGTAATAGAGGCATGTGCCGAAAATGATATCCCGTTGCTTGTATTAGACCGGCCAAACCCAAATGGAGATTATGTTGCCGGCCCTATTTTAAAACCCGGATTTCTGTCGTTTGTGGGAATGGATCCAATTCCAATAGTGCATGGTTTAACCGTGGGCGAATTAGCTAAAATGATTAATGGCGAAAAGTGGACCGAAGCCAAACAAAATTGTAAATTGAAAGTTGTTTCAGTTAAAAATTATAAACATTCAACAAAGTACGAATTACCTATAAAACCATCGCCAAACCTACCTAATTATCTATCGGTCAGACTGTATCCGTCACTTTGTTTTTTTGAAGCCACGAGTGTGAGCGTGGGGCGTGGAACCGATTTTCCATTTCAGGTTTTGGGCGGGTTAAAACCCGGCTTGGGAGATTTTAAGTTTACACCAAAAAGTATTCCGGGAGTGGCAGTAAATCCGTTAAATAATGGGAAATTGTGTTACGGGCTTGACTTGAGAAAATTAGATGAAATCCCAAAATTTACACTCAAATATTTTCTGGAATTTTATTCAAAATTCGCCAACAAAAAGGAATTTCTTACTCGTGAAGACTGGCTGAACAAGCTGGCTGGAACCGATGGTTTAATTCGGCAAATTAGGGAAGGAAAAAGCGAAAAAGAAATAATTAAAAGCTGGGCCCCTGAACTAGAAAAATATAAAACACTTCGAAAAAAATATTTGTTATACCCCGACTTTGAATAACAAAAGATAATTAGTTTCATTTATGGATCCATATTTAGTTTTAGGCATCGTTTTAGGATATTTTCTTGTATTAATAGGGATTTCGCGTATAACTTCCCGGAATGCCGATACGCAGGCTTTTTTTACGGCAAACCGAAAATCGCCTTGGTATTTGGTTGCGTTCGGAATGGTTGGGGCAACTTTATCTGGCGTTACTTTTATTTCGGTGCCGGGCGAAGTAGGGAATACCGCATTTTCTTATTTGCAATTTGTGCTGGGAAATATAGTTGGTTATTGGTTGGTTGCGGGAATTCTGATACCACTATATTATCGTTTAAATTTGGTGTCGATTTATTCGTTTTTAGAGCAACGTTTTGGTGTGAAGTCGTATAAAACCGGCTCGTTTTTCTTTTTGGTTTCTAAGGTAATTGGAGCGGCTTTTCGCTTGTATTTGGTTGCCGGAGTTTTACAAATCGCCTTTTTTGATGCGTTTGATATTCCCTTTTGGCTTACCGTTGTGGTTACAATTGCTTTAATTTGGGTTTATACTTATCGCGGTGGAATTAAAACAATTGTTTGGACAGATACACTACAAACACTCTTTTTGGTGAGTGCGGTAATTTTTACCATAGTTGCGATTTCGAAAAGCCTAAATTTAAGTGGCTTGGAACTAATAAAAGAAATTAGGGCCGATTCTAACTCACAACTTTTCTTTTGGGATTGGCGTTCGGGAAATAATTTCTTTAAACAATTTATTGCTGGAATGTTTGTTACAATTGTTATGGTGGGCATGGATCAGGATATGATGCAGAAAAACTTAACCTGCAAGAACAAAAAAGAGGCGCAAAAAAATATGGTTGTTTTTAGTTTCTCGTTTCTGATTACCGTTGTTCTTTTTTTGTGTTTGGGTGTTATGCTTTACATTTTTGCCAAAAAAAATGGGATTACAATTCCTGAAAAATCGGACGATTTATATCCATTTTTAGCACTTCACTATTTTGGCTTACCTGTTAGCATTGCATTTTTACTTGGAATTACTGCCGCAGCATATTCGAGTGCCGACTCTGCCTTAACTGCGCTAACAACCTCGTTCAGTGTCGATTTTCTGAAAATTGAAAAATACAGTGAACCTAAAAAGCGTAAAATAAAAAAGTGGTCGCATCTTATGTTTTCGGTGTTGCTTGTGCTTGTTATACTTGCTTTTAAAGCAATTAATAACGAAAGTATTGTGGTTGCTGTTTTCAAAGTTGCCGGATATACTTACGGTCCCATTTTAGGATTATTTGTTTTTGGATTGTATTCTAAACGGAGCGTCGTGGATAAATGGGTTCCGTTAATTGGAGTTAGTTCGCCGATAATTTGCTATTTTATTTCAAAATATTCTGAGATAATTTTTAATGGATATAAGTTTGGGTTCGAATTGTTAATTTTGAATGGTCTAATTACAATCCTCGGTTTGCTACTAATTTCAAAGAAAAATGCCGCAAAAGTTTAATGATTGTAAATATATGTTAAAATTTGTAAATGGATTTTATATCTTTGTCATACTAAAGAGGATAAAAAACACGTTTTAAGTTAAATTCATTGTATAAATTGCTTAAATATCTACTTCAAATATTGGCAGTAGTTGCCTTATTTTTCACACTTTTCTCGTGCGAAGACGATAGATATATGAGCTCCTCCGATGCTCAGTTGCAGTTCTCTACTGACACGATTACTTTCGATACTATTTTTACTACGCTTGGTTCAACCACTCAGTATTTTACGGTTCATAATCCTTACGAAGAGAGTGTTTTAATTTCACGCATTCGATTAGCAGGCGGAGATTTGTCTAATTTCAGGCTTAATATTAATGGCGAAGTTGGAAATGAAATGTACGAAATTGAAGTTCCCCCAAAAGATAGTATTTATATTTTTGTTGAAGTAACGATTGACCCTACTGGGCAAAATCTTCCAATGGTGGTTCAGGATTCGATTGAATTAACTACGAATGCAAATGTTCAGAATATTAATTTGATTGCGTACGGGCAAGATTTCAAACTGATAAAAGGAGAAAGACTTGAAACAACCACTTGGACTGCTGAAAAACCATACTTAGTTTATGATTATGTGTATGTTGACAGTACTTCTGTTTTAACTATAGAGGCAGGCACAAAAATCTTTTTTCATAAAGGGGCAGGATTGTATGTGAAAGGAACAATTGAAGCCAACGGATCATTTCAGGAACCCATTACATTCCTGCCTGACCGATTGGAAGATGCATACAAAAATATCCCGGATCAATGGAATGGAATTGTACTGTATTCTGGTAGCCAGAACAATATCTTCAATTTTGTTACTATAAAAAATGCAAATATAGGCTTGCAAGTAGGTACAATTGAAGATGAAGGTTTTGCTTCAGTTCGGTTTACAAACTCTCGAATTGAAAATATGGCTTACGCTGGGTTATTTGCGCTTAAGTCAAAGGTTTATGCTTTTAATGCATTAATAGCTAATTGCGGTTTCTATACAGTAGCTTTGTTGGTTGGTGGCGAATACGAATTTTATCATTCAACTATCGCAAATTATTGGGGCAATTATTCCAATACAGCGCGTTCGACATCGTCTGTTGTAATTTCTAATGTTCTGGTTGTTTCGGGCGAGGATGGTTCAAAGGTGAGCCTCACAGGAGATTTGGAAAAAGCAACTTTTGGCAATAGCATTGTGTATGGAAATATCTCGAAAGAGATTGAATTGGGGAATAACGATGAGAATACGTTTAATTATATGTTCGATCATTGTATCATTCAGATTCCTGATACGGTGAATACTTCAGACAAAGACCACTATTTAGAGGTGTGGAAAGGGAAAGATTACGACCCCTTGTTTATCGATCCTTATGAGGAATATAATTACGAGTTAGATACCTTGTCGCCTGCAAAAGATATTGGGAGCTTTGATATTGCAAAACAGTTCCCCCTTGATATTCTTTACAAAGACAGGACTGCTGACGCGGGTGCTGATTTAGGTGCATTCGAACGAATTGAAAAGAAAAATGAATAGGACAGCACTAATAGTCCTTTTCTTACTATTCAGCCTTTATTCGTTTTCTCAAAAAAATACTGACAAGATTTCTATTCTTTTTTATAATGTTGAAAATTTATTCGACACCAAGAACAATCCTCAAACCGAGGATGATGAATATACTCCTGACGGCGACAGGCATTGGACATCTAAAAGATTGAACAAAAAATTGCTCAACATTTCGAAGGTTATTTTGAGTGCCTCGGGTTGGGATGCTCCTGCAATAATTGCTTTGTGTGAAATTGAAAACCGGAATGTACTGGAAAAATTGCTCACGAATACCCCTTTGAAGTCGCATCCTTATAAAATTATACACAAAGAATCTCCCGATCATCGGGGCATTGATGTAGCTTTTCTTTATTCCCCAAAACAGTTTTATCCAATTGAATACAATTTTTATCCACTAAAAGATAAAAACGGTTCGGTGATAAAAACAAGGGAAATACTTTACGTTTTGGGTGTATTGAATGAAACGGATACTTTGCATTTCTTTGTGGACCACTGGCCATCGCGATACGGTGGACTACTTGAAACAAAGGAACTTAGGAATTCGGCTGCAACCCTACTTCGCCAAAAAGCAGATGATTTATTCGAAATATATAATTCACCCAAGATTGTTATTTTAGGCGACTTTAACGATCAACCAACAGATGAAAGTTTAAAAAATTACCTAAAAGCAAAACCGATTAATCAGGAAATTGCGAACTCAGATTTATTCAATTTGTCGTACAATTGGGGAAACCAATCAACAGGAACTTTGAAATATCACTCGCAATGGTCCGTGTTTGACCAAATAATTGTTTCGGGTGCATTGTTAAATGCTTCTTCCGGATTTGTTGCCAAACCTGAAAATGCAACTATTTTAAACTATCCATTTTTATTTGAAAAAGATGAAAAATACGGGGGTTTGAAACCCAAAAGAACTTATTATGGATATTCTTATTTGGGTGGTTTCAGCGACCACATTCCTGTGCTGCTTCAATTGGAAAAAGAAAACTAATTTTTCTTTTTCAGTCCCAGTTCTGCTGCTTTCTCTAGCATAAATGTAAAAGCTTCATTGTAATTATTGTGGATTACACCATCCAGAATTGCATCTTTAATTGCATCTTTAATTATTCCAACTTCCCGGCACGGTTCCAGGTCAAAAGTTTTCATAATTAGTTCTCCATCAACGGGCGGCTGGAAATTTCGGATGGTGTCTTTCTCTTCAATCTCCTTTAGCTTTTGTCTGACCAATTTAAAATTTTTCAAATAACGTTTAACTTTATCTGCATTTTTAGATGTAATGTCAGCTTCGCAAAGTGTCATTAAATCGTCAATGTCATCTCCCGCTTCAAAAAGTAAACGTCGAACAGCCGAATCGGTAATTTCTTCTTCAGAAAGAACAATGGGGCGCATGTGCAGTTGAACCATCTTTTGCACGTACCTCATTTTTTCGTTAAGCGGAAGTTTCATCCTTCGAAAAATTCCTGGAATCATTTTTACGCCAATAAAATTGTGTGCATAAAAAGTCCAGCCTTGACCATCAATAAATTTTTTTGTGGCAGGCTTAGCAATGTCGTGAAGTAAGGCAGACCACCGTAACCAGAGGTTTTCTGTGTTGGGGACAATTCTGTCGAGTACTTCTAAGGTATGGTAGAAATTGTCTTTATGTCCAATTCCCTTCACTTTTGCTACGCCTTTCATTTGTTGCAACTCCGGGAATATTATTTTTAATATTCCGGTTTCTTCGAGAAGTTTGAACCCAATAGAAGGTTTTGGAGCCATCATTATTTTATTGAGTTCCTCGATAATCCTTTCAGCGGAAATTATTTTAATACGTTCCCTGTTATCAATTATAGATTGAAAAGTACCGGCATGGATGTCGAACCCAAGTTGTGTTGAGAAACGTATGGCCCGCATTATTCGAAGGGGGTCGTCGGAGAAAGTTATGTCCGGATCCAATGGCGTACGAATAATTAAATCCTCCAAATCTTCTATTCCGTTAAATGGATCAAGCAATTCGCCAAAATTTGATTTATTAAGTCCCAAGGCCATTGCATTAATGGTAAAATCCCGGCGGTTTTGGTCGTCTTCCAGTGTGCCATTTTCTACAATAGGTTTTCTTGAATCTTGTTGGTACGATTCTTTGCGGGCACCTACAAATTCAATTTCCATGTCCTTGTATTTTAACATGGCAGTGCCAAAATTTTTAAAAATATTTACGCGGGGACTTGGTTTTAAACTTTTTGCAACATTCCTTGCTAGTTCAATCCCACTTCCAACTGTTACAATATCAATATCTTTTGAAGGGCGATGCAGATAAATATCGCGTACAAATCCTCCAATTACATAGGTTTCCATTTGCATCTGGTCTGCAACCCGCGATATTTCCCAAAATATTTTGTGTTTAAGTTTACTCTTCATTATCTGTCAGGATACGTAGCGTTTTTGTTCGATTTTATGACACTACTGAAAAAATTGTGACAAAATTACAATTATTTGGTTGAAAATGGGCTAATTTTATTGAATTCAGAAAGAAGGCATTAAAGTTGATATGTACATATTGATATTATTGAATATGTTGGAAATTAATTATTATTAGAATATTATGTTAGAACATTTGACAAAAGAGACATTTAAAGAGAAGGTTTTTAATTTTGAAACCAATAAAGAATGGAAGTACGAAGGCGATAAACCTTGTTTAATAGATTTTTATGCAGATTGGTGTGGCCCGTGTAAAATGGTTGCACCTGTTTTGGAAGAATTACAAAGCGAGTATGGCGACAGTATTGTTATTTACAAGATAAATACTGAAGATCAGCAAGAATTGGCAGGTATATTTGGTGTACAAAGTATTCCTTCGTTACTTTTTGTGCCACAGGACGGGCAGCCACAAATGGCGATGGGAGCTTTACCAAAACAAACTTTTGAAAAAGCAATTGCTGATGTATTAAAAGTTGTAAAGCCGCAGGCGAATTAGTGTTTGTCTATAAAATCCGACTTCTTCGTTACGCTTGTCAGAAAAACAGTCATCCCGATGACATCGGGACTCTTTATTTTCTGACTTCGCAAGCCTCGAATTCGAACTTTATAGGTTCAAACACCTACTTTCTGGACGAACACTAATTAAGATATTCAAGAACTTTTTCAAGTTGAATACCACGGGAACCTTTTATTAAAATGTTCCCGTTTTTTATTGGATTTTTGCTCAGAAATAAATTTAATGCAGAAACATCCTGAAATGTTTTAAAATTGAATTTTTGTCCTATTTTTACAAAAATGGGACCTACCAGGAAAACGCCGGCAGGTTTTAATTTATCGATTAATTCAAGTATTTTTATATGTTCTTGTTGCGCGAATTTTCCCAACTCAAGCATGTCGCCAAGAATGAAATAATTATTTTCTTTGCTATTGGAATGAAAGCTTTTTATAGATGCCTGCATACTCGTTGGATTGGCATTGTACGCATCCATTATAATTTTTTTGTCGCCCCTTTTAATCAGTTGCGATCGATTGTTTTGTGGTAGATATTCTTTTATTGCTTTTTGAATTTTTAAAGGGTCAACTTCAAAATAGTTGCCAATGCACGCAGCAGCCATAATATTTTCGAAGTTGTAAGCGCCAATTAAATTTGAATTCAAATATAAGACCCCTTTTTTGAAATTTACTTTGACATGAACAAAAGTAGGAGATTGTATGGGTTCTCCTGTAAGATTTGCACGCTCAATCCCAAATGTTATTTTGTTCCAATATTTTCCGGCTACCTCCTCGAGAATAGGATTGTTTTTGTTGTAAAAGAAAGTACCGTTTTTTACTTTCAAATAATCGAATAATTCGGTCTTTGTTGCCTTTACTCCTTCAAAAGAACCAAAACCTTCCAAATGGGCTTTTCCAATGTTTGTAATAATTCCAAAATCGGGTTCAGCAATGGTACAAAGCCGTGCTATTTCTCCCGGGTGATTTGCACCCATTTCAACCACCCCAAATTGTGTTTCTACATTCATTTTCAATAAGGTAAGCGGAACACCAATGTGGTTGTTTAAATTTTCTTCCGTGGAACTTACATTGAATTTTTGAGTTAATATTATGGATACTAATTCTTTGGTAGTTGTTTTTCCGTTTGTGCCCGTAATTGCTAAAATGGGTATTCCTAATTTCTTCCGATGTAGATTGGCTAATTCTGTTAAGGTGTTCAATACGTTATCTACCAGTATCGTTTTTTTCGACGAAATAAATTCTTTTTCATCAATTATAGCGTAAGCTGCACCTTTTTTCAAGGAATCGGCAGCAAATTCATTTCCATTAAAATTTTCACCTTTCAGTGCAAAAAACAGGGAACCCTCTTCAATCTTTCTACTATCAGTACAAACTTTGGGGAACGCTTTAAATAATTGATAGATATTTTCGGTTGTTGTCATTCTTTAAAAATAAAAAAACCTTCCGTATATTACGGAAGGCCTTTTAAAATTATTATAATATTTATTTTTAAAATCCTTCGGGACTTCCAACTCCGGTCATTGCACAGCGGAAACCGATGTCATCCTGAGCTTTTGTTTGTTCGAGATATCTTCTGGTGCCGGGAACTAACCAGTATGGGCGATCGGCCCAGGAACCACCTTTATAAACTCTAACTTCATCGGAAATTAACGAAGAAAAAGCTCCAGGCCGGTTATCCTGAATATACATGCCGTCAGTTTTATTATTTTGAGCCGCATTCCAATTGTCACCTTCAACTGCTTGTGAATTTGGATCTCCGTCAAGGTAATTTCTTTCATCGGCAATGGTATCTTTTATTATCTCTCCATATTTGTCAACTATCCAAGTTCCGTTTGCATCTCGTTTTCGTTCGGTAATTACATTTCCCCGAAATGGATTAAACTCGTCAACGTCATTAAAAGACAATGATCGATAAACATCTGCAACCCACTCATTTACATTTCCTGACATACAGTACAACCCATAATCATTGGGTTCATAAGAAAAAACGGGAGCGGCAATATCGGCATTGTCATTCAATGCACCAGCTATGCCCATCATGTCACCACGTCCACGTATAAAGTTGGCCCTCATCTTTCCTTTTCCCTTTTTGGCATCTTGGCGCAAATAAGCACCATTCCAAGGATATATTTTACGGTCGGTCAACAATTCCCCATCCGTATTTCCAATTAATCCATAAGCTGCATATTCCCATTCGGCTTCAGTAGGTAACCGGTAAGTTGGAAGGATAATCCCATCTTCAAATTTAACTCTGCGTGTTGTTCCATCCGGATTTTCTTGTGGTTTATTTCCTTCTGTACCTTGATAAAGACCGGCAAGATAAGTGTCAGTAGTAAAAACATTTTGACCGGTCTGTGTGTTATCGCGAGCAAGTATTCCACGACTAACTAATATTTGTTCGTTAACCCTGTCGGTGCGCCATGCACAATACGCGGTAGCTTGTTCCCAGTTAATATTTACTACGGGATAATCGGAATAAGCCGGATGCCTAAAATAGTTGTTCACATAAGGTTCATTATACGCCAATTCCTTTCTCCATTTCGCGGTATCTGGCAAAGCGGCATCTAATTTTGCTCTGTCGCCAGGGTAAACACGTCCAAGCCAATGTGTATATTCCCTGTAATCTTGGTTTGAAACTTCGGTTTCGTCCATATAAAACGATGCCACGGTAACTCTGCGTGGGTGGTTGTCCCAACGGTACATTACGTCTTGTTCTACACGCCCCATAGAAAATGTCCCACCTTGTACAAAAGTAAGTCCCGGGCCTGTCTCTTGTTCATAGCCAGATATATATGGGATATTTCCTGTCTCTTCGGCATTATACTCCCAACCGGTAGTGCGCGAAGAATCACCTTTCCTGCCTTTCCCGTTTTTCTCACCAAACATACCGCAACTAGAAACTAGCACGGCTAAAAATACTATAAATAAAGTCTTTAACTTCATCAATTTCATTTTTCTAATTACTTTTCTGTTTCGACACAAATATAACTAAATTGTTCAAATCTTATTGTTTCGGCTTTTTAATATTTTTCAAGTTTTTGAACTATGTTGATATCTTGTCGGGTTAGCGACAAATTTAGTTGCTGAATTTAATTAACATGTGCCCAGCAATATTTAATATTTAGGGTCGTTTAATTATTACTAATTTTTTGGTATCGGTATGAAAAAATATTTATTTCTATTGTTTATAATAATTGTTGGTTTTTCGGTTAACGATGTTCAAAAAGAATTTGTTAACCTTAACTGGCAACCCGTAGATACCACTTCATACAAGGAGAGTAACGAAGTTGTCCTAAATTTTGAAAATGCTCAATTCCCAATTCCTGGTTCAGCAATTCCTGTTTATTCCAGGATTTACAATCTAAAGGATAGAAATCAAGAGTTTAAGATTGTTGTTGAAAATACGGTTTTTAGGGAGATAGATATTCCTGAAACATTTCAGGATTTGGAAAATATTAATAATGAAATTCAAATAAAAAGCCAAAAATTAAAATCTGGTGATAACTTTCAAATTCAATTACAAATTATCCCTTTAAAAAGAGTTGGTGATAAATTATTATTGCTTCAGAGTTTTGAACTAAAACGTTTACCTGTAAGTACAAAAAGTGCTGCACGTCAAATATATAATTGGAAAACGGAGTCGGTTTTGAAAGCAGGCAAGTGGGTAAAAATTAGCACATCAGGCAAAGGGATTTATAAAATCCCTTACTCTAAATTAAGTGAATGGGGGTTTTCGAATCCCTCGCAAGTAAATGTTTTTGGAAGTGGAGGAACTATTCTTTCCGAAAATCCAGCCAATATTGAATATGATGATTTGGTACAGGATGCGGTTTGGCGGGGTAAAAACGGTGGTACAGATTGTCTGTTTTTTTTCGCTCCAGGTACAATCGAATGGGGATTGAATAATTCAGGTGAATTTTTTGAACGCAAATTAAATGACTATTCAAACCAGGGTTATTATTTTTTGTCGGAGGAAGTTGGGGATTCAAAAACCGCAGAGTTGTTGCCTGTGGTAAGCGATGAGCCCACACATGAAGTTACATCTTTTGATGCTTATAAATTATTTGAAAAAGATTTGGAGAATGTACTTCCCGATGGGTCGGGAAAACAATGGTTCGGAGATAAGTATAAAACTAATTCAGTAAAAAATATAGATTTTGATTTAAAGGATATTGAAAATCCTTCAACCATTTCTGTTCGTGTTCGTGCCATTTCCCGTTCAAGTAAATCTTCGGAATTGAAGGTTTTTTTGAATCAAAAGGAAGTAGGGACTTTAAATTTCAACAAAGTAAATACTGGCAATCAAACATCAACTTTTGCCGATGAGGAACATAACCGGTTTACAACAGAAGTTCAATCGGGACAATTGCTTGTTACAACAAAGTTTCTTGGCGAGATTATAAATGGAGCAGTTGATGAAAATGCAACAGCGTGGTTGGATTTTATAGAGGTGAATTACCGAAAACGGTTAATAGCTGGAGACGAAACCGTATTTTTCCGTGATTTAAATTCAGTTGGAATTAACAACGTTGTTGACTTCAATATTGAAAATAGTTCATCGGGAATCAAGGTTTTTGATGTTACTGATCTTAATAATATCAAGGAGGTTCCGTTGCAAGTTACGGGAAATAGTGCATCTATGAAAAGACCTGCCGATGAAATAAGGGAATATGCACTGGTAAATACAAACGGGATTTTTCCTGAGCCTGAATTGGTTGGCGAAGTTGAAAACCAAAATTTACATAGTTTAAAAACCCCTGAATTTTTAATTGTATCACATCCTAATTATTTGAATTCAGCAAACAACTTAGCAGATTTTCATCGCGCTTACGACAATATGAGTGTTGAAGTTGTGAATGTTAACCAGGTTTATAACGAATTTAGTTCGGGCAGTAAGAATGCAACTGCCATTCGAAATTTCATAAAAATGTTTTACGACCGGGGAAGCGGTTTGAAATATATTTTGCTTTTTGGAGATGGAAGTTACGACAACAAAAATATAAAGCCCGATACAAAAAGTTTCATTCCTACTTATCAATCCGAAAATTCTTTAAGTCCGGTTGGATCATTTGTAACCGACGATTATTTTGTAATGCTCGATGCCGATGAAAGCGTTTACAATGGGTCAATCGATCTTG
>VAPK011142915.1_pt1 | contig 12570 bp, 10 predicted proteins | sample 3395031 | NCBI WGS metagenome assembly VAPK01 (sample SAMN08290443, study PRJNA428436) | hydrothermal vent metagenome | isolation source: Deep-sea hydrothermal vent chimney 1 | place: Pacific Ocean: Juan De Fuca Ridge | reverse complement strand
GGCCCGTTCCTGACAGGGTCCGTGGGGCCGAAAATAGAGACCGTGGGCATGCCCATGCCAGCGCATAAATGCAACGGTCCGGAATCGCAACTGATCATCAAAGCCGTGTGACCGAACAAGGCGATGGATTCCTGGATGGTAGTTTTTGGCGCGATCCACGACTTTTCCGTCATCGAGTCTGCGATCTGTTCCGCCATCGGTTTTTCTCCCGGACCCCAGGCCAATAATATATTAAGACCCAGCTCTCTGGCAATACGATCGGCAAGTTTAGCGAATCGATCCAGTTTCCACAACTTGGTGGGGAAGCCCGCTCCGGGGTTGACGACCGCTATTGATCTGGTCTTGAGCTCGGGATTTTCCTTGAAGAACATAGCCACTTTTTCCCGGATTTCTTCGGGAACTTCCAGTGGATGGGGTTGCGGCGTGGGTTTCGTACCTCCGCTTAAGCGAATGAGATTGAGGGAGATGTCCACGACATGGGAGCCTTTGCTTATAAAAGAAGCTTTTTTATTGGTGAACAGAGCGTTCAAAGGCTCGCGGCAGTTTTTCCGGTGGAGTCCCATCCGGAGGCGCGCTCCCGAGAGAAAGGCGATCAACCCCGTTTTTATCAGCCCTTGCAAATCCAGTGCGACGTCGAATTGGCGTTCACGCAACAAGGCAATAGTGTCGCGAATTTCGCCGAAAGTTTTTAAAGTCCAGTTTTTGCGCCAATACCTCGTTCTAATGACGATGATTTCATCGAGATCGGGATTGTCGAAAAGTAAATCCCGGTAGGGTTCTTCCACCAGCCAGGCAATGTGCGCCGATGGGTGATTGGCGCGAAGCATCGACAAAGCGGGTAGGGCGTGGACCACATCACCCAGGGAACTCACCCTGATGAGTAAAAACTTTTTTTGTGGAACGGTCATTTTGGAGTGGGCTTTTCAGCAACCTGATAATAATTCGATATTTTCTATTAAGGCAACTCGCGGCCATTATTTTAGGGCCGCTCATGGTCCGGAGGCATTTTTTTAAGACGCTCTTCAAGCTTTCAATAACTTGCGGATTTTTTTGTAAAACAGGTATCCCAGAGTGCCCATTACCATACCATAAAGGGCTCCGCCCAGGACATCGGAAGGATAATGGACGCCAAGATAAACCCGGGAATAGCCGACCAGCAGAGCCAGGGTGTAGGCGATGAATGCCATTTTTCTGAAACACAGGCTCGTCACGGTTGCGGCAGTGAATACATTGCTGGCATGATTGGACGGAAACGAAAAACTGTTGGAGCAGTTGGTGATGTTCTGAAGATCGGGAAGGACGTGGCAGGGCCGGGGACGGGCCACGATTTCCTTTATAAAATTATGGCTGATGAAATCATTCAACCCCACAAAGGCCGCCCCCGCGATGAGGAAGGCAAGCCCACGTTTTTTGTAAAACCAGAGAACCAGGACCAGCATAATCACGCCCGGAACAATAAAATTTTGTTTGATCGTGATGAATGACATAAACTTCTCTACCGGGGAATACCGAAAATGTGTGTAGATCCAGTTGAAAACCGCGACGTCCCAATCGTAAAGAATGATGAATCTCCTTAAAAATCTCGTTTATAAAAGCACTTGAATTTTATGGCGTTTTTATGGGCGAGTCAAATCCATTGTCGTGCGGAGGGTGTGTAATACGGTGGGAGAGCTGGCCCTTTTAATTAATAAATGACAAAAAGACAAACAAAAGCTATAGTCCTTTTCGCTCGCGACCCAGTTGCAGGCAAGGTGAAAACGCGTCTGTCTCCTTTCCTGAGCCAGGAATTAATTCTTGAGTTGTACACCCGGTTTTTAAGCGACAGCATTGAGAAGATTTGCCGGGTGAGAACAGCCGACCCCTTCATTGGCGTGTATCCTTCCGATTCATCGGGATATTTTTCCCGCGTGAGTGGCGAACGTTCTCTTAAAGTTTTTTTGCAGGAGGGGGCGGATTTGGGAGAGAAAATGCTCAACGCCTTTAAGGCGCGGTTCGATGAAGGCTATGAAAGTGTCGTCATCATCGGCTCGGATAGCCCATCATTACCCGTTGCCACCATCGAAACGGCTTTGAATTCTGATAAAGATTTAACCCTCGGTCCCAGTACGGACGGCGGCTATTATTTGATCGGCATGAGGCAGAAACCGGTCGATGTGTTTTCCGGCGGTATGGATTGGGGCTCGGAGAAGGTTTTACAGCAAACTCTGGAGCGCATTAAAAAATGCGGAAGTTCTCTTGAACTGCTTCCTCCCTGGTACGACGTGGACCGCGAAGAGGATTTGAAATTTTTAAAGACTCACCTGGAGCTGATCGCTCAAACAGGCCTGGATGACATCGGGGCCACGGGTGAATTTTTGAAGGATTTGGATATTTAGCGCATGAAAATTTACAAATACACAGACAGCGATTTCGATTCCATTGTCGAGGCTCTGGTGAACCGGGCGGACGTGGATTTCATGAATCATGACGAAACGGTTCGGAACATCTTGCAAGATGTTCGTCAGAACGGCGATTCCGCCGTGCTGGAATACACCCATCGTTTTGATCGCCATGAAATGCCGCTGGAACAACTTCGCGTGACGGCGGATGAAATCAAGCAAGCCTACGCCAAGGTCAAGCCGGAGCAAATCGACGCCCTCAAACTTGCGGCAAAGAATATAAGGGAGTTTCATCAGCGACAGGTGCAGGAGTCCTGGGAGTATCGACAGGACGAAGTTTTGTTGGGCCAAATGATTCGGCCCCTCGAAATTGTCGGGATTTATGTCCCCGGCGGAAAAGCGTCTTATCCCTCTTCCGTATTGATGAACGCTATCCCAGCCAAAGTGGCGGGGGTGGAGCGAATCATCATGTGCAGTCCGGCGCCGGACGGCGAGTTCAGTCCGCATGCTCTGGTCGCCGCAGACCTTGCAGGAGTCGCAGAAATTTTTAAGATAGGCGGTGCCCAGGCCGTGGCGGGAATGGCCTTTGGAACGGCTTCTATCCCCCGTGTGGACAAGATCGTGGGGCCAGGCAATATCTATGTCGCCCTTGCCAAACGCATGGTGTTCGGTGTGGTCGATATCGACATGATCGCAGGGCCCAGTGAAATACTCATTGTGGCAGACGAAACCGCCCGCGCCGAATTCGTAGCGGCGGACCTTCTGTCTCAGGCCGAGCACGATGAGGAAGCGGTGACGATTCTGGTGACCGCCTCGGAGTCTCTTGCCAAAGAAGTTCTAGAAGAACTGGATAAACAGAAAAAACAACGGAATAGAAAAGCCATTATCGGATCTTCTCTTGATAGCCATTGTCGCCTGCTGGTCGTCGCTTCCTTAAACAACGGCATCGACCTGGCCAACCGGATCGCGTCCGAACATCTTGAACTGGCAGTGGAAAACCCCGAATCGTGGGCGAAAAAAATAAAAAACGCCGGAGCTATCTTTCTTGGAAACTTTACGCCTGAAGCAATGGGCGATTACCTGGCAGGGCCAAATCATGTTCTGCCCACCAGTGGGACCGCCAGGTTTTCCTCGCCATTGGGAGTGTACGATTTTATCAAACGCACCAGCTTGATCGGCTACTCGAAAACAGCGCTTCAAAAAAATGCCGATTCGGTGACTATTTTGGCTGAAATGGAAGATCTGGACGCTCATGCCGAAGCAGTGAAAATAAGGCTGAAATGAGATGGGGTTGAATCCACATAAAGTCTGTGTTTTTAATAATTCCCACGGAAATCGATTTACCTTGACATGATTTTTTCCCTATGGTAAATAATGCAAAAATTTGTAATAATATGCCCCCAGGAAATTGGCCCTAAAAGCAGAGTTGATTCGGAGTTGTACATTGAAAAGATTGGTGTTACCTGTTTTGCGGGTGTTATTTCTTGAAAATAGAGTGGCCGGATAGAACAATCAGGCAAGAATATGAGGTGTTTTTGAGAGAATTTTTTAAAAAAAAATAGGTAACTTTTCATCGCTGTTTATTGAGAAATATATAAAGTTTATTTACGCACTTTGCGTGCTTTAGATTGAGTCAGTTAGAAAATTTTGAATATATTGATGCATATAGATTTCCCAAATCTTTTTTTATTTTAAGGGTTCCTATGGAGGTCACAACAATGTTGGGGAAACAAACTAGCAGATACGGAGCATTTTCACTTGCAATGGTCATGGCATTCGCCATTTACCTATTGCCCGCTTTCGCGACCGATGCGCTGGCCAAAGAAGCTTATGCCGGGCAGGCATTTGCGGAAGAGGCATTTGCCAAAGAAGTTTTGGCAGAAGAGGCTGAGGCGGAAGGCGAAGGTGAAGCAGAAATCGAATGGGGTCAGGACGTATTTTATAAGGACTGGGAGGGCAATCCCCTGAAAGGTCCTGTAAGCGGATATCCCGCGCCTGAATTGGGGCCATCCGATTACAATAATTACGAGTTCGCTCCCAGTCGGATGATTCTTTGGATGGCCAACCAACAGCATTTGTATTTTGGTAGCTTCGTTCTGGCGGTTCCGATCTTCTGCATGTTGATCGAATTCGTTGGTATTCGGACTAAAGAGTCAGACCCTATCATGTCTGCAAAATACGACAGGCTGGCGCATGACCTCATGAAAGTCAGTCTGACAGCGTATTCCTGGACTGCCATCCTTGGTGGTATCCTGCTTTTTACCTTCATCACTCTATTTCCGGGTTTCTTTAAGTATATGGCCGGGATCTTTCGCCCCGTCATGCATGTCTATGCGCTGATGTTTCTGGCGGAAAGTGGAGTGCTTTACGTTTATTACTATGGCTGGGACAAGATGAACAACGATCCATTCATGAAATGGATCCATTGTAGTTTGTCCGTTCTTCTCAACCTGATCGGTACCGTTTTGATGTATCTGGCCAATTCCTGGGCGACCTTCATGCAGGCTCCCGGCGGAATTGACGAGCAGGGACGCTTTCTCGGGAATATCTGGCACGTGATCCATTCCACACTGTGGAATCCGGTTGGTATCCACAGGATTTTGGGAAATATCGTTTTTGGCGGAGGAATCGTTGGTGCGTATTCGGCCTACCATTACCTGACCGCCAAGACGGAAGAAGAAAGAGCTCATTATGACTGGGTTTGTTATGTTTCCATGTTCATCTGTATTTTTGGTCTGATTCCCCTGCCATTCGCAGGTTACTGGTTGATGAAAGAGGTTTACGCCTTCCGCCAGCAAATGGGAATCACCTTGATGGGTGGAATCATGGCCTGGTTGTTCATCATTCAGGCGGTTATGATCGGCTTGCTCTTTTTCGGAGCGAACTCGTATCTGCATAACGGAATGTCCCGCGTCAGGGGGTCGCACCGTTATATGAAGTACGCCAAGTATATGATTCTTTTGCTAATCGTGTGTTTCACCATGTGGATGACGCCGCACACGATCGTTATGACCCCTGCAGAGTTGAAAGCAATGGGAGGGGCGCAACATCCAATTGTCGGTCACTTCGGGGTCATGTCGGCTAAGAACACAGCTGTGAACCTGATGATCACAACGACCATCCTCTGTTTTCTGCTTTATCAGAAGGCGAATAAGAAGATAACCGTGCCGTGGCAAACCATAGGGAACTGCTGGCTCTCCGCAATTTTTGTTGGGGCGGCGGCCAATATCATTTTCCTTGGTGTGTATGGTTATTTCCTCCCGGCTAACGTGCGGGTCGGTCTCTCAGTTCCTCAGGTGTGTACCACTTTGACAACCCTGTTTGTGGGAACAGCGATCAATATTTCCATGTTTAAGGATTCGGAGTCTTATGGAGAGATCCAATGGGGAACCCAGTCCAAAGTGGGAACCTACGCGATTTTCCTCCTGGCCATTTCGTTTACATGGTTGATGGGGCTGATGGGTTACATCCGGTCAGCAGTACGACTGTTCTGGCATGTGACCGAAGTTGTGCGTGACAACTCTGTTGACGCGTATACTTTGACCATCGGCGAGGCTGGAAAAATGCTGACGTTCAATACCTTGTTTGTGTGGACGCAGTTTGTGGTTGTTTTCTGGGTGGCCAGCTTGACCGCCAAGAAGGTTGAAGAAGCTGAGCCAGAAGCTGTGCCGGTTCCAGCGCAACAACAGTAATTGCTTGAAAGTGGCAGTATATTTGCCGTTAATTTTTTTGAGTTCTTAATTAGTGATTTAAGGAGAGGAGTTAGGAATGCTACCTGAACAGGGAGATATTTTGTGGACGTACATGACCATGGCGTACACATTATTCGCGTTCTTTGTTTTCGCCAATGTGATAGTGCATTGCCGAGAGAAAGAGGGCTCGAACATCAAGTTGTGGGGCGGGATATTTGGGGCGTTTGCTGTGATTAGTTTCTTTCAAACGAAGCACATGTTTGGTCTCGCGCAGGGCGACCAGATTACTTTTATATTTCAGTATCAGGTGTTGACGGTACTGGCTATATTGTTTGTCTGGGGGATTTTCTTCAAGAGCGAGGATATCCAGAGGCAGTCGCCCCCGATCATCCGGGCGTTCTTCTTTTGGAGTACGGTATCCGTTATTCTTGCGGGATACACCAACTGGTTGCCACAACAAAGAAGTGATCCGCCCCCGAAAGCGGCGGTGGTTTCTGAAGATCTGACCATGGAAGAGTATGTTGAGATGGGTCGGGTCATCGTTTTTGGAGCCAAACAGGTAGCGGGTCAAAAATCGATCGGTAAAGGTCAGTGCCCTCTTTGTCATACATTTGATCCAGGTGACAATATCGGGCGGTGTCCAAATCTGTTCGGTGTTCAGGAGCGGAGTGAAAAACGGGCCACGGAAGATAGGTACATGACCCATCCCATGGCAATTGGTGAAACAGAGCCTGCCACAGGAACCGCTAAGGGAGTGCCTGATCAGATTCCAGAAGAATACCGAAGGGCGGGTAGCCCAGATCTGACTGGCGAGGATTATTTGCGCGAATCGTTGATGTGTCCTACCTGTTACGTTGTTGAGGGATACGGCAAGGACGGCGATACCAAAAGCCCCATGCCGGTTATCAACAAGCCTCCGATCAGTTTGACTCCTGTCGAGTTAAACGCGGTCATTGCCTGGTTGCAGTCGAAAGACACTCCAGGTGAGTTTGCCAATGTGACGGTTCCGTTGCCTACAGCAGGTGGCGCTACCGCAGAAGAGGAGCCTGCAGAAGATGAAGACAGGCCGGTGTTCGTGACCGGAACGGAGCCTATTCAGGAGATGATCAACACCCTGGGTTGTCCGCTTTGTCACACCATCCCTGGTGTTGAAGGGGCTATGGGTATGCTTGGACCGGTACTTCATGAGAAGAGCAATGCTCCTGACCGGATCAAGGATCCGAAGTACAAGGGGAAAGCTAAAAATACCAGGGAGTATGTCAGGGAGTCTATTTTGAATCCCAGTGCATACGTGGTTTTTAACGAGGAAGCTGGCGAACTATTTCCTGACGGTTTGATGCCCACAACATTTTCACAAATGTTGTCGGTTGATGCTTTGGATAAGCTCGTTGATTTTATCAGTCAGACTGAAGCCCCTCCAGAGGGTTAATACCCCTAGAGGGTTTACGATAATAGGAGAAAGAGATGAACAAAACCTTTATAAGCTTCTTCGTTTTTGTTGGGGTCATGCTGGGGTTTCACAATGTGATATACCCCATCATGGACGTCCCTGAATTCAACTGGGTCATGAACCGGTATGTGTATTACCTGTTGATACCCATCACGTTGATTTTTATTAATATTGTTTTGCGGTTGAAACCCCCTGTTTCCCTGATAGCGTTGATGGTATGGGTATTGGGGTTTTATTTTTACAAATGGGTTCTTTATCCGCCCATCCCGTGGACCCTTTTCATCACTTACATGGTGATGTGGACGATTGGAACTTTCTTGTATGTCAGTCAGGATGCGAAGACATTCAAGGAATTTAGATCTCCAATCGTAAAGACCATCATTGGCGAGTATAAAATCGCCCGTGTTGTGGCCTTTATCTGCTTGCCTTTACTGGTGGGTTGGATGACATACAATAACATCAAACCGAACCCCCAGGAGCCCGTTGAGTTGCGGACAGTTCACCCCGCACCTCCGGCGACTACAAAGGTTCATGGGAAAACGTGGGAACTGGAAACATCCAGGAATCCCTATCGGGTTGATGAACAGGACAATTATAAAAACAGCTTTCCATTTTTGGACGCTGATAAAAACGAGTATATGAAAAACGTGACAGAGGGCGGAACGATATTTTTCCAGAACTGCCATTATTGTCACGGGGATCAATTGAATGGACTGGGGATGTTCTCCCATGTGTTCAACCCGACTCCGGCTAACTTTATCGATCCCGGAACCATTGCCATGTTGAGGGAATCCTTTCTTTTCTGGCGCGTATCGAAGGGCGGTCCCGGCCTCCCGAATGAATCGACTCCCTGGTCTTCTGCAATGCCTCCGTGGGAGGAGCATTTGACCACGGAAGAGATCTGGAAGGTCATCCTTTTTGAGTATTGGTATACAGGATGGCATCCTAGAACGTTTGATTCAGAAGAGTCCTATGTCGGTCAGTGGGAAAAAGAAGGCAAGCCCGCTGGTGTGCATTAGGCTTTACCCAAGGGATTTCGTGATTTAATTATAAACACAAACAACCTTCAACAAGAGGGAACCGAGTGTTATGAATAAGATTGTAAAATTAAAAATTGGCCGGATATTATTTTTTGGGTTGATGCTGATGGCCTTCAGCATGCCTGCAACCGTTTTTGCCCAGGAGGCACAGCCGCCCGACGCAGTAAAAAAAGAATTACTGGAGCAAGGCAAGCAGGTCTATTACAAGCGCTGTGTCTGGTGTCATGGTGTTGAAGGCGGCGGCGACGGTCCTGCTGCGGATCGACTGTTCACCCGGCCCCGAAACTTTATCCAGGGAACCTTTAAGATTCGTTTTACCGATTCAGGGGAGCTTCCTTTGGAAGCGGATCTGATAAAAACGGTGACCAACGGACTGCCCGGTTCGGCCATGCCGGCCTGGGGTGGTTTTCTGAAGCCTGAGGAAATTGTGGCCGTTGTGCAGTTTGTCAAAACTCTGGTTCAGGATCGTGATTTCAACGATACTGAGGATGAAGAAGTTTTCGTCCAGGATTTTGGGACCAGTCCTTTCGGAACCAAAGGCCCCTATCATCTTGGAATTCCTCAAGAAGCGATTGATCAAGGCAAAGAAGTTTTCTTGAAAAACAAATGCTTTGAGTGTCACGGCGGAGAAGGCCGGGGCGATGGTAACCCGACGATGAAAGACGACTGGGGTTTTCCGATTGTTGCGGCAGACTGGCAACAGTGTTGGAATTTCCGTGGAAGCCGGCGGGATTCATTCAATCCTTTTAATGTCGTTCGTACGGTTACGACTGGTTTGAATGGCACGCCAATGCCGAACTTCAAGGATCAGATCACCATTGAGGACCGGTGGAAGCTGGCGGCTTTCGTCAATTCGCTTTGTCCTCGAAAGAAAATCGATCGTTTGACCAGTAAACCCATTCCGGATTTTCTGATCAAGTCTCTCTACACGGAAGACACGATTGCCGAGAAGATAGACGATCCTATGTGGGCCGCTACGGATCACGACCCTCTTATCGTCGATCGAAACAAAGAAACGGCGAACAATCCAAGGAAGAATTACATTGCCTTGGCGGGTCAGATCACTCGTGGAAACCGAAACTTTAAGCCCAAAGCAGACAACCTTTGGGTTGCTTCCAGATGGAATGCAAAAGACCAGGTGATCTATTATCTGGTTGAGTATCACATCCGTTTTTTATCGACAGATCCTGAGTATCCTGATGCGGTGGCCATTCAATGGCCGGCCAAGCTTCAGGAACTTTTTGGAGCTGAGAAGCCCTATTTTATTATGGGTGATTCCAAAAAGCCGGTTGATATCTGGAAGGCGTCTTTTCTTGTGCAGGATTATAACGCTACCAACGCTCCTAAACCTGACGGGTATAAGGTTGATGTCAGTGTGTCCGAGACGGTAGGGCATGGTTTTGACGCGTTGTCCGCGAAAGAATCTGAACCCAAGGTGACGGTTGTCGATTCTATTTTCAAGCAGGGAAAAGTCAGCATTCTCTTTAAAAGAACTTTGAATACCGAAGGAGAGCTTGACGTTCAGATTCCATCGGAAAAATTCATCCCGATTTCATTTTTGCAGTGGTCGGGTCGAAACAAAGAGAAGGATGAGCACATGGCTATTTCAACCTGGTATTATACCTTTTTGGAGCCGCCTATTCCTGATTCCATGTACTATATGCCTCCCATCATGGCCGTCGTTTTCATTGGTTTCCAGGGTTGGTTGGTTTGGATGACTAAGAGGACACGAAAAATGTTTGACGATGGTAAGTCGCGCAGGGATTTCATCCCCGGTGTAGATGATGCATAGAACATTTGTTGAATAGGAAATATAGAAAAGCCCGCCGAAAGGCGGGCTTTTTTTTTGTTTTTTATTCTCTAATCAGGGGTGGTCACGAAACGGGAAATGCGGACTATATTTTCAGGCAAGGGGGAAAGCCCTGCCGTCTTGAATTTAAAATAAGGTCACCGACTAGTAGGGGAGTGGCTTCTCGGAAAGGTGCGGGGTGGCGGGGAGTAAATTAAGGTTCTACTCTTCATCCGTTTGTTCAAGTTCCATATTGCCTTCGATAATTTCGCGTAATGCCAGGGTAAAAAAGGTTTTAGGGGAAGAATATTCTTCAGGATCGACTTCAATGGCGGGCTGAGCGCCTTTTTCTAACTGGTGGATCCTCTGCGAAACCAGTATGCATAAAAGAAATCGACTTTTGACAACTTCCAGCGCCTTAGCAGTCAATTCCAAATTTTCCTGATAGTCCATTGTTATCACAAATACTCTCCCAAATTTAAGTTGTGGTTAGATGCAAACAGCCTATTCTAAGGTTTTGTACGGGAGCTGTCAAATTTTACAGGCTCTTCGGCCAGTCAATCTTGTCTTCCACCTCTTCATTCCTGCCCAAAGTCTCATATAAGTATAGACCGGCACACTTCCAGCACCCTGACGACCTGTTCCTTGGAAATTTCTCTATGGAGCACGGCGCGAAAGACACCCGGGTCTATCATCAGGATTTTGATGGCCTCAGATTCAAGGTGGCGCAGGAAAGCCTCCGGTTCGACTCTGGGATGATCCAAGCGAAAAAATATGATATTTGTTTTGACCTGTTGCAGATTTAATTCCAACCCCGAAATGCCGGCTAGCCCCTGGGCCAGTTGCTGGGTGAGTTCGTGGTCCTTTTTAAGGGGTTCGATCTGATTCTCCAAAGCCACCCGTCCGGCGGCGGCCAGATGCCCCGCCTGTCGCATGCCTCCTCCCACCATTTTTCGCAATTTTCTTGTTTTGAGGATGAACGCTTCCGGTCCGCAAACCAGAGACCCCACCGGGGCGGACAATCCCTTGGAAAGACAGAACATGACCGAGTCCACATTCTCGACCAGGAGGGCAATGTCAATGTTCAATGCCACTGCGGCGTTAAATAGTCGCGCCCCGTCCAGATGAATTTTTAAAGAATGCTTTTTTGCAATATCGGCCACCTCTTGCATATAGGTTGGTGTCAGTGGCGCACCCTGGCAATAGTTGTGGGTGTTTTCCAGGCATACCAAACGAGTCGGCGGATAGTGAAGATCCGCGTGTCTGATGGCCTTTTCTATGGCTGAAGGCGAGAGAGTGCCATCATCATTATTCGGAATCACATGTGGGTGGATGCCCCCGAGAGCGGAGATGCCTCCCACTTCGTTGAGAAAGATATGACTGCGATCTCCTAAAATAACTTCATCCCCTCTGGCGCAATGTGCCAAAACGGAAATGAGGTTGCCCATCGTCCCGCTGGGGACAAAGATCGCGGCCTCCTTTCCGAATTTTCGTGCCGCCATTTTTTCCAGCTCATTGAGGGTGGGGTCCTCCTGAAAAACATCGTCTCCCACCACCGCCTGAGCCATAGCAGACCGCATGGCCTGGGTGGGTTGCGTGACGGTATCGCTTCTGAGGTCAATCGGATTCATTTTTTTCTCCGCGAACAGTTTTTGTCTTCGTTTGCGATTGGTTTTCCAGATGATTTTTTTTCAGCCGATAATATACGGCCGAGATCAGGAAAACGGGAAAGATCATTCCGAATATGAGAATTTTTTGCGCTTCATTGGGCGCAAAATTAAAATAGAGCAGACTTTGGTATTCCTGTTGCGCTGATACGACCAAAGCAACCGTAACGATCAATACATATCCGATCCTTTTAGACCCTTTGGTCCCTGGAAACACGAAGGAGTAGGCGATGAAATTCAAGCCCAGGAAAAGAATCCCGTTCAAAAACATCAGATAGACAATCGTATTTTGGTCTGGAGTCAGCATGTGGAAAGCCAGGTTTTTGAAACGCAGGAATCGCAGATGAGCACAGTTGGGTATTAAGCGGAGTATTTTTACTCCTGGTCTGCTATCCCGATTTTAATATATTGGTAACATTTTAACGGGTTTCAGGGGCAGGTGAAACGGAAAAAAATGGAGGGGATGAAAAAAAAGGCCAGACGAAAAAATCGCCTGACCTTTCTTTACTAAACTTAAGAGATGTTCTTAAAAATAAAACAGGGCGTTGAGGGCT
>VAPK010077122.1_pt1 | contig 12580 bp, 8 predicted proteins | sample 3395031 | NCBI WGS metagenome assembly VAPK01 (sample SAMN08290443, study PRJNA428436) | hydrothermal vent metagenome | isolation source: Deep-sea hydrothermal vent chimney 1 | place: Pacific Ocean: Juan De Fuca Ridge | reverse complement strand
TGTGAGTAAGTCAGCTTAAACTCAAAAGCTTCACCCGCTTCGTTTTCTAATACACCATTCTCATCACGGTCTTCAAAACCTACTTCTTTTAATAAAGACAATGCTTTAGCTAAGTCGTATTCACGTGGTTTTAGGTCTGGGTGATGTTGCTTACTTCTTGGGCTAAAGGGGCTAATGGCAGGTTCTGAGTACCCTAAAGCTATATCTTCAATAATGCGTTTACGATCTGTTAAATAAGTCATCGCTTGGCGTACACGTTTATCTGCAAATCGTGTGGCTTTCCCCGAGCTTTTTTGATTCCAGCCAATATAAGAATAACCCGCAATTGAGCGCATATATTCAAAGTTTTGGCTCTTATCCATTATCTGCTTATCTTTCTTTAACTTTTCATACTCAATGGGTCTTGCAGCATAACCATCAATATCACCGTTTCGATACGTTGTTAGCTCTGCACTTGAGTTTTGAATGATTTTCCAAATAATTCGATCAAAAGAGGATTGTACTGGCCCCCAGTAACGTGAATTTCTAATTAACTCAACGCCATTTTGATCAGGTGTCCAACCTTTTGGATCGGTTAAACGATAAGGTCCTGTACCTAATAACAATCCTTTTGATTCATTAAACTTTTGTGGTTTATCTAGATATTCAGAATAAAAGTGTTCTGGCAGTATAGTCATTTCACCTGCTAAAGTAAGTGCTTCAAAATATGGCTCACTAAATTCAAAGACAACTTCATAAGGACCATTAGCTGAGACTTTCTTTATTTTTTCTAAATAGGCACGATCACGAGGCGCTCGGATTTTCTCGTTCATAGTAAAATCAAAAGAGAAGACCACATCAGATGAATCAAATGGCTCACCATCAGAGAAAGTAACATTATCACGCAACTTAAAACTAATAGTTAAACCATCATCGCTGGTCGTCCAATTTTTTGCTAATAAGCCATTCCACTCTAAAGTATCAGGATTACGAACCAACAATGTTTCCATTACATAGCGCTGAACACTAGTAGCATAAACATCACTCGATACTAAAGGCGTTAGCGTCTTTAAATTACTACTAAAAGCATTTACACTCCAGTCACCCTGAGCATAGTCATCCTGCTTTGTTGCATCCCAAGCGCGCTTAAATGCTTTTGGCACCTCATTAGTTTCAGTCGCTGTAACGTGAGCAGCCGCATTATCCACTTTACTAAACTGTGCTTTATCTAATTTACTCTGCATTGCACTTATTGAACTACGCAAATTACTCACATCTCTGGATTGATCAGATAATGCACGTTCCATCGCGCTTAACTTGGTCCATTCGCGATCACGTTGATACATCGCTAAAATAATCAGTAAAATGATTAGCGCGAGAAAAGTAAATAAGAAAATATCTTTCGTTTTAGATGTTTTGTTCATAAGTTTTTTTATGTTTAAGTTTATAAATAAGCTGGTTTATTAATGACCTAGCTCTTGATGATCAGATTTTTGTTTTAGTCTGTTGTCATCAGCTTCTGCCAGTTCTGACTTTATTTTCAGATCAAGTTCAGGATAGAGTTTATCAATATCTTGTATCTCACTTAATGAAGGCATTTCATCTAGTGATTTTAAATTAAAATAGTCTAAAAATTGACGTGTAGTACCTAATAAAGAAGGTCTACCTGGCACTTCTTTATGCCCAACAATTCGTATCCAATCGCGTTCTTGTAAGGTTTTAACAATATGGGAACTCACTGCCACACCGCGAATATCCTCTATCTCAGCGCGAGTAATGGGTTGCCGATAGACGATTAATGCCAGTGTTTCTAATAATGCACGTGAGTATTTTGCAGGTTTCTCATCCCAATGCTGTGTTACCCACTGCTTGTATTCTTCTCGTGTTTGAAAACGAAAACCACTTGCTGTCTCGACAAGTTCTACGCTACGAGACTCAAAACTAGTTGCTAGATCAATTAAACCCTGTTTCACATCTAGACGGTTGACTAAATCTTCAGACTGGAAAAAACCTAATAACTTCTCAATAGACAAAGGCTTAGTAGCACTGATTAAAATAGCTTCGAGGATGTTTTGTAGCTTATCCGTTTGCATACTATTCTTCACACCCTTGCTTCTGAATTAGCTTACATAAGAAGTTTCCAATTAAGGTAGGGTGGGTTGTATATGGCACCCCCCCCTTTTTTAGAAGATTGTAACTCATCCATCTTCCTCACTACCCACAGGCTTTAAGTATATCGGGGCAAATGCCTCTGCTTGAACCATATCAATGACTTTTAATTTTAATAACTCAAGAATAGCCATTAATGTAACAACCACACCTAAGCGACCTTCTTTTATTGTAAATAAACTTTGAAACTCTACAAAAGAATCACCATTAAGCTTCGATAATACATGAGTCATACGTTCACGTATGGATATTTCTTCACGTTCAATTTCATGATGCTTTTGCATATCCACCTGTTTTAACACACTTTTAAATGCTAGTAACAGTTCACTCAAGTCAACATCAGGTTCAGGCTTTTCCTTATCATTACGAATAACTTTAACTGAGGTTAAAAAATTATTGCGCTCCATACGTTGCAACTCTTCTATATCGGTAGCTGCTTGTTTAAATCGCTCATATTCCTGCAAACGCTTAATCAATTCTGCACGAGGATCTTCTTCGTCCACGACTTCATCATGACGAGGCAATAACATTCGTGACTTTATCTCAGCCAGCATAGCCGCCATAACTAAATATTCCGCAGCCAAATCAAGGTTTATATTCCGCATCAGTTCAACATATTCCATATACTGTTTGGTTATTTCAGCGATTGGAATATTAAGAATATCAAGGTTTTGACGACGGATTAAATACAGTAATAAATCCAGCGGCCCTTCAAATGTTTCTAAGAATACTTCCAGTGCATTGGGTGGAATATATAAATCTTCTGGTGGAGCAGATATTGCCTCCCCTTCCACAATTGCAAAAGGTAGTTCGCCTTGCCTCGGCAACGATGGCTTATGCTCTTCTGGTTTTGGAGTGCTCGTAGTCAAAACTAATAATTACCCAATTCCTAAACAATTAAACCAATGGTATCTTTAACTTTATTTATTTGAATCTCAGCACGTTCACTCGCTTTCTCGGCACCAAGCTTTAAAATCTTATCCAGCTCAGTTTGATCATTTCGAATTTGATTGTAGCGTTCTTGGATTGGCTCAACCAAAGCGACAATCGCCTCACCCGCTTCAACTTTTAGCTTTCCGTAACCATCTCCAGATTGATAACTGGCTTCAACTTGTTCTACGCTTTGATCTGTAACACCTGCAATTAATTCCAGTAGATTACTCACACCAGGTTTATTTTCACGATCAAAACGGATTTCCATATCCGAATCAGTCACAGCTCTTTTTAGTTTTTTCAAAATTTTATTCGGTGGATCTAATAAGGAAACAAAGTTATTTTCATTCTCATCAGATTTTGACATTTTCGCTTCAGGATCTTGCAAGCTCATTATGCGCGCACCACTTTTAGGAATAAAAGGTTCTGGCACAGTGAATACTTTCTTATCGTATTGATTATTAAAGCGAATAGCTAGATCACGGGTTAATTCTAAATGCTGCTTTTGATCCTGTCCAACCGGCACTTTATCGGCATTATAAAGTAAAATGTCGGCAGCCATTAATACTGGGTAATCAAAAAGCCCCACATTAATATTGGCATCAGATTTAGACGACTTCTCTTTAAACTGCGTCATCCGGTTAAGCTCACCCATATGCGTATAACAATTTAGTAACCAACCTAATTCAGCATGTTGAGGAACTTGAGATTGAATAAATATAGTACTTTTTGTAGGATCAATTCCGCAGGCAATGTAAAGAGAGATAAAATCATAACAACGTTCGCGCAATGCTTTGGGGTCTTGCCTAACTGTGATAGCGTGTAAATCCACTAAAGCAAAAAGGGTGTCATGGTCTTTTTGCATTTCCACCCAATTACGCAATGCGCCAATATAGTTGCCAATAGTAATATTTCCAGATGGCTGGATACCGCTTAATACTGTAGGTTTTGACATAAATAAAACATTCTCAATAACACCCTAGCTACAATATCCCGATGGAAACCATGGTAAGGTATGAATTTGTTAAAAATAACAATATAATGTTCAAAGATGTTCTGAACAAAATTGCGATAATAATACACAAAAAAACTTTATAAATCTTTGAAAACTAATTAATGAATCTACTCATTTTATATTTCTCCTTAGCTATAGGGGTATCTTTTTTATGTTCAATCTTGGAGGCTGTACTACTCTCAATAAACATGCCTTACATTTCGGTAATGGAAAAGAAGCGCCCAAAAGTTGGCAAGTTACTAAAAAGCCATAAAACCGACATTAACAAATCAATCGCTTCAATATTAATTTTAAATACTATTGCCAATACGCTAGGTGCTGCGGCAGTAGGCGCTCAAGCTAAAACTGTCTTTGGCTCTGATGCAGTATTATATATTTCAATCGTGCTTACCTTTGGCATTTTATTTATCTCAGAAATCATCCCAAAGACTTTTGGTGCAATCTACTGGAAAGAACTAGCACCTATAGCAGCCTATATTATTCGTGTTTTCATTTGGATTACCTACCCAATTATTATTCTGACCTTATTTATCACAAATCGTATTTCTAAGAACAAAGGAAATATTCATTCGCTGACTAAAGCAGAGTTATTGGCTAACACATTTTTAAGTGAAGATGAAGGCGTGATAAATGAGCAAGAATCTGATGTTATAGAGAATGTACTACAACTTGATGAAATTAAAATTATTGATATCCTCACTCCGCGCAGTGTTGTTTTTGCATTAGAGGAAGGTCGTCGTATTAGTGATATCGTAGAAAAAGAAGATGCTATATTTCGATTTTCAAGAGTCCCTCTTTATAAAGGAAATATTGATAACATCACAGGAATTGTGCTTACCAAGAAAATCTTCCAACAAGCACTGAAAGATGATAAAGCGTCTGTAAAAATCATTAAAAAAGAACTTTTCCAAGTTAATGAAAATATTACGGTCTCTAAAGCCCTTGATTTATTTATCAAAAGAAAAGAACATATGTTTCTAGTGGTAGACTCCTATGATCAAACAGAAGGCATTGTAACCTTAGAAGATTGTATCGAAACCCTACTTGGCATCGAGATCATGGATGAAAGTGATGATGTTGAAGACATGCGAATGCACGCAAAATTACAAATGAAAATAAAGCGAAAAGAACGTCTTTAAAAATAATTAAGCTAATGGGTGAAGCTCAATGGCACCCCCACCTTTTTTGCACTTTTAAGCATGTAAAAAAGGTACTTTAGGTATATCGGAAACTATTTATCCTTTGCAAACAAACTACACAGCTCAGCATCCATTATTTGCTGACTAGAATACTCAAAAGTACCTTTCTCCAGCATTTCTTTTGCAGCATTGCGAATTAGTCCATAAGTCGCTCTTGCAAGTGAACCGCCAATACTGATTCGTGCAACTCCTGCTTCATTGAGTTCTGCCAGTGAAATAGGGGCTCCAGACAGCCCCATCACAACTGTTAGTGGACCGTTAACTTCTCTTACTACTGTTTTTATAGTTTCAATATCTTTAATACCTGGTACAAATAGACAATCTGCACCAGCTCTTCGATAGTGATTCAAACGCCGAATAGCTTCATTTAAAGGGTCATCGTGCCCCGTAAGAAAACTATCGCATCTAGCCGTTAACGTAAAGGGATACGCAAGACTACTCACCGCTTGCTTCGCTGATTGAATTCGGTCTTTAGCCAGCTCTAATTCATAAAGTGGTGATCTTTTATTAGCCGTATAGTCTTCTATATTTGCACCAACGACTCCTGTTGCGGAGATTCTTTGCATATTTTTAAACACTGTTTCGGCTGAATCAGCATAACCATTCTCGGCATCCATACTCACTGGGATTGTAACCGCCTGTGCTATTTTGCTTGTTTCATCTAATGCTGTGTCAAAAGATACGGCTCCCACATAATCCGGAACTGCATGCTTGAAAGCTATACCAGCGCTAGTGGTTGCTATAGCTTCAAAACCTGACTCCTCAAGTAGCACTGCGCTTCCAGCACTCCATGCATTAGCCATAATAAAAGCTTGATTGGATAGATGCAGATCATGAAATTTCTTTGCTTTATTGTTCATTAGCTTTGATCAATGGTTATTATTGCTTACAATCTTCAAAAAAAGGGGGGGATGCCATCTAGGTCTAGTCATCAATCAGGAACATCGACATTATTAATTCTACACGCTTGCTGCAATGCATTATGTAATAAACACGCTATTGTCATCGGGCCCACGCCTCCAGGGACTGGCGTCATAGCTTCAGCCACTTCATTAGCGCTGGAGAATTCCACATCACCAACCAATTTTGTACCACCTTCTTCTTTTTCAATGCGATTAATCCCCACGTCAATTATTGTTGCCCCAGGTTTTATCCAATCTCCTTTAATCATTTCAGGTCGTCCTACTGCAGCCACTAGAATATCAGCCTGTCTACATTCCTCTTTTAAATTTTTTGTTCGAGAATGAGCGATAGTTACGGTACAGCTTTCTTTAAGTAATAGTGCTGCCATAGGTTTCCCAACAATATTAGAACGCCCCACTACGATGGCTTTTTTACCCGATAAATCACCCAAGTGATCTTTTAACATCATTATTGAGCCAAGCGGAGTACAAGGGACTATGCCTTCATTAGAACCTGTTGCCAATAGACCAACATTACTTAAATGGAAGCCATCTACATCTTTTTCAACAGCGATTGAATTAATCACGGCATGTTCGTTAATATGCTTTGGAAGGGGTAGTTGAACTAAGATACCGTGTACTGAATTATCACGATTTATTTGATCAATTAGATCTAGCAGATCTTTTTCAGAAGTGTCATCTGCTAGCTTGTGCTCGTAGGAGTTCATTCCAGCTTCTTTAGTTTGTACACCTTTATTACGAACATAGATTTGGCTTGCTGGATCTTCACCAACTAACACAACTGCGAGCCCTGGAACAATTGAATGATCCTGTTTTAGCTTGCTCACCTTACGTTTAATTTCAGCTCGTAACTTAGCCGAAAACTCTGTACCACTAATTATTTTACTCAAAAGGAATCTCCAAAATATTACTAATCATTTAGCGATAGATTATAGATGAAAGCAAAGCCGATCTGGAGTAAAAAATAATCCTAAACCTCAAAGAGAGAAGTTAAATAGAGTGAACTATTCGTGTTCCTACCTGGGGATTTGGTAATTACTCTGGATAATCACGTTAGAATAGGCCTTCTATCTCACCCTTATCATTCACATATATTTTTTCTGCTGCTGGATGTCGCGGTAAGCCCGGCATAGTCATTATATCTCCACAGACAACGACGACAAAACCAGCACCATTTGATAATCGAACTTCTCTGATAGGAACCACATGACCACTAGGAGCACCTTTTAACAAAGGATCTGTGCTAAATGACAATGGTGTTTTAGCAATACAGATGGGTAAATCACCGTGAGATTTTTCTAAAACAGCAAACTGGTTACGAACTTTTTGATCTGCAATAATATCCTCAGCACCATAAAGTTCTTGTGCAATCGTTCGTGTCTTACCCCATAGTGAAAGTTGTGCATTATATAAAAACTCGAAATTAGCCTCTTCTTCATCTAACATTTTAACCAATGCACGACTAAGTTCTTCAGCTCCTTCACCACCTTTTTCCCAATGGTTAGACTCGACTGCATTGATCCCTGTTTTCTTACATAAATCTAGTAGAAGTTTTCTTTCAGCGGCAGTATCAGCACTAAATCGATTGAGTGCCACCATCACGGGAACACCGAATTTACGGGTATTCATCACATGCCGTTTCAAATTAGAAAAACCTTTTTCAAGTGCTCCTAAATTTTCTTTGCTTAAATCTTGCTGCTCAGCTTCACCGTGTAATTTTAAGGCACGAATAGTTGCGACGATAATAGCCGCATCAGGCTTTAGACCAGATTTTCGCATCTTGATATCAAAAAATTTCTCAGCACCTAAATCAGCACCAAAGCCTGCTTCTGTAATAACATAGTCAGCATGCTTTAATGCAGTTCGTGTCGCAATAACAGAGTTACAACCATGGGCTATATTAGCAAATGGTCCGCCATGGATTAAACAAGGCGTACCTTCCATGGTTTGTACTAAATTGGGTTGAATTGCATCTTTTAATAATGCAGTCATAGCACCAACGGCTTTTATGTCACGTGCAAAGACTTCATCACCATCACGGGTTGTACCCACAATAATATTACCCAGACGAGTCTGTAAATCTTGCAGATCACAGGCCAAGCAAAAAATTGCCATAACCTCAGATGCCACCGTAATATCAAAATGATCAGAGCGCGGAAAACCATTAAATACCCCACCCAGACCATTTGTAATAGAGCGCAGAGCACGGTCGTTCATATCCACTACTCTGCCCCAAGTAACGCGTCTCGCATCTAAACCTAACTCATTTCCCCAGTAAATATGATTATCTAACATTGCAGAAAGTAGATTATGTGCTGCACCTATTGCATGGAAGTCACCATTAAAATGAAGATTGATCTCTTCCATAGGAACCACTTGAGCATAACCCCCACCAGCAGCACCACCTTTCATACCAAAACAGGGGCCAAGAGAAGGCTCCCTTAGGCAAATTGCCACATGCTTGCCAAGGCGACTCATACCATCACCAAGACCTACTGAAGTAGTTGTCTTACCCTCACCTGCAGCTGTTGGAGTAATACCAGCAACGAGTATTAATTTACCATCAGGCAGATCATTATGAGATTCAATATAGTCACGACTTATTTTCGCACGATATTTCCCATAGTTAATAATATGTTCACTATTAATGCCAAGCTTATCTGCAATCTCCTGGATCGGTTGCATTGTAGCCTTACGCGCTATTTCTATATCTGATTTAGGCTCGTTTTGTTTTGCTGACGACATATATATCTCCTAGAGGCTGATTCAGTTAATTCTAACTGTAGTCCTTTTCGATATATTTAATTTCACAAATAAGCCATTGACAAAGCCTATGGCGACATAAAATAAAATTTTAATGCACTTTTAGATATACCACACTTGCAAATATAATTACTGCCGCAACAATACGCCGCCAACCGCCAGGTTCTTTCATCCAGAACATGCCGATTAATGCAGCAATAATTATTGAGGTTTCACGTAAGGTAGCGACTAAGGCGATTGGTGCTTGAGTCATTGCCCATAGTACAATTCCATATCCAGACACCGCCATAAAACCTCCGCCAATAATACTCACTGCATTTCGTTTTAGATCACCAAGAGCTTCCCTGCCGTTTTTATAAAGCATATAGAAAAAAATAGGGAAAGCCTGTAATGATAAGGTCCATGCAATATAATTAAATGCACTTGAAGATAGCCGGGCACCATAGCCATCTAATAAGGTATAGCTTGCAATTAAAACCGCGGTAATTAAGGCATAAATAAGACTGCGTTTATCCGCTATCACATCACCAAAGCGTCTTAGTGCAAATAGAAAAATACCAAATAAAATGCCGCCAATAGATACTAATTGTCCTACATCAAAGGCTTCATCTAAAAAAAGTAACGATATGACAACAACAAGTGCTGGAGCGGTACCACGCGCAATGGGGTACGCCAAAGAGAAATCTCCATAACGATAAGCCTGACTGAGCATAATCATATAGATTGTATGAATACTGATTGAGGTAAAAATAAAAGGCCATAACTCAGGTTTTGGCCAACCAACAAAAGGAAATAATAGAGAAGCAAAGAAGCCACAGGATAAAGCAATTCCAGCAACCGTAACGAGTGGGTCTGCTCCTTTTTTTACAAAGGCATTCCAAAGCGCATGAAAAAGAGCGGCAAGTAAAACAAGTAAGGTTACTGTAGTGCTCATTTTTTAACAGGATTAGGATTAGATTTCATCTTTACTAGGATAGCTTAGATTTCACAAAGAACCTTTTCAATTTTAAACTCTGATCAGTTTGAACTTCAAATAAAGTAATAAAAAAAACCAACATTGTTAAAAAATACCATTTATCCGTAACTATTGTACGTTTAACCAACTCTAGATTAATATTAGCACCAATAACCCCCTAAAAATCAATAATAAAAATGAAACCCCAAAATATTGCCAAGTTTATTTCAATCTTGTTAAGTTTATCTTTGCTAGTCTCTTGTGGTAGCGGAGGTTCTAATATTGACAGTAGTGATAAATCACAAACGCAAATAGAGATTGCTTTAGAAAATATTGCCAGTTTTGCAGAAAATGGGAACGTTTTCCCTACATTACTCGACTATATTAATGCAGATATTACTGGTGTAAATTTAGAAAACATTAGTCAGATTAATGCGGCAATTTCTCAATTAAATTATCAGGATGTTGATACTACAGCAGAAATACAATCTTTCATTAATAACCTTCCTAATGAAAGTATCAACGACACGATCGCCCCAATTATTAACTTAAATGGTAGTAATCCAACAATTATTCAAATTAATGAAAGTTACATTGAGCTTGGTGTATCTATTACAGACAATGTAGATAAGAATTTAGTTGCCATCACTTCTGGATTAGTTAATAGCTCAATTATAGGTAGTTATTCAATTCACTATACGGTTACCGACTCTTCTGAAAATATTGCAAGTATCACAAGAACAGTAAATGTCATACCTACCCCAAATACGCCTCCAACTCTCACTATCAATGGTTCTAACCCCATGGAAGTCGAACGAGGCAGTGAATACATAGAACAAGGCATTACTATCAATGACGATAAGGATCATAACCTCAATGTCATCATCAGCGGAGCTGTTAACACCTCTAAAATTGGCAGCTATATAATTTTCTATTCTGTGACAGATAATGCAGGAAATAACTCAAAAGTAAGTAGAGTCATTAATATTGTCGAACCACATGATATTACTTCACCCATCATTTCCTTAAATGGATCAAACCCTATAGAAATAACTCAAGGCTTAGAGTATTTAGACGCTGGTGCTACAGCATTTGATGATAAAGATGGAAATATTCTTGTAACAACGTCAAGCAATGTAGATACGACTAAAACAGGTAGCTATGAGGTAGTTTATACAGCTACAGATAATGCAGGCAATAATGCCAATATCAGCAGAGTTATAAATGTAGTCAAAGAAACCTCCAATACAAAGCCCGTAGCCCAAGCTAATTCAGACAGAATAGAAATAACAGTCGGTGATAACACAATCACTTTAAATTCAACTACTAGCTATGATGCTGATGGCTTTATTAATGAATACCTTTGGCAAGAAGGACTCAGAGTTATAGGTAATAATGAGAATTTATCTATTAGTAATTTAGGTGTCGGTACACACCTTATTACTTTAACAGTCATAGACAATGAAGGTGCTAGTGGTAGTACAGTAGTGACTGTAATTGTTAATAATGCCGTTGATGCACTGCAACAAGGTGATGATAATAATTATTATGTTTCCACTACGGGTAATGATAATAACAGTGGACGATCAATTTCTCAGGCATTTAAAACTATTCTAAAAGCAGCTGAAACAGCTAAAGCTGGAAACACAGTAAATATTCTCGGGGGAACCTACCGAGAAGGCAATATCAATAACATTCGCAACTCTGGTGAGCCTGGAAAGTACATTACCTATAAATCATATGACAATCAAAAGGTTATAATTAAAGGATCTGTTTTAGTTAATGCAGCTTGGCAGCACTATCAAGGAAATATTTGGAAATTACCCTCAAAGGAAAATGACTTTTCTGGTTTAGATAGGTCAGTTCACTTCCAACAAGTCTTTTATCAAGATGGTAAAAGGTTGCAAAAGGTAGGTAAGCCTAACTATCGATCAGATGCGGTATGGGATGCAGGTCACTATGTCCCTATAGAAACGTGCGTGGGCACTCCCTTTGGCATGTGTGAAGGTACTTTTTATGTCAAGAAGCTCAGTGAAAACAACTTTGATCTATATGTTTGGTTGCCCAATCAAAAAACACCAAATGATACAAATATCTCAATGGAGATCTCTGATAAACGTATCATTTGGGATTCAAATAATAATAGTTTCCTTCGCTTTCAAGGCCTAACATTCATGCACACAGCTGCTCAAGCTTTTGCTGCAGGAAGACACCGTCAAGGTGGTTTTGCTTTAAAAGTTGGTAGTAGAGGCTCTATTGTTGAAAATTGTACTTTTGCTTATACAGATTTTGTTGGTCTATCTCTATCAGGCAATGGCAGCAATGTAACTATAAGGAACTCAAAGTTTCATCATAATGGAGCAGTAGGACTCACCTTGGGAGCAAAAGGATTTTTATTAGAGGATAATGAATTCTATGAAAATGGCAGAAGACCTTTTACCCAGTATTGGCATACAGGGGCTATAAAAGCCACTTCAGATGCGTGGGGAGAAATAGCCCATAATTATATTCATGACGAAAGAGCACAAGGCATTTGGTTTGATTCTTGTGACTCAGGTGACCCAATATCTATCCATGATAATTACCTAAATAATATCGGACTACCTTATGGGAACACTCTTAGAAAAATTCCTTTTAGGGGCCA
>VAPK010460613.1_pt1 | contig 12583 bp, 10 predicted proteins | sample 3395031 | NCBI WGS metagenome assembly VAPK01 (sample SAMN08290443, study PRJNA428436) | hydrothermal vent metagenome | isolation source: Deep-sea hydrothermal vent chimney 1 | place: Pacific Ocean: Juan De Fuca Ridge | reverse complement strand
TCGCAAAAATCAAGGCGCTTTACGGGAAGTTGAACTAGATACCGCCTTTGGCTGGCACGAAAATGCGACGGAATATGCCGGCCCCTTCGTATGGCTTACAAATAGGAAGTTAACCCGGAGCCCCCGATGAACCGCGCTATTCCCCTTGGTTTCGCCCTGATCCTTGCCAGCCTGATCGCAGCGATGATTGCTACTTCGCCAATACTTTTCTGACCGACTAAACCTGATACAGATCAAAGACGCCGGCTTTCATCACACTTTAGATGTGGACACCAACAAGGATAATATCGAAAGGCCGCGCTATGTTTCGCCTCGCTTCAATTTTGTATTCGATCGTTTCTTCAACATTGGCCGGTATTGGTATCATTGTGGTGCTTGTATTGGGGTATGACACGCTGAACCCAATCCTGATCGCGGCGGCAGTTGGATTTGTTTTGGCCATTCCAGTAACCTGGGTGTTGGCTAAGAAAATCGCCACATTATAGTAATGGTCGAAATTTGAAGGGACTGTTGCGCAAATCGTCCCATATCAGCCCGGCTGAACGCTTTTACTGTGCCCGCTAAACATTTGATTTTGCAAACTTAACCCTACTACTTATAACGCAGCTTTTATGGCGAAGGTAAGAGTTGGGTCCATGTCAACACGTAACGGCAGCATAGATTACCTGCGTTTTGCAGGGGCGTGCGGCATTGTTTGGTTTCATCTCAATATGCCCGGCGCCCAAATTGCGCTTAGCGCGCTGCCAATGTTTGTCACGCTGCTGGTCTATTTCGGGGCAGGTACATCGATAAAGATACGCGCCACCCGCCTGATGGTCCCCTGGGCGATCTGGTGCGTGATCTATACCTTGGCCAAAATTGCCGATGCACTGGTTTCCGGTAAACCAATCGCATCTGAGTTTTCCTATTGGATGCTGTTTACCGGCCCGGCGCTGCATCTTTGGTTTCTACCGTTCAGCTTTTTCTTTCTGGCACTGTTTGAACGTCTCAAAGGTGGGGCGCTTTGGTTTGTTGCAATCGTTTTGTCAGTGCTGTCGCTCAGGGCGTTGCAATACGGTTCGTTACAGGTTCCGCTGGAACAGTGGGCCTCCGTTATGCCTGCAGCCTTTCTGGGGTTGCTGATGCAGCGGGATAGATCTCCGATACCGGTTGCCACCGGCTTCACCGCAATCTGTGTAGTGCTATTCTTAGCGGGTTGGAATATCTCGACGATGCAATTGGGTTTGGGGGCGTTGGTGACGCTCATCGTGCTTGGCATCAAAAGCCCGGCTACCTCTTTGTCGACGGCCGTTTCTGCCCTGTCACTGGGTGTCTACCTGATCCACCCGCTAGTTTACGCCACTGCTTTGCGCACAGGTTTGGTGGACGGGGCCTTCATGTATCTTTTGGTTATGTTCGGCTCACTGGCAGGGACCCTGATCCTCAGGCGTGCCTTGCCGATGGCCGTGTAGGTACTTCCCTTGCTACATATTCAGAAAAGTGCGCACCGCTGCTTCAAATTCCTTCGGTTTTTCAGCGTGTAACCAATGCCCTGCACCCGGAATTTTCGCATATTTCGCCCTTGGAAACAGCGCCTTGATTTGGGGGCGGTGATCAAAGGTAACGTAGTCGCTGTTTTGACCGCTAAGGAACAGGGTTTTACCTTCAAAACTTCCGGTAACATCAGGAAAACCCACAATCTTATCCATTTCACTTGCCAGAACACCCAAGTTCAAACGCCATTTCTTTTCCTTCAGGTCAAGTGATTGCAGCAGGAATGATTTCACCATAGGGTCTTCAATCTGCACCAGTTGGTCGCCCGCGTCGGCGCGACTTTCAACCCGGCTAAGGTCGACGTCCATTAGGGCCTTTGCAAGATGAATTTGGCTATGGCTATAAGACGTAGGTGCGATGTCAGCCACAACAAGACGCCCGACCAAATCTGGGTATTGAAGGGCAAGGACCATCGCGGCTTTTCCACCCATTGAATGCCCCAGCACATCCATCTTGCCGCCATGTGCTGCAATCACTTCAGCCAAATCACCCGCCAGATCGTCGTAGCTGTGGGTCCGAAACCACTCACTCTCGCCGTGGTTTCGCATGTCCACAGCCACAACCTGGCGTTCATCCGACAGCCGTTTCGAAATTACCCCCCAATTGCGCGCCGAACCATACAGCCCGTGCGCGATCAAAAGCGGTGTTTTATCAGTGGGTTGCCCTGCAACAATCGTATTCAGCATGGTAGTCGTTCTATCTTGATCGGTACGGACTGGCCATAGCGTGATGGCTGATGTAGTTTGGGAAAATTGTTTTTCTACAAGTTTGGGTAAATGGTGAATTACGCAGAGCAGGCAGATCAGATTGCGACCCTTTTAAGCGAGCGTCTTGGAATTCGGGGCAAGGGACTGGAAGCAAAACTACGCAAGGCTGGCCGGCTTTTACCACCCCACATCCGGCGAGAGGCGGCTGTATTGGTTGAAGCCGTCAAACTGCAAGAAAGCCCCCGCCTGTCGCGTATGATAGATCAAGATGCAGCGGTAAGGTCTTATGATACCGTAGAAAAACACCTTTTGAAAATTGACAGCTTTGACCGCCGCATGGGGCTGCTCATCGGGTTTTTAACCACGAATGCGTTGAATATTATCTTTATTGCAGCACTGGTTGTGGGCGTCATGGTCTGGCGCGGGCTCGTTTGATTCAGTGTTTACAGGTCCGGGTAAATCGGAAATCTGGCACAAAGCCCTAGTACCTTCGCCTTCACGGCCGCCTCAGCATCGCCATTGCCGTCTTCACCATTTGCCGCCAGCCCGTCGACTACTTCAACGATCCAGTCCGCGATCTGACGGAACTCAGCCTCGCCAAACCCGCGGGTTGTTCCGGCAGGTGAGCCAAGCCGCACACCCGATGTCACAAACGGCTTTTCCGGGTCAAACGGAATGCCGTTTTTGTTGCAGGTGATGTTGGCGCGCCCCAGAGCTTTTTCGGTGGCGTTGCCTTTTACACCTTTGGGGCGCAGGTCCACCAGCATCACATGCGTATCAGTGCCGCCAGTGACAATATCCAGACCACCCTTGATCAGTTGATCGGCCATTGCCTGTGCGTTTACAATCACTTGCGCAGTGTATTCCTTGAAATCGGGGCGCAGGGCCTCACCAAATGCGACAGCCTTGGCGGCGATGACATGCATCAATGGCCCGCCCTGAATGCCGGGGAAGATGGCCGAATTCACCTTTTTTGAAATCGCCTCGTCATTGGTCAGGATCATTCCACCCCGTGGCCCGCGCAGGGTCTTGTGGGTGGTTGTGGTGGCCACGTGGGCATGCGGAAAGGGTGAGGGATGCTGCCCCCCGGCCACAAGACCCGCAAAATGCGCCATATCCACCAGCAGATACGCGCCAACACTGTCGGCGATTTCACGCATCCGGGCGAAATCAATCTGGCGTGGAATGGCGGAGCCGCCGGCGATCAACATTTTCGGCTGATGCTCGGTCGCCAGCGCCTGCACCTGATCGTAATCAATCCGGTTGTCATTTTCGCGCACACCGTACTGCACCGCGTTGAACCATTTGCCCGACTGGTTTGGCGCCGCACCGTGGGTCAGGTGGCCGCCAGACGCCAGATTCATGCCCAATATCGTGTCACCCGGCTGAATAAGTGCTTGAAACACCCCTTGATTGGCCTGCGATCCCGAGTGGGGCTGCACATTGACAAATTCGCAACCAAACAACTGTTTCGCGCGATCAATCGCCAGGTTTTCAGCCACATCCACATACTGGCAGCCACCGTAATAACGGCGCCCGGGATAGCCTTCGGCGTATTTGTTGGTCAAAACGGTGCCCTGCGCCTGCATCACCGCCATGGACACGATGTTTTCCGAAGCGATCAGCTCAATCTCTTCGCGCTGGCGGCCAAGTTCACTGGTGACAGCACCCATCAACTCGGGGTCACGATCTGCAAGGTTTTCGGTGAAAAAACCGGGGTTAACGGGGGAAGCGGTCATGGCAGGCTCCTGGAAATTGTTAGGTCAATTTCCGGCGTGTCTAACCAAGTTACCCGCTTCCCGGAACCCTGAAAACGACAGCTGCGCTGTCATGTACGTCCCATCTGCTGACGTTACCACCTAAACGACGACAAACTGCCCCATCATGCCCGCATCTTCGTGCTCCAGAATATGGCAGTGATACATGTAGGGCAGGGAGTCATCGCTGTAATGATCAAAGCGGATCAGGATGTGGACCGTTTCGCCGGGACTCACCAGCACAGTGTCCTTGCGCCCCGCTTCGCCAGCAGCGGGGGTTGCACCGTTGCGCGCCAGAATGCGGAACTGTGTATTATGGATGTGGAACGGATGCGCCATCATCGAAGCATTGGAAATCTGCCAGACCTCGGTTTCACCCATTTTGACCACTTCATTGATATAGGTAGGGTCCATTGATTTGCCGTTGATGCTGAATCCGCCACCCGTAAAGGCATTCATCATCCCCATACCGTTCATTTGCAGGGTGAACTGGCGGGAATTGGTGGCCGCATTTTGATCTGGCGTTGGAAGATCAGCCAACGTGGCAGGTAATGCGGGTGATGTGCTGACACTTGTGGCTGGGCGAAGTTCTAGGAAATCATGATTTGGGCTGTTACCTCGCATCATGCCACCCATACCACCCATCATACCGCCACTACCACCAGTCTGGGCGAAACTGCGCAGCATTGCCGGGGCTTGGTCGGACATGTCCACCACAATTTCTGCCCGCTCACCCGGTGCAAGCAGGATCATAGTGGTTTGTGCTGGCGCAGCCAGCAGACCGCCATCCGAAGCGATTTGTGAGAATGTCCGGCCATCTTCAAAACCAAGCGCGTAAATGCTGCCGTTGGACCCGTTTAAAAGCCGCAGACGAACAAGGCTGGTCGTGACCTCCAGATAGGGCGAAACGGTACCGTTCACCAGCGCCACATCGCCGGACATGCCCATATTTCGGGAATGCATGTTCAGCCTGTAGGGCATTTGGCCATAGGAATTGAACGCGCGATCCTGCAAGACAACCGGAAAATCGTCGACGCCGTAATTGTTCGGCAAATTCAACGCGTCGGCCTCTTCATCATCAATTAAGATCATTCCGGCAACACCTGCCCAGACCTGATCAGCCGTTTTACCCATAAGATGCGAATGATACCACATGGTTGAGGCCTTTTCACGCACCTCAAATTCTGCTGTCCAGTCGCCACCCGGTGCGACCACCTGGTGCGGGCCTCCGTCAGCGGCGGCAGGCAGGTTAAAGCCGTGCCAATGCAGGGTTGTGGCTTCTTCCATCGTGTTTGACACGTTCAACTGAACCTTCTCGCCGGCACGAAAACGCAGAACCGGCCCCAGATAATCGCCGTTAATGCCCATGGTTTTGGTTTTGAGATCGGCAAAAAACGCCATTTCACCGTGGCCAACCGTCAGATCAAATTTGCGCTGGCCGTCAACCATTTGGCCCGGGTCCAGTGGTGGAATGCGCAGGGGTTGGCGAGAGCTATGTGAACCGGCAAACGCGGCCATTGGGGCAATAGCAGCAAGCCCAAGGCTGGCAGCACCCGTTTTCAACAATGCGCGGCGGGACAGATCAAAGGGGCTCGGTTTCATATTCAATTCCTTGTATGTTTGGTCTGACGTAAAGTTAAATGCAGCGTAGTGTTATGATCTGGATCATGTGGGTAGGGGAATTACAAATTCAACTTCCGGCAACTGCGACAAATTGCTTGAGTCTGTTTAAAGTTTCGGGTTTCACTCGCATACTCTGTTAAGGCCGAAGGTGCATGTCTATTAATAAGTTCCAAAATATCCATATCGCATCAAGTGATACAACGGTTGCCCAGGATGCAGCGAGCAGCCTGATCAAGCGTTATGGATCGGTCCCGCTAGAGGATGCAGATGTCATCGTAGCCCTTGGCGGTGACGGTTTCATGCTGCAAACCCTGCATGGTTCCACCCATCTTAAGGCGCCGGTTTATGGGATGAATTGTGGAACTATCGGATTTTTGATGAATGAATTCAACGAAGTCGACCTATTGGAACGGCTGAATTCTGCGGAAGAAGAAAAGATCAACCCGCTGGCAATGCTGGCCGAATGCAGTGACGGCACGCGCCACGAATCTCTGGCAATCAACGAAGTTTCCGTACTGCGCGCGGGTCCGCAGGCCGCCAAGTTACAGATCAGCATCGACGGCAAAGTCCGTATGGAAGAACTGGTTTGCGACGGGGCGCTGTTGTCTACGCCCGCCGGTTCAACCGCTTACAACTATTCCGCCCACGGCCCGATCCTGCCAATAGGATCGGAAGTTTTGGCCCTCACTGCAATTGCTCCATTTCGCCCCCGCAGATGGCGTGGTGCATTAGTGCCAAAGGCCGCGAAAGTGCGTTTTGACGTGTTAGAGGCAGAAAAACGCCCTGTTATGGCCGACGCCGACAGCCGATCCGTTAAGGATGTGATCTGGGTCGAGATTTCCAGCTCAACAGATGTTGTTCACTGCATCCTGTTCGATCCGGGTCACGGACTGGAAGAACGCCTGACGATGGAACAATTCACCTGAGCCCGCCGCAAGAGTTTTCAAAAAACTCTTGGCAAAATCATTTTGAATGATTTTATCTTAGCCGCCAGCGTAGCCTAGTGTTTTTAACGCCGCCTCAACTTCACCCAGAATTGCCGGATCATCAATGGTTGCAGGCATTTTGTACTGCTTGCCATCTGCAATACTAACCATGGTCGCGCGCAGTATTTTGCCCGACCGGGTCTTTGGCAACCGATCCACCACGACAGCCAGCTTAAACGCGGCCACGGGGCCGATTTTTTCACGAACCAGCTTCACTATTTCGCCCACAACATCCGCGTGTTCACGCCCGGCACCCGCATTCAGACATAAAAACCCAAGTGGCAACTGCCCCTTTAGCTGATCCGTAACCCCAATCACTGCGCATTCTGCCACATCCGGGTGCCCCGCCAGAACCTCTTCCATGGCGCCCGTCGACAACCGGTGCCCGGCCACATTGATCACGTCATCAGTGCGGGCCATGATGTATAGATAGCCATCCTCGTCGATATACCCGGCGTCTCCGGTTTCGTAGAAGCCGGGGAAATGCTCCAGATAGCTGGACCGAAAACGGTCCTCGGCATTCCACAATGTCGGTAAAGTCCCCGGCGGTAATGGCAGTTTGATCACAATCGCCCCCATTGTTCCGGGTGCAACCGGATGACCGCCATCATCCAGCACCTGCACGTCATAGCCCGGCATAGCGACGGAAGGAGAGCCGATTTTCACCGGCAATATCCCCAACCCAACAGGGTTCGCCGCAATTGGCCAGCCAGTTTCCGTCTGCCACCAGTGGTCAATCACCGGCACGCCCAGCTTTTTCTGCGCCCACTTAATTGTAGCGGCGTCCGATCTTTCACCGGCCAGAAACAGTGTATCAAGTGAAGAAAGGTCGTATTTCTTCACCAGCTCACCCTTTGGGTCTTCTCGCTTAATTGCGCGAAATGCAGTTGGTGCGGTGAACAGGGCTTTGATCTTATATTCTTCGATCATTCGCCAGAACGTCGCCGCATCCGGGGTGCCAACTGGTTTGCCCTCAAACACCACAGCCGTATTGCCGTGGATCAGCGGCCCGTAACAAATATAGCTGTGCCCTACGACCCATCCGACGTCCGACGCGGCCCAGAATACATCCCCCGGATCCATCCCGTAAATCGCTTTCATCGTCCAGTTCAGCGCCACCAGATGACCGCCGGTGTGGCGGATTACACCCTTGGGCTGGCCTGTGGTGCCAGAGGTGTGGATGATGTAGGCTGGGTGATTGCCTTCAACCGGGACGCATGGGGCAGGGGTCACGCCCGCCTGGACCTCGCTCCAGTCAAAATCGCGCCCATCCACCAGCTCACCCGGTTGCTCATCGCGTTGATAAATCACGCAAAAATCCGGTTTATGGCTGGCCAGTTCAATGGCGCGGTCCAATAGCGGTTTGTAGGCTACGATCCGCCCCGGCTCAATCCCGCAGGATCCGGCGATTATCGCTTTGGGGGTGGTATCATCAATCCTGATCGCCAGCTCATTCGCGGCGAACCCGCCAAAAACAACCGCATGAACTGCGCCAATGCGGGTTACGGCTAACATCGCAATCAAAGCCTCGGGAACCATCGGCATATAGATGACGACCCTGTCGCCCTTTTCAACGCCCTTTGCCAGCAGCGCCCCGGCAAGGCTGGCCACCTTTTCCAACAGCTCCGCAAAACTAATCTTCGACTTGGTGCCAGTAACCGGACTGTCATAGATGATCGCTGTCTGATCTCCGAGCCCGGCTACTACGTGTCGATCGACGGCGTTGAAACAGGTGTTTACCATCCCGTCGGAAAACCATTCATACAGTGGCGCATTTTTATCGAACAGCGCCTTGCTGGGCATCTTATCCCAGTCAATCCCTGTTGCAGCTTCCATCCAAAAGTCCTCAGGATCAGATTTCCAATGTGCGTAAACCTCACTGTATGCCATTGTATGCTGTCTCCCTTATTCCCCGGTTGTTTATGTTGCCCCCGGCAATCGGGCAAGTCCCGGACCTGTGCATCATTGTCACATTTGGCGCTAACGGTGCCCCGTCGGACCACTGAAACCTATTTGGTTGCGAAGCGCTGCGCTAGAGCAGATACGTGGGCTCAAATTGTATGACCAGTTTTAGGGCAATCGAATGATGCAAAATAATCCAGTTGCGGGGATCAAGACACAGACCGGCGGGCTTGATCTGGCGGTGATTGTCCCGACATTCAACGAGGTCGAAAACGCCCCGAAAATTGCCGAGGCTTTGCGTGAAACCCTTGGCCACCTGAAATATGAGATTATATTTGTCGATGATAACAGCCCCGATGGTACCTCGGATGTTGTGCGTTCACTGGCGGCAGAACACCCGCATATACGTTGCATTCAGCGGGTCGGGCGGCGCGGACTTTCAAGCGCGGTGATCGAAGGTTTCCTTGCCACCAGCGCACCGGTTGCGGCGGTGATTGACGGTGATTTGCAACATGATGAAACGCTGCTGCCAAAGATGCTGGAAACGCTGATCAGCGAAGATGTCGATATGGTTGTCGGTTCGCGCTATGTGGAAGGTGGCGGATTTGGCGACTGGTCAGCGCGCCGGCGCAAGATGTCAGAAATTGCCACAACCATGTCAAAACGCCTGACCGGTGTTGTGCTTAGTGATCCGATGAGCGGATTTTTCATGCTGCGCACCGACAGTTTTCGCGCGCGGGTTGGGGATTTAACCGGGGTCGGGTACAAAATCCTGCTCGATATACTTTCATCCCGAGGTGAGCAATTAACGATCCGTGAAGTACCATACGAATTCAGAACCCGAAAGGTGGGGGAAAGTAAGCTCGATAACCGTGTTATCCTGGAATTCGTTGAGCTGCTGATCGCCCGTACTATTGGCCGTTGGATTCCAACCAAATTCATCATGTTTTCCATGGTCGGGGCGTTTGGCGTGCTGGTGCATATGGCCGTATTGGCAGTGCTGTTTACCGGCGGGTTGGTTACATTTGTTGTGGCTCAAGGTATTGCAACGCTGGTGGCAATGACGGTAAATTTCTTTGTAAACAACGTCTTCACTTATTTTGATCGGCAATTACGTGGCCGTCAGTTGTTACCGGGTTGGCTGTCGTTTTGTGCGGCGTCCTCGGTTGGGGCGCTGGTTAATGTTGGGCTTGCGGATTTTCTGTTCAAAGCAGCTGCGATGCCTTGGTTTATCGCGGCTCTTGCCGGTATCATTGCCGGGGCGACGCTGAACTACGCGGTAACAGCGCTTTATACTTGGAAAGACACCGGTTGATGGATGGGGTGGAACTAGTAGCGCCGCAGCGTGGGACGGTAGTTGCCCTGCTCGCGCTTTGGCTGCTGGCCACTGCCCTGAATATCGCCAAGCCGTTCCATATCGATGATACCGCGCACCTGTTGATCGCAGAGAGTATCGCCAACAATCCGCTGCGACCGATGTCGGGCATGTTGAACTGGCTGGATACATCCGAGCCGATATTTGCAACCAACCAACCGCATTTTTTCTATTATCTGATAGCTGGCGTGGTGGCGGTATTTGGCGTGTCCGAACTGGCGTTGCATTTATTCCTTTCACTGTTTGTCGGCCTTGCGATCTGGGTTTCTTACCGCCTCGCGTGTCGGTTCATACCGGATCAGGCATTGCTGGTTGCAGCGGCACTGGTGCTTAGCCCCGGTTTTCTGATCAACCAGAATGTGTTGGCTGATATTCCGTTGCTGGCGATGATTGGTCTTGCCGTTCTGGTACTGACGCGCGCCGGTGCGGGGGGCAAGGCCGGTGCGGCGGGGTTTGGTGTGTTCAGCCTTGCGTTACTGACGAAGTACACAGCCCTATTCCTGTTTCCGGCACTAATATGGGCGTCACTGCAAAAGCGTGTGATACTGGTTTGGGTGGTACTGCCGGTGTTGGCTTTGACTGGCTGGTCGTTGTTCAACATCTATGATTTCGGCGAGGTCCATATCCTCAGTCGACCGGCAAATGTGGGTGGTCTATTCCCATCCCCCAAACTTGGCTTTGCGTTTATCGCGAACATGGGCGTTTTTGCAGTACCGATTGCGACCTTGATGATGGTTTCAACGCGGTTGAAATGGCTTTGGATCGCAATCTGGCTTGCGTCATTGGCCGCCTTTTATTTTGTCACTCTGATTGCGCTGAACCTAAGCGCTGAAAAGTGGATGTTGCTGAACGCGGCTCTGTTTGCTTCGGGCAGTGTTGTCGGGGCGGCGGTAATCTGGCGGGTGTGGCAGTTAATGGTCTCACTTTGGGAGAGCCGGGCTGAAATTATCCCGTGGTACCGGGAAAACTTTGCCGAAATCACGCTGTTGATATGGCTGGCAGGGGGGGCTGCGTTTCTGGCCACTTTCCCGCCTTTCATGGCAACCCGTCACGCGCTGATGCTGACCGTGCCGTTTTTCATTCTGGCCCTGCGCAGCCAAACCCTGATCGCTCCGCCCCGCTCAACAGCTGTCGTTCTGACCCTTTGGGGGCTGGTCGGCGTGTTTACGACGCTCAACGACATACAATTCGCGCGGTTTTACCGTGATCAGGCGCCGATCGTGGCCGCTCGTGCTTTTGAACTGGCAGGCCCCAAGGCGCGGGTGTTTGTGCGCGGCCATTGGGGATGGCAATGGTATGTGCGTAAGTCCGGGATGATCGAATATGACAGTGTCCGCAGTGACTTAAACCCCGGCGATATATTGGTTGATCCGGTTGAAATAAGCGCACAAAAAATTGCCGATATCGCAGAGTTTGAGGTGTTAGAAGTCATTTCACAGCCGTCGTCGATCTTTACACGACTGGATACCCACAGGTTTTATGCCTCGGGCGCGGTGGCCGATCCGGTATTTGCCGCGGGGTTCACCCGACAAATCCGCATTCTCAGGAAAGATAACTAAGCCTCTCTATGGTGCTAAGGCGAAAAGTAACGCAAAAGACCCGCAGCAGTTGAAATTAGGTTTGATCTGATATGGCGCTTATACATCCGGTAATCCTTTGTGGTGGATCAGGAACCCGGCTTTGGCCAAGTTCGCGTAAATCTTTCCCCAAGCAATTTTCCAATATTGTTGGTGAATACAGTCTCTATCAGCAAACATTGACCCGACTGTCGGGTAAACAATTTGGCCAGCCGCTGGTTCTGACACATACAGATTTTCGTTTTATTGCCCGTGAACAGGCAGAAGCCATCGGCCTGATGGACGCCGAGATCGTTCTGGAACCCGTGGGCCGTGATACAGCACCGGCAATTCTGACGGCGGCGTTGATGAATGAAGACGCGCCTGATGATCTGTTACTGATCGCCCCGTCTGACCATCTGATAGAACGCCCCGATGCTTTCCTTCGTGCCGTTGAAGTAGGGGTCAAATCCGCTCAGGCCGGACATCTGGTTACCTTTGGCGTCACCCCGGACGCGCCCGAAACCGGGTACGGGTATCTGGAGCTTGGGATGCCCCCGGAAAAAGGTTTGGCCTCTGAACTGGTTTGCTTTGTTGAAAAACCGGATGCTGCCAAAGCTGCTGAAATGCTGGAAACCGGCCGTCATCTGTGGAACGCGGGAATTTTTCTGTTCCGGGTGCGCGATATACTGGCCGCTTTTGAAGCCCATGCGCCCGATATGATACCCCCCTGTCGGGAAGCAATCGGAAAAGGCAGCAAAGACATTGGATTTGTTCGGTTAGACCCGGCTTCATATGGAAATGTGCGTACGCAATCGATCGACTATGCGGTAATGGAAAAAGCCAGCGGCATTTCTGTTGTACCCGTGGAAGCAGGCTGGTCGGATTTGGGAAGCTGGGCGTCACTGCATGGTGCGCTGGTTAGCGCGAAGGATGGTGTGTTGTCGGATGGCGAGGTCACGGCGATAGATTGTGAGAATTCGGTGCTGAGGTCAGAGGACAGCAATGTGCATCTTGTTGGCTTGGGTCTGAAAAATATCGTCGCAGTCGCCACCCGCGACGCGGTACTGGTTGCGGATATTGAAAAATCGCAACAGGTCAAACAAGTTGTTACCACGCTTCGCTCGAACAATGTACCGCAGGC
>VAPK010052409.1_pt1 | contig 12583 bp, 9 predicted proteins | sample 3395031 | NCBI WGS metagenome assembly VAPK01 (sample SAMN08290443, study PRJNA428436) | hydrothermal vent metagenome | isolation source: Deep-sea hydrothermal vent chimney 1 | place: Pacific Ocean: Juan De Fuca Ridge | reverse complement strand
TTACTATTATAAGGGAATGTATGACATTAACCATAAGTGAATTGGGAGAAAACGCCAGTTTATTGGGTAACGTAATAAATGTGATGGAAAGCTTAATTGAAGATTGATTGATGTCTTATTAATTTTATGCATAATCTTAATTGCCGGTTGATAACAAAGTAAATTACTTATGGCTCTTTTTCTCGTTTTTAGGGGGACAGGAAGCTGTTTTTAACTTTTAAGACTAAAAAATAGAGAATGGAACAATTTTCACCCATTGAAGCTCGATTTCTTGCTAAACAAGGCATTGCTCGACAAAATTCAAAAATACCTTATCTTTTGGTAGATAATTTTCCGCAGTTGGGAATGATTGCTGCTTTGCGCTTTTTGGAATGGGTTCGGGAGAATCCTGAAGGAATCATTAGCCTGCCTACCGGGAAAACTCCGGAATATTTTATCAAATGGACACAGTTTTTATTGCATAACTGGGGAAATAAAAAAGGAATTAAAGTTCTTGATGAATATGGTTTTGACCATAGTAAAAAGCCTGAATTAAAGGGGCTTAATTTTGTGCAAATAGATGAGTTTTACCCTATAGACCATCAGCAAAAAAATAGTTTTTACAATTATGTAAATGAGTATTACATTAAAGGTTTCGGGCTTGACCCATCCACATCTTTGCTTATTAACGCCAATGAAATACGCTTACATAATAACAAAACCTATTCAAAGATATTTCCTGATTTAAAAGTGGATCTCAGTCTCCGTTACCGGGAAGCGAAAACGAATCAGGAGCGCTGTCAAAAAGAATCTATTTTTATGATTGATGACTGGTGTGCCAATTACGAATATCGAATTCGAGAAAAAGGAGGTATAGGCTTCTTTCTGGGAGGCATTGGCCCTGACGGACATATTGCATTCAATATTAAAGGTTCCGACCATTTTTCCACCACCCGTTTGATGGAAACCAATTTTGAAACCCAAGCTGTTGCGGCAGGTGATTTGGGAGGGATCGAAATTTCAAAAAATCGATTAGTTATAACCATCGGATTGCAGACTATTACCTATAACCCCGAAGCTGTTGCAATTATTTTTGCCGCGGGGGAAGCCAAAGCTGAAGTGGTGAAGAATGCACTTGAAAACGAGCCATCTAATCAATATCCTGCTACGGCGCTTCAAAAACTTGGAAACAGCCGCTTTTACATCACCCGTGGTGCTGCTGTTAAACTTCAAGATAGTATAGAATACTATTATTCCGGTAAGTGGTCACAGGAAAAAACGGAAAGAGCTGTACTTGATTTGGTAAAAAGGCTGGACAAATATGGGCATCATCTCACGATAGACGACCTGGAAAACGATCCTTATTGTAGCAAGATACCAAATTTAAATGAAAAAACGGTCTCAGATGTAATTGATATCACTAAAAGGAAAATCGAGACAGGCATGTACGAAGAAGAAGGGCAAAGATTTTATCATACCGGCCCTCACCATGACGACATTATGCTGGGCCTTCTACCTTATGTTTCTCACCAATTACGTCAGCCCACAAACTCTTTTGATTTCAGCATTCTTACCTCCGGATTTACAGCAGTTACCAACCATTTTATTCTCAATGCACTTCAGGATATTCTTTACTTTTTGCAACGAGATGAGATTCAGATGATTCATTACCCTGATTTTTATCATTCTGGATATAAACAAAAATGGGACAAGGATGTTCATCATTACCTTGATAAAGTTGCATCAGGCGAACCAATTGAGCGTCGTCGTGGATTTAGTCACCGCATTGTACGGGCGATTATAGATATTTATCACGTCGAAGATTCTTACCAGCTTACAAACCAAATTAAAAGAAATGTCAGGATACTTGAGCAATCGTATGATGGAGAAAAAAATTTGCCAGACATTCAAAAGCTCAAAGGTATGTTGCGGGAGTTTGAAGAAGAACTGGTGTGGGCACACTTCGGAGTGCAAGTAAAAAACGTACATCACCTCCGTTTGGGATTTTACACCGGAGACATTTTTACAGAACAGCCCGAACGTTCTCGCGATGTGATGCCAATATTAGAGCAGTTGCGCAAAATAAAACCCACTGTCATTAGTTTGGCTCTTGACCCGGAAGGAAGTGGCCCGGATACCCATTACAAAGTTCTGCAAGCGATTGCCGAAGCCATTAGACTGTGGCGTAGGGAAGAAGACATTGGCAAACTTCGCATTTACGGCTACCGTAATGTGTGGTATCGTTTTCATCCTGCCGAAGCGGATATAATTGTTCCTATATCCCTTAACTCATTGGCTGTACTTGATGAAGCTTTTACCGACTGTTACCTAAGTCAGGTGGACGCCTCATTCCCAAGCTACATGCTCGACGGAAAATTCAGCACGCTATCGCAACAAATATGGATTGATCAAATGAAACATGTACAACTATTGCTTGGAAAGAACTTTTTCTACGAAAATCCATCCTCTCGGCTTAGGGCTGCTCATGGACTTTTATTTTTCAAAAGTATGGATGTGGAAACTTTCCTGAAACAAGCCAGAGAGCTTGAAAAATCAATGGAAGGATTTTAACATTGTTTTATTTGATTTTTATGATATGCAATGGCTCTGAACGATTATGAAGATTTTTGAAATGCTTGGCGATATCGGAGAAATTATTTAACCTATTAAACTTATTTGGAAGACGATACTTAGATCAGATTTTAGAATAATGGATGAGACAGCAATAAAGCAAAACGAGGAAAAAACGATAGGCGTTGATATTGGTGGCACTAAAATTTCTGCCGGACTGGTGGAAAACGGAAATATTCTTTCATCGGTAACATTCCCGACACCGGTAAATGGAAAAAGGGAAGATGTAATTGATTTGGTTGTAATGGCAATCAATATGGTTATAAATGAGGATGTTGCCGGGATCGGTGTCGGGATCCCCGGTCTTGTTAATACAAGCACCGGAACTGTTTATGATGTTCAAAATATTCCCTCGTTTACCAATGTCCCCTTAAAAGAAATACTGGAAAAGAAACTTGGAAAAGCAGTTTTCCTAAACAACGATGCCAATTGTTTTGCATTGGGAGCCAGTAATTTTGGTAATGGGAAATTTTATAACAACATGGTGGGTTTAACCCTTGGAACCGGACTCGGAGGAGGTGTCGTTCTTCACGGTCATCTGTATGAAGGTACGGGATGCGGTGCTGGCGAATTTGGTTATCTACCCTATCGCGACGGTATTTTAGAGCATTATTGCAGTGGGCAGTTTTTTCAACGGCAATACGACATTACCGGCAAAGAGGCTTATGCACTTGCTTTGGAAAGTGATGAAAAGGCCTTACGGATGTTTAATCACTTTGGCTATCATTTGGGTGAAGCCATTAAAATGATTGCTCATGTTTTTGCTCCTGAGGCTGTAATATTAGGAGGTTCTATTAGTCGGGATTTTGATTTTTTTCAACAAAGTATGTGGAGAGGTATCCGACAATTCCCATATAAGCATGTGATTGATAATCTGACAGTATTGCCTGCCGTCAATCCTGAAATTGCAATTGTTGGCGCAGCTTATCTTGTTGGAAAATTAAATTAAGAATACGCATTAAACCTATTGTTAAATGGAAAATCAAATTGCAAAAAAGAAAGGGGATCAGACAGGCCCAATCATTATCATTGGTTTGTTGTTTTTTATTTTTGGTTTTGTTACCTGGCTTAATGCGACGCTAATACCTTATTTGCGAACAGCCTGTGAACTCACTTCTTTTGAGGCGTATTTGGTAACCTTTTCTTTTTATATTTCTTATTTTGTCATGGCTCTTCCTTCGTCGAAGGTGTTGGAAAAAGTTGGTTTTAAAATGGGGATGTCATTGGGATTATTTATTATGGCATTGGGTGCTCTTATTTTTGTGCCGGCCGCCTTAACGCGTACTTATTTCTTGTTTTTAACGGGATTATTTGTGCAGGGAACTGGATTGGCCATTTTGCAAACTGCCGCCAATCCTTATGTAACTATTTTGGGGCCCATTGAAAGTGCTGCCAAACGAATTAGTATTATGGGGGTTGCCAATAAGTTTGCAGGTATTTTAAGTCCTGTTATTCTCGGTACAATTATTCTTAAAGGAATTGGTAAATTTAATAAGAATCTTGTTGGTATGAACGGAGTGGCAAAAGTTTCAGCGTTGGACTCTCTTGCTGAAAAAGTTATTTTTCCCTATATAATTATGGCTGTTGTCCTGATTGTGATGGCTTTGGTAATACGAATTTCAAATTTGCCGGAAATTGAGGCTGAGGAAGACACTTCTTCTGAGGTGGCTTTAAAAAGAAATAGTATTTTCCATTTTCCTTATTTCTGGTTCGGGGTGTTGGCTTTGTTCTTTTATTCGGGTGCTGAAGTGGTGGCCGTTGATACGCTCATTAATTATGGACTTTCGCTTGGTTTCGAAATCAAGGTTGCCAGATTTTTCTCATCCTTTACGATGGTAGCGATGATTGTTGGTTATCTTGTAGGAATTATTAGCATTCCCAAATATATTTCGCAGCAAAAGGCTCTTCAATATTTTGCTTTGCTCGGTGTTCTTTTTACCCTAATTGCTGTATTTACACATGGATATACGTCAGTTCTTTTTGTTGCCTCATTGGGTTTTGCCAATTCCATCATGTGGCCTGCTATTTGGCCCCTTTCCATCGATGGTTTGGGGAAATTCACAAAACGTGGTTCGGCTTTTTTGATTATGGCAATCGCCGGAGGCGCTACCATCCCTCTTCTCTATGGTTATCTATCCGGACTCAAATCGGTGGGTGGTACTCATGCATATTCTATTTTGGTGATTTGTTACCTCGTTATTTTTTATTTTGCAACGTGGGCCTATAAAATCGGAAAACGACTTTCTTAAAATTACCAATTTTATGAAAAAGAAGAAAAATGTATCCCGCAGGGAAGCACTAAAGAAAATAGGCATCGTGGCCTTGGGTAGTGCGGTGCTTCCTAAGATGATGCTTGGTCAAGACGAGTTGACAGGAATGTCGAGTCCTATCCTTGGTCCGAAGGTATCAAAAAAGGCTTCTTCAGGGTCAGCGGGAAAAAAGCCCAATATCGTCTGGATAACTCTCGAAGGTGTACCGCTGAGCGTACTGAGTTGTTATGGAAGTAAGCTTATTGATACCCCGAATATTGACCGCCTTGCCAAGGAAGGGATGCAGTTTCAGAATGCGTTTACAACGAATGCCCTTTGTGCGCCAAGTCGCGCAACATTATTAACGGGTAAGTACGATCATCTGAATGGTATGTTGTCTAACCCGGCTGGGACAACTGATGGCATGACACATAGCACCTTTAATCCAGAACAGGAAACATTCGCTCAGATCATGAGAAAAAAAGGATATCAGACTGGTATGGTAGGAAAATGGCATTTGGTTTCCGAACCTGGAAAACCTGCCAACCCGGGAACAGCTGGTTTTGACTATTTTGTTTTTAAAAGAGGGGCAGGTGGACCTTATTATAAACCAACCGGATATCTTCAAAACCCAAAGCTCGGAAGCAATATCATTGAAGAAAAGGAATATCCGGGATATATCACGGATAATATCACTGATTTAGCAATCAAAGGGATTGAACAGTTCAAACGTCCTTTCATGATGATGATTCAGTATTTCAGCGACCACCGTCCGTTTGACCCGCCCCATAAGTATGAACACATCTATGATGATGTTCATGTGACAGAACCTGGCACCTTCTGGGATGATTATACTATGAGGGCTTCCCCAGCACGCGATGCCAGGATGCGCATAGAATATATGCCCGATTACCATCCATCAAAAGAGTTGACCGGGCGTCAGCGTAAGCAATGGAACTATCAGAAATTTATGGAACGCTTTTTAGGAACCCTGAAAGCGTTGGATGATAATGTCGGAAGGTTGCTGGATTATCTCGACAAATCCGGACTTGCTGACAATACAATTGTCGCTATGACCAGCGACCACGGTTTCTTTATGGGAGATCACGGTTGGTTTGATAAACGATTCATGTATGAGCCTGCAATCCGGGTGCCGTGGATGATCCGTTATCCAGGCGTTGTAAAACCGGGTAGCAAAAGCGATGCCATGAATTTAAACATTGATAATGCACCTACCATTCTGGATTTGGCAGGGCTGGAAGTTCCGGCTGATATGCAGGGGAAAAGCTTAGTTCCGATTATAAAAGGGCAAAACCCGGCAAATTGGCGTGATTCGTTTTATTATCACTACTATGAATTTGCACCACCCCACTGGGTTGAACCTCATTACGGCGTGCGTACCGAACGTTACAAAATTATTTATTATTATACCGTAAACCAGTGGGAACTATTCGACCTGGCAAAAGATCCGGATGAAATGGAAAGCCTGTTCGATTGGAACGGTTACAAAGTGCACCCGGAGTATGAAAAGGTTGCAGAGGATATGGTACAGAAATTGAAACAATTGCGTAAAGAATTTAAGGATACGACTGGTAAGCCCGTTAAGGTTTGGCCAAGCAACAAGTACGATTAATGCTTGATCTATCAGCGAAAGGCGGCCTGTAGGCTATATTAATTAGCTGCCTTCCAGTGTGTTTTAAATAGAATTGTTCGTGATCCAGGATAGGGTGTTCGACACCTGCTAAAGGGCTTATCTGGATATCGGCACGTAAAGGATGTATTTTAAGAATGGAATCTTTAATTAATCAGCAAACGACTCCGTATGTCACAGTAACTAAGCCATTCGGAGCCGTTTGCAATTTACATTGTGAATATTGTTTTTATCTGGAGAAACAGGAATTGTATCCGGAAAAGGCGGGCGTTGATTTTCGTATGAGTGATGCCGTGTTGAGTGAATACATCCGGCAGTACATGGACAAACCCGAACCTCAGGTAAGTTTTGTATGGCAGGGAGGTGAGCCAACACTGTTGGGACTGGATTTCTTCAGGAAAGCTATCCGTTTGCAAAGCCAGTATAATTCAGAGGGAAAAATTGTTAACAATTCGCTGCAAACCAATGCTATAAAATTAAATGATGAATGGGCCCGGTTTCTTAAGAAAAATAGTTTCCTTGTAGGGGTTAGTTTGGACGGCCCTAAATTTATTCATGATCGATACCGGATCTATAAAAGTGGTAATGGCACGTTTGATGGAGTGATGCGCGGAATTCATTTTCTGGTAAAGCATAACGTTGATTATAATATTCTATGTAGTGTCAACCGGGTTAACGCGGATCATCCCATTGAAGTATATGAATTTCTGAAAAGACAAAGCGGGACGAACTTTTTTCAGTTTATTCCCATCGTGGAGCCACTGGCTTCTTCCGATTCCATCGTGACAGCCTTTTCGGTGCGACCTGAGCAATATGGATCGTTTCTTGTGAAGATATTCGACCACTGGGTGCGACATGATATCGGGAAGGTCTCCGTACAGATTTTTGATATCGTCTTTAACCATTTTATGGGACTTCCGCCGTCAGTATGCCTGTTCGATGAAACTTGCGGCAACGGTCCGGCTTTAGAACATAACGGAGATCTTTATAGTTGTGATCATTTTGTGGATAAAGATCATTTTCTGGGGAATTTCATGGATCATACCATGCAGGAAATGGTTGATTCAGAACCACAAAGATCATTCGGGCAGTCCAAAAAAACAGACCTCCCGGCATATTGTATTATGCAATGCCCTGTGAAGGAATTGTGCCAGGGAGGATGCCCCAAAAACAGGTTTATCAGTACCCCTGACGGAACGTCCGGACTGAATTATTTGTGTGCAGCTTACAGGCAATTTTTCACGTATGTGAAACCTTACATGGAATACCTGGCGCAGGAGTATCATCGAAGGACGCCTTTTGAGACGATCATGGAACACTTTAGAAAAGTAAAGACCTACGACGACGGTATCTAATGTTAAGAAAAGGGAGAGAACAGGCCTTTGACCAGAAAGGAGCTTCCCCGGAACGTCACTCCTTGGTGGCTTTTTTATGTTATCAGGCTTATCCCCGCTAAGTGGACCTTGTATTATTTCCGTTCAACTTTACTGACCAAATTGTGTTCTCGGATTTCGATGCTGTGCGATATATTTGCTCGATTATAGGACTGTTAAAAAGCTGTTGATTATTTTGCCAAAAAAAATGAAGAGGATATGAAGGTAACGACACAAGCAATTTTTGCTTTTTGGCATTGCTTATGCCGGAGATTCTCTAATAAAGTTTATTTTTGAATATGATGATGAAGCCTGAGCCGGAAAATTCAAATAAATACTTTCCTGAATCCACGAGAACACGGCAAGTGTTCAGAAATCTGGTATTGCATATCCACCCGGTTCAGGTCAGGAGAGCAACGCTGAAATTCGATCATACGTTTGGTCTGGGAGGGATGATCGCTTTGTTGTTTTTGATGCAGGTTTTTACAGGCATTTTATTGCGGTTTGCTTACGACCCTTCGCCAGCTAAAGCTTACGATTCGATACTCCACATTCAAAATAAGGTTGTTTTTGGGCAGTTTGTCAGAAATATTCATCACTGGGGAGGTGTTCTTCTTGTAATTCTGGCTTTTCTTCATCTATTGCGGGTTTTTTATACGGGGGCTTTTCATCTTCCGCGGAGGTCAAATTGGATCATTGGGGTTGCATTGCTCATTCTTCTGATTTTTTCAAATTTTACAGGATACCTGTTGCCTTGGGATCAGATTTCCTATTGGGCCGTCACGGTAAGTACCAGCATATTGGGATATATCCCCTACATAGGAAAATGGCTGGAAGAACTACTGCGTGGTGGAACACAGGTGGAATCTGCAACTTTGATCAATTTTTACAATTTTCATACCTCCGTACTTCCGTTGACAATCATCCTATTGATGGCTTTTCACTTTTGGAAGGTCCGAAAAGCCGGGGGAGTGGTGGTGCCTGGTGGCGCTTCAAACAAAGATAAATCACTTATCCCTACGATTCCGAATCTGGTGGGAAGGGAGTTGGTTGTGGCTCTTGTGTTGTTCGCTGTGTTGTTTTCCATGAGTATATTTTTAGATGCTCCCCTTCATGGCAGGGCCAATCCGGTGTTCAGTCCAAATCCTGTTAAAGCGCCCTGGTATTTTATGGGCATCCAGGAGTTACTGCTTCATTTTCATCCTTTTGTCGGAGGTGTCGCGATCCCGGTGTTGTTTGTGGCCGGGTTGATTTATTTCCCATTTATGAACTATAAAGAGAAAAATATAGGTGTCTGGTTTTATTCCGAAAAGGGCAAAAAGATCGCAAAGGTGTCCGCTCTATTGGCATTGATACTGACCCCTTTGTTGATTATAGCAAATGGCAGATTTATCCATTTTGATAAATGGTTACCTGGATGGCCCGAGATCATAAGTAATGGTCTTATCCCGTTTGTTCTTGTCTTGTTGGGGTTTACCGGATATTTGCTTTTTCTGAAACGAAAAACAGGTGCCTCCCGGATAGAATTGCTGATCGCAATATTTACGGTTCTGATCGTTTCATATCTCGTGATGGCTTTTATCGGGATATGGTTCAGGGGGCCCGGAATGAGCCTGGTGTGGCCGTGAAGATATTAAGTTAGAAATCAGACAATGCCGCTATAAATGATGAAATTTGAAAATACACAGTTGGAAAAATCTTTTATGGAAGAGAAACCCATCAGCAGGCGATCTTTTATAAACAGGTTCTGGAGGGGGCTTGGGGTAATTGCCGTGCTGGAACTTACCGGGCTGACCTTTTCGTTTTTACGATCAGACAGCAAAAAAAGAAAACCGTTGGGTGCGGATTGGCAGGCCATTGGAAAAGTGAAGGATTTTAAAGCAGGGACGGTAACCCCTTTCAGAGGGAGAAGGTTCTATCTTGTGCGATTAAAAGACGGCGGATTTTTGGCTTTATCGCTTAAATGTACCCATTTGGGCTGCAGTGTGAACTGGGTTCCGAAGAAAGACGAATTTATTTGTCCCTGTCATTCATCCATTTTTAACATGGAAGGAACCGTTGTCAGATCTCCTGCTCCAAGGCCTTTGTCGATGTATAAGGTAGTAATAGAAGGAGGATTGGTTAAAGTGGATTTAAGTAAAGCTATCCCACGTAAATTTTTTGACCAACGACAAGTTGTGTATGCTTAAGGATAGAGAAAGTAACAAAATTAAAACAATCATATAGTCAATGCGCTCCTGGAAAACTATCGGTGTCGTTGCCACAATTGTTATCATATTGTCTTTCCCTGCCTATTTGTTGCGGGAGTTTATATCCCACAACATGAAGGCTTTACCGGATGTTGATAAAGCAACTTTTGTGGGGTCAAAGAAGTGTGCCGAATGCCACAGAAGTGATTACGAATTGTGGTTGTCATCCGACCATGCACATTCTATGGCGTATGCCAATGATTCAACGGTCCGGGGAGATTTTAATAACATCACCTTTGTGTCTGATGGATTCCGCAACAGGTTTTATAAAAAAGACGGTAAATTTTATGTTTATACACGGGGGCCTGAAGGAAAGGCGGGTAACTTCAGGGTGCCCTATACTTTTGGGTATCACCCGCTTCAACAGTATCTTGTGCCCTTTGGCAAAGGCAGGTTGCAATGTCTTCCTTTTGCCTGGGATACGCAACGGAAAAGGTGGTTTAATTTGCATGATACCATGTATCAGGGTCAGATTATTAAACCCAATGACTGGTTGTACTGGACCAACAATGGCCAGAACTGGAACGGTATGTGTGCCGATTGTCATTCCACAAACCTGAAAAAGAACTATAATCCGGTCCAGCATACATTTCATACCACATGGTCGGAGATAAACGTCGGTTGTGAAGCTTGTCATGGCCCGGGTTCCAAACATTTGGAGTGGGCCGCCTTGCCCGAAATGTCCAGACTGGACAACGATAATATGGGTTTGCTCGTCAAGACCAGGGGGATTACTTCTGATGATTATGTCAAACAATGTGCCCGCTGCCATTCCCGAAGGGAGGTTTTCAGTGATTTTCATGACCCATGGAACGAGATGCTTGACTATATGGATCCCCAATTATTGCTCGGTCCGTATTATTTCCCGGATGGTCAGATACATTCTGAGGATTATGTTTACGGCTCATTTACGCAGAGCCTCATGTACAGGAATGGTGTTAAATGCAGCGACTGTCACGACGTTCATAGCGGAAAGGTAAAATATCAGGATAACCGGTTATGTTTGCAATGCCACCGGGCAGCAGAATATGACACATACAAACATTATTTCCACAAGAAGATAGGTGAACCGGGGAAACCTCTTGAGTTTGGAAACGGGAAAACGGTTAAAGTGGGAGCAGGTTCCCTTTGTATCAATTGTCACATGCCTGGCAGGTATTATATGGGCGTGGATTTCAGGAGAGATCACAGCATCAGGATCCCCCGTCCTGATTTGACGGTCAGTCTCGGCGTACCGAATGCCTGCAATCAGTGTCATACAAATAAGAGCGCTCAGTGGGCGGAAAAATATATCAATAAATGGTATGGAATAAGCCGGAGACCTCATTACGGAACCGTAATGGCGGAGGGAAGAAAAGGGGACACCTCAGCTATACAACCCCTGATTAAGATTGCACAAGCAAGTGATGTTCTCTATGCTCCCATTGTGAGAGCAACGGCTGTTGCACTCCTTTGTAATTATCAGGGGGATGATAGCAGGAAAGCGGTTGAAAAAGCTATGGATGATGCCGATCCAATGGTACGTCTGGCGGCTGTAAAAAATTACCGAATCAATGATGGAAAATCATTTCTCAGGAATATGCAAACTCTTTTGCATGATCCTGTGATGGCGGTTCGGATGAATGCCGCATTGAAATTAACCATGGTTCCTGCTAAAATGAGAGATACAAGTTATAATCAGGCTTTTCAGAAAGCGTTGGGCGAATACAAAAATGCCATGGAATATATGGCCGATTTTCCATCAAGCATGTTTAATTTAGGGATGATGTATGGAAGTATTGGTCAGATAGATAAGGCACAAGCCGCCTATCAGGAAGCTTTGCGCATTGACCACAGATTTTATCCGGCCGAAGTAAATCTGGCCATGATATATAACCGGGAACAAAGAAATGACAAAGCAGAGGCCCTTTTCCGAGACGTGATGAAAAAGGATTCCTCAATGCATGGTGTTGTCTATTCTTTAGGACTTTTGCTTGTGGAAGAGAAAAAATATGACCAGGCTCTTCAATACCTTAAAAAAGCCGGGGCGCTTATGCCTGAAAGATCCCGCATTTTCTATAATCTGGGGCTTTTGTATCAGATGTTAGGTAACACTGCTGAAGCTGAGAAGGCCCTGAAAAAAGCGCTTCATCTTGAGCCGGATAACCCTGATTATCTGTACGCGCTGGTCAACCACTACATAAGAACGGGGCATCCTGACATGGCAAAACCACTTGCTATTAAATTGGAACAAAAATACCCATCTTCGCCAATAGGACAAAACCTGTTGGATGTGATTTCCAATATGGAACATCAAGGAAGAGATAATAAATGATACCTTGTGTTGCGAAGATTGGTTACGCGATATTAAAATTTCATTATAGGTCAACGGCATGTTGCTCACCGCTTGTTGCATTAACCTGTAAAACAGCTTTCCTTTGTGAGTAGATAGCTTTCTGTTGAAACGGAAAG
>VAPK011239638.1_pt1 | contig 12586 bp, 11 predicted proteins | sample 3395031 | NCBI WGS metagenome assembly VAPK01 (sample SAMN08290443, study PRJNA428436) | hydrothermal vent metagenome | isolation source: Deep-sea hydrothermal vent chimney 1 | place: Pacific Ocean: Juan De Fuca Ridge | reverse complement strand
TTTGCTACTTACATGGCAAACAGCGCAAAAAAATAAAATCTTTCCCTCTACAGTGGCACACCACGGTAGCTTGGGAATATTTAAAAACCGGGAAACTTCAGTTATGTATGTAATACTATACTAATTTGAACGCACGTACTTTTTTGATTTTAAAGAAAATTTCGTGCGTTTGCCCTGTCTGGATAGTGCCTCTCGGCTTGAGCAGTTGGGGGGGTGTGAGTTTGCTCATCTACTGTTTCAATCCTTGTTCTTCTGGATAGTGCCTCTCGGCCCCGGCGATGATCTCCGCCGAGGTGGTGTGAGCCAAGTTTCAATCCTTGTTCTTCTGGATAGTGCCTCTCGGCCCCCGATTATCACAGGGTATTGCTGGTGCCAAGCGGTTTCAATCCTTGTTCTTCTGGATAGTGCCTCTCGGCATTGACTACTTCTTTGTGTGATCTTGTCGCTACGGGTTTCAATCCTTGTTCTTCTGGATAGTGCCTCTCGGCCTACAACCGCAATCGCCGCCGCGGCTGGAGCGTGGAAGTTTCAATCCTTGTTCTTCTGGATAGTGCCTCTCGGCCACAACCACGGCTCAAACGGTTGTACTCGATCTGGGTTTCAATCCTTGTTCTTCTGGATAGTGCCTCTCGGCAATAACCCGGCCCGGGGTATTTTGCACTGATTTGGTGTTTCAATCCTTGTTCTTCTGGATAGTGCCTCTCGGCATGGGGGAGAAATCTTAGCACTGCCGGACAAGACATGTTTCAATCCTTGTTCTTCTGGATAGTGCCTCTCGGCCTCGCGCGACATCCAGATGCTGCAAATCAGGATCAAGTTTCAATCCTTGTTCTTCTGGATAGTGCCTCTCGGCGATTGATCCGAAATAATGGCGTAAGTCGGACTTCAGGGTTTCAATCCTTGTTCTTCTGGATAGTGCCTCTCGGCTACCTTGAGGCCTGCACGCTTGGCAAGGGCGGCTTGGTTTCAATCCTTGTTCTTCTGGATAGTGCCTCTCGGCAATAACAAGGAGTTAGCAATGATCACAAAGATTATCGTTTCAATCCTTGTTCTTCTGGATAGTGCCTCTCGGCTTTATTCCAATGGTGGCGGTGACGGGACTACAGCGGTTTCAATCCTTGTTCTTCTGGATAGTGCCTCTCGGCCATTGCAGGAGCTTTTGGTAGTGTTGCCGCAATATCGTTTCAATCCTTGTTCTTCTGGATAGTGCCTCTCGGCTAGTTGCAAGGACGCTTAATGAGTTCGCCACGTACGGTTTCAATCCTTGTTCTTCTGGATAGTGCCTCTCGGCTTTTCTGCTGGTGAAATTGCAATTTATACTGAAAGAAGTTTCAATCCTTGTTCTTCTGGATAGTGCCTCTCGGCAAGTTGCAGCAGCTTTTACTGGTGAGGCTGCAATAAGTTTCAATCCTTGTTCTTCTGGATAGTGCCTCTCGGCTTTTTAGGGAGTGCACCCCTATAGGTGCTGCACATAAGTTTCAATCCTTGTTCTTCTGGATAGTGCCTCTCGGCGCGGGGCAGGCGCGGTTGGGGGTGTAGCAGCTACGGTGTTTCAATCCTTGTTCTTCTGGATAGTGCCTCTCGGCTCCTAACAGCTTAAGCGGCAAGACAAATATTTAGAGAAGTTTCAATCCTTGTTCTTCTGGATAGTGCCTCTCGGCAAGCAGCTAGATAAACAGATGGCGCAGATACAGCAGAGTTTCAATCCTTGTTCTTCTGGATAGTGCCTCTCGGCAAAACAAGCTCAACATCAAATATTGGTAGATTTATGTTTCAATCCTTGTTCTTCTGGATAGTGCCTCTCGGCGTTCTGTGAGGTCTACGGGATGCCGCTGCGCCTGGGGTTTCAATCCTTGTTCTTCTGGATAGTGCCTCTCGGCTCTTTTTGAACTTACGGCAGGCACAACTTATACTGGTTTCAATCCTTGTTCTTCTGGATAGTGCCTCTCGGCTCAAGTCCATTTGATTTTTGGATGTATTCGGCAATGTTTCAATCCTTGTTCTTCTGGATAGTGCCTCTCGGCGGCAGGTATCCACGCGCTGAAGCAGACGAGCAAGAGTTTCAATCCTTGTTCTTCTGGATAGTGCCTCTCGGCCCCCAAGATGCGTCGGTGGATCGGCGACAAGGCGGTGTTTCAATCCTTGTTCTTCTGGATAGTGCCTCTCGGCAGCACCAGGTGCTCCCGGCTGTATAATAGTAATTTGGGTTTCAATCCTTGTTCTTCTGGATAGTGCCTCTCGGCAATTAACACTCATCATTCCGCCACCGGCGCCCACAAGTTTCAATCCTTGTTCTTCTGGATAGTGCCTCTCGGCAAAAGACGGAATGCCTGCCCGGCAACAGTGTAGGGTTTCAATCCTTGTTCTTCTGGATAGTGCCTCTCGGCAGGCGGTGGAGCGGCGGCGACGGAGAGTCTTTGTCGGTTTCAATCCTTGTTCTTCTGGATAGTGCCTCTCGGCAAATACCCCGGGCCTGGTTACTGCCGCCGACCCGAGTTTCAATCCTTGTTCTTCTGGATAGTGCCTCTCGGCTCCACACTCCAGCTGCGGCGGCGATTGCGCTTGTAGGTTTCAATCCTTGTTCTTCTGGATAGTGCCTCTCGGCGGAGTAATAATTCAACCCTTCATTGGTCTGCAACTGGTTTCAATCCTTGTTCTTCTGGATAGTGCCTCTCGGCGTTAACTACTCCTTTGTGTGATCTTGTCACTATAGGTTTCAATCCTTGTTCTTCTGGATAGTGCCTCTCGGCCCAACTCATGTGAGACATAGATATTAAGGGTTTAGTGTTTCAATCCTTGTTCTTCTGGATAGTGCCTCTCGGCAGTCAACCCCCCGTTGGCAGAATATCCTCTTGCTACGTTTCAATCCTTGTTCTTCTGGATAGTGCCTCTCGGCTCGCCAGGTCGCCGGCGGCCTTTACCCCGGCCATCGAGTTTCAATCCTTGTTCTTCTGGATAGTGCCTCTCGGCAGGGAGGGAGAAACGAATGTTTCTTCCTCGGTCAATGTTTCAATCCTTGTTCTTCTGGATAGTGCCTCTCGGCGGTGGCGGTGCCATGGGAGATTCCACCAATGCATAGTTTCAATCCTTGTTCTTCTGGATAGTGCCTCTCGGCATTACTCCAACGGCGGCGGTGACGGCACTACGCCGGTTTCAATCCTTGTTCTTCTGGATAGTGCCTCTCGGCTGCAGCAAAACTCTTTAGTGCGGTGACGGGTAAAAGTTTCAATCCTTGTTCTTCTGGATAGTGCCTCTCGGCGGCAAATTTTTCGCAACATTTTGAATAGACGAGAAAAAAGTATTTATTCGGCTACCTCCTTTTAATTGAAAAGTGTTGGCATTCTGAGGGTAAAATGCCATATTTTATATCTCGTAACATATATAACTTCCAGGAAACAGCGGCAATATCACTAAACACAAATATTTCTGTAAGTGCAGTCCAGACATTTTCGCCTTGAGTTGGATCTCTTGGGAAAATAGTCACGATGAATTATTGAAAACACGTCTTCTACTATTTTCCAAGCCTTTTTCAGTTCTTCGTTGCTTACCGGGACTTCAACCAGCTTGTTTGCACTTCGCAGAAAGCAAATAAAGCCACGGTTTACTTCCCGTTCGTACCTTTCCTTGATCAGACCGGCATAGAGCATAGTCTGAATCCGCAACGTTTTGAAAAGGTTGTCCTTATACTCGGCAAATTTATAATCCAACGGCGCCATTGTACCGTCATGCAGAGTGAGAATCTCATCTACCCGACCACGGACCTTTAACCTGGCTGATGCCAAGTATACGTCCTCTTCCTTGGCAATGCAGCCGATTTTTTTTCGTAAATACTCCCGGTTCCGAACCAGACGCCGCTGGTGCATCTCCCTTCCGGCCATCACTTTATAGCGACGCTCTTCATGCTGGGGAATCTTGAGACAATGCATGAAATAGACGAACCTGGGACAAAAACAATATTCCATAACATCGCTGGGCGTGATCATGGGCCGGGCAGTGGCTTCATAGAATTCGCAATCGTTCTTCGCTATGCCGCCTGCCGTGTCAGAAGATAAATTCAAGAAGGTCCCCTTTTATCAGTTTCTGGTTAAATTTCTCGCCGAGCAGCCGGCATTTCCGAAAATCATCCTCGCACATGGGAAAGATATAGATCTTGTCATCATCTGCCATGAGTTCTTCCATCTGAAGGGTTAGCTCATCCAGACTGTTACGGTTGATGCTACCTACAAACGCCGAGAACTGCACGCGGTAAAGCCCCTTTTGCTTACAGGCCTTGGCGATTTTGGTCCTGGGTCGGTCCGCTGAAATGTCATAGATAATCCAGACAAGAGTTTCATCTGCTTTCAAAGCAACCTCCTGGAATAACTATAGAATTGTAATTTACAATTCGATAACTTCCGGCATTTTGTCGAGATCGACTTTTTTAATAAGGATATTGGCCAGCCGATGGCAGTCGAACTGGATAATATTACGGCGTTTGATGTTGCGACCCCGGTAGCGGATAGCCTCATCCAAATATTCATTGAATCGTGACAAGAGCAGAGATTTGCCTTCCTTGTTCAGGGTATAGCCGCCTTTCACCCTATCAAAATGGGATTCTTTGACCTCGCGGCCGGCCAGTAACAGCATGACCACTCTATCGGCCCAAATCCGGTAGGGTTCAATCAGATCGAATACCAGGGATTTTTTGTTGTAGTTGTCAGTGTGCAGGAGACCGGTATAGGGATCAAGCCCGGCCAGGATAGCGCCGCGTTCCACCATGGAATAGAGAACCCCGTAGGCATAATTGAGGAGGCAGTTGAAAAAATCCTTTGCAGGATTCCGGCTTCGGCCGTTGAATCGGTATCTTTCAGGTAAAACGGCTGACAGTGTGCTAAAATATATCCTTGCGCCATTGCCCTCGATTCCCAAAATCCGGCCGCGCATTTCGTCAACGTTTTTGGCGGCGGTTGCCGCCAAGGGCTTCAGCGAGGCTGAAAGTTGTTTTATGCCGTCCGTAAGTACACTGCTTTTACGGGTCCGTCGTTTCCGTAACTCCTCAAGATGCTCAATCTGATTTTCAAATTTTCGTTTCACCCATTCAACCACCAGCCGGACTCCTTCCATGGTTTCCTCCACCTCCAACTGCCGCCGCCTGATTCGGGTGGTGCTGCCCAGCCGGCAGTGCCAAACCCGGCCGTACGGCGAACCGAACTCATCCAGAAAAATTATATCGATATTCCAGGTCATGGCCAGCTTGATTACATCCGAGGTCAGGCTGACGCCGGTGGTCGCCAAAATGGAACTCACCTTGCGGGGCGAAAGTTCCATCTTACGGTCACCGGCCTTGACCAGGAAATTGCCGTCCTTAACACGGAGATAAGTGCCGTAGGTGTTGAGAATCAGTTGCATGGCGAGTTCCCCTGAACATTTTTTGTTTCAAACAGCCCAATCAATATGCTCAGTGAAAGATGTTTTCACTTTTTTTGCTCCAATCTCTTGGGGGCCACGCTTACCTGTAGTCTCGCAAGATTGCTTGCCCCAAAACGGCTGAATGGCACTGTATGTACCCATCAATTCTTTTGAATCCAGCCATAGCCATGACTTACCGCATGGCCGACGGCAAAACCATCCGGTAAAATGGCATTGGTTGCAAATCGTCCTGTTATCCCTATCAAATTCTGTTCCTTATATCGGCAAGGAAAGGTGCGGGTAGAGATAAAAGAGGCATAAAGCCGCGCGTCAAAATCAACATGCAATCCCCGCAAAGCTGTTAATATTTGCGCAACCAGGAGCCGATCGCACTCGTTGCGCCTTTCTGGGGGAGACATTTTTTTGTACGCTTTATAGTTGTTCTGGTTGAACAATATCAATGGGCTTCGCAAGTTATAATGATTGAGCCGGTCAGCCACTCCAAATACTGCCTTCTCAAATTTGATAAGAGCATCCGAGATACAGATTTTTTTCGTTCCCAGGACAAGCTCTGTTTCAAGCCAGGAAATATTGCTCAGAACTTCCGCGCCTGCCAGCCATCCAACGATCAAGCCACAGCCATCATCCCAACGGTACTGAATAAGCGGATACCGATAAAGGGTTTTCTTCCCGGTAACGAAATGTTGATGGAAGAGGTTGTTGTCAGGAAAAATCCGGGCTATTGCCCCGCGTAGCTGCCGGGCTGAATTCCCGATCCGGCCATGCAAGGGTTTAGCCCATACTAATTTTACCGTGGACATAGGTAGCTCTGCTAAAATATGCATGCCGGATTCTCCTCATCCAGTTTCAGATCTATCCCTCGATCCGAAGAATAATATCCATCCTTCAATAGCCAAAACGGCCCGACAGGTTCCGCATAGTCTTCTGGAAACATATCCGGCCGGGCATAGACCGTCACTGTGCGTTTTTGTAATTTTCCTGCAATCCCGCGCAAGGCAGAACGGCGTTCCCACCTATCATCTATCGCCAACGCCTCCCGTAATTTGTTTATCCATTGATCCACATGCGGATCTGAATCAGATCTTGCTATGAAGGATACTTGTTTGGTGGCATCACCTCTAAAAAGAGACCGGATATCGGGGAATTCTTCCCATCTTGCAAAGGCACTGGTGATCTCCTTGCCTATATTTCTTCGTATCTTCAAAAGAGAAAAATATTTTCGGCTCAGGGCCAGAACTGCTTCCTCGCCAATTTCTTCATGGCCAGTAAACACTTCCTTGCTGACGTCAAGAAGAACAGGGTCATAGATCATGTCCATATAGCTCTTGCCCCTGCTTGATTGAAGCGATACGACCTCAACCAATCCACCATGGTCTCCTTTGTGATTATTTCTGTTACAACGTCCGGCAATCTGAATAATCGAATCCAGTGGGGCGAAATCACGGATCACCACGTCCATATCAATATCCACGCCAGCCTCAACAGTCTGGGTGGACACGACGAGGCACGGAGAACCGGATTTGATACAGTCGATTTTTTGCAAACGGTCGAAGGGGGTCAGATCCGCGCTCAGGAGATAGCTCGTCATTCCCGTCTCGTCCAAGGTCTCAAGTAATTCATCATAAACAGCGCGGCAGGAAGCCCTGGTATTCAAAGTGACCAATACCCGCTCGCCCTTTGCCGCCCATTCGGGTATGCGGCCGCGTAGTTCATCTATAAATGATGGCAATTTCAGTGATTGTCTATGACGCAAAACAATGCGATAGCGTTTAAACCGCCCGAAAATTTCGGCTACTTCATCGTTGTCACCAACTAATTCTCTAGTATTTTGCAGTATGGCTGGTTGCGTGGCAGACATCATCAGGATGCGGGCTTCCCCTTCTGCTGCCAGGGCGCGAAGCACCTGATCTACAGGATCCCACAAACGACAGGGTATGGCCTGGATTTCATCCATAATAATGATGGCGTCCAGCAACTGGTGAAAACGCATCAGATACCTGGCCTTGGGAGAGAATAAGGCCAGGAGCAACTGATCAAAGGTGGTAATCACTAACTCTGAACGCCAGGTATCCAGGAAAAAGTCGGAATAATTTTGCTTTAAGGAATCACCTTCCAGTTCATAACTTCTTTCTGAAAGAGAATGGCTGGCCATAAGAAATTCCGTGGCAGATCTCCGCTGGTCTTCCAACCCTAATAGTTTCCGATAGATCTGTTCGGTCTGGTCAATGATGGAGAGATAGGGCAAAACGACAATTATTTTGGCAGTAATATCCTTATTGGCGGTTACCAGCCGTTGGCGCAAGGTAAAGGCCCAATCAGCGGCGGTCAAGGTCTTGCCGACCCCCGTGGGCAAGGTGATTGTGAAGTAACGGTGTTGTTCATTCAGGTTGCCAAGAACCTGGTTCCGAGCCTGTCGGCGCAAACTATCAAGAGGGGTGGCGGGTAACGTGGTAATGAATCTGTCCACCAAGTCCGGTTTAATTGCCGGACGAGTCCCGGATAAGTAAAGTTTTTTCTGGTCCCTGAATGCCAGCAAGGCCTTATCAGCTTCCAACAGAATTGAGAAAACAAACTGCGTCCATAAGCGGAAACGAATGCCCTCTTCAAGAGATAAGCACTGAAGTTCTTCTTCGACATCGCTCCGCCGGAACAACCAGCGACCGCCATCATCAAACTCACCGTTTATTCGAGAAAGATCAAGGCTGGTCGCCCGGCCAAGGCGCGCATGCTCAAGTCCATTCCATTGTTCCTCAAGCAGCCCGTCATCATCCGGCTGCAGGCGGATATTTTTTAAATATTCCAAAGAAGAAAATCCGGCATGGTGTCCGGCAATCACCTCTGCCAACACCAAGGCGGCTAAAGGCTTCCAACCCTGCTCCCGAGCCCAGAGAAGGCCCAGTGCCGCTGATAATGCGGCATGGGATTTGGCGAGGCCGGGACCTCTGTAACTTTCCGGATCTTGTATGTATTTTTGAAAAGCCGGACTGCCTTTGCCAAGATCGTGACATTTTATTATTGCATCCAGGATATTTTGCGTCTCCGGCCGTTTGGCAATCGTTTGCCGGTTATGATTCGACAGAAGGAAATCTGCCGCCCTTTTGACCGATTTTATATGTTCGGCGAGTGTCAAGGACGGCTGGTAATGGGAAACCAGGCTGCTCATGACAAAATCACAACCTCCTCGCCGATCTTGCAGGCGGCCTCGGTTTCAACCGGAATAGGCCGCCCCTGCCGTTCAATATAGTACCCTTGATGTTCAAATATACGTTCCTCTGTAACGCTGTGGGGCATCCGCAACAAATGGACAGCAATGCCGTTGCCCCCGCATAAACGGACCATTTTTTCCGGGCAAAGGCCGGAAACCGGATATTTGCCCGGCGGCAACAATTCAGCGACATGGCATGATTCAAATACCACCTCCGCAAGCAGCTCGGAAAGCCCCATGCAGGGCGTATAATACCATCGGCGGTGTTGCAGGCGATCCAGCAGCCCGGCAAACCGGTCCGGTTGCTCCGGCAAGGCCACATGAATACGGAATTTCGGCCGCCAGAGCCATTCCTGACGGATCAGAGCGGGTTTTTCCGGGGCATTGCTCCCTTTTTGACCTTTTCTAACCATCCACGGTATAGCCGTCGGCGGATCCTTCCTCAGTTTTACCCGATGCCAAAATTTTTCAGGCGGTACGCCGCACACACTGACCAGGGCGTCGGCCAGTTCATGGGCAAGTGCGTCCTTTTCCAGCCCCTGAATTGAACCTAACAAACCCAGGACAGCGGTCCTTGGCGGCACCGGATAAGTTATGGCGTTGACATTGGCTTCCGCTCTCAAAAAATGACCATATTTTGCCTTCCAGACAAAAGTTACAACTTTCATGGCGCTGCCCTATTCACCACCGGCCGGGGGGCTATCATATCCCAGCGCTTTCCAGGTTTCAGGCAGAGCTGTGCCGTCCTTGAAGGTTACATCCGGCGAGAGTTCATAGTAAACTTGCTCTATCCTCCCAGCCTGACTCTTGAGACGTTCCAGTAGAAGATCGATATCCAGATAGTAATCAAACGGTGAGGACCACTCCTTGGCTGGTTTGCCGTTTTTTGCTGCAAGAGTCACATAATCCAGGAGGTTGCCGAACTGGAACTCCTCGTCGACTTTGTACTGCACACTTATCAGCAGGCGCGGCACCTGGCCTACTTTGGTTCTGGTGTTGCCGCTGGAGCGGACGCCGTTCCATAAGGATATGAGCAATTCATTATAATCCGATTCCGTCAGACGCGATTTTTTAGCGCTATGCTCGTTGGCTATGCCATGAAAACCTATCAAACCATAACGGAGGGCCGCATAATTGGTGAAGGTGCCTTGCCCCTTGGTCTCATCACTGCCGAATACCGAGGTGCCCTGGATTTGGATTTCCTCGGCATCGTGCAGGACCTCGCCCATGTTGAACTGGACAGCGCCCGTAAGTGTCTTGGGTTCCGGTTTCGGCTCCCAGTCGTCATGTTTTTTGAATGCCAGAGATGAACCAAACCAACGAGCGTCAATAAAGGCGTCCAGGAGTATGTTTACCAGTTCCTGGCCGTCAGCTTTGGGTTTGTCGACCTTCTGGAGATAATGGTTCACTCTGCCGGTTAGATTGGTGGTCTTGCCTTCTATGCTGCCCACCAGGATTTTATCTTCACCCTGTTGCGCGATAATATAATCCCGTGCAAAACGTTTGAGACGCACGTCGGTCACATAAAACCGGCCGTCCGGCAGCCTGCGCGGCCGGTTTTCGTCGGGGTCACCGTTGGGATTACCCATGCGGATATCATAGAGAAACAGAATTTCCCGGCGTGAAGATAGAAAATTTGTATTTTGTTCAGTCATGATCAGCGACCTCCTTATCTGTATCATTCTTTTTCTTGATTTTTCTTGATTACATCAGCCATGATGGATTGCCCGAGCAGGAGAAAATAACAGGTGGGTATGTTATCCAGTTTGATTTTATCCCCCAGTAATATGCCAAGTCGTCCGATTTCTTTCTCCAGCGCCCGGACATCTTTGCTCCCCTCCGTGCCATAGGCAAGCATCTTTTCCCGTATTTTGACATACAACTCCGGCAGGTCCCGGCCGGCCAGATTAAGACGTTTCAGCCAGGTCAAGGCATTGGATGCCACATTAACCCCCCGGGCCGCCTGTACCTGTAAAAGCTTGCCATACAGTATGCCAAGCAGGAAAGAATAGGCCTTTTCCGGTGCATCTATGCCTGATCCTGAAGAAAAATATGGCTTCAGGATCTCCATTCCCGGTTCAAAGACGTATGTTTTATCATCCATCGGCAACACCTCCGTTTTGCGTAAATAATCGATGAATCTCGCCAGGTGGCGCATCCAGCCAGCCAAGGTCCAATAAACTATGGTACGTTTCTTCTTGACATTGAGACCCTCATAACAAAGCCCCCAGGCATTCCCGGTTACAAGCGCTTCTGAGAGATACCAACCTGCCGTGGTTATGAGCTCATCCCAGAAAAGCCGTTCCGTGTCGGCAAGTGGTTTGCCATGATAAATCGAAGCGGCAAGTTGACGTTTCAGCTCCCAGAGCCTTGCGCTGGCATTAGCCTGTTTAGCCTTTTTGCCGCCGGGACGTTTGAAAAGAGGGGCCATCATTCTCAGGGAGAGATCAAAATCCGCCTCTTCAATAGTATGTCGGGGCGCTAAAGGATGCGCCCACTTGTTGGCAGCCCTGTTCAAATCGGCCAAAGCTCTTAGACGTGAGGGTAAAACATCGATAATGACCCCGGTTACCTCGTCAATAACCTGTCCAAATTTCGCCCACATGATATGCAACACCATCTGGGCATCATCCTGTTTGGCAAAGAACTCCAGCAGGTTTTTTTCCAACGCTTTAATGCGCTGAGAATCAAGGTTAGACAGATATTCCTTGAAGTCCTTGATAAAACGATATTGTCCTTTCTGGTTGCCCAGCAGGAACGGAAGCAATAAGGCCTTTTGACCCGCCACTATCCCGATAAAATCCTTGGAAACATGGTTTTTAAAAATGTAAAGCAGATCGGCGCAGTCGATGCAGAGCCCGTAATTCTTCCAGGCCTGGCCCGGATCAAGATTGGAAAAGGAACCAGCCCTGTCCATGTTTGCCAGGTTTATCCCGGCACCTTTGAGCGCATTCGGATAGAGGGTTTGGTCAGTGGCGCCACACAAAGGACATGTGCCATTTGGACGGAGAGGGGCCGCGCCGGTGACATACTTTATTTTGGCTAACATGTTGGCGAGGTATAAATGGTACTCCGGCCTGTCGCCGGGCCAACGACCTTCCGAATCTGCAACTGTCAGGAAAACGGTTTCTTTGTCCGGGATCAAACGGATAGCAGCAGCCAATATGTGAGGATAATTTTGGTCATCTCCAACAGGATAAAGGGCACCTTGCCATACTAGTGTATCACCGGCAAAGACTCGCACAATATCTTTGAAATAGGCGCTCCATTCGCTGGATTCGAGGCTCAATTTCTCAAAAGATTTCAGGGTGGATTTCTGGATCTTTAAACTCGGGCCTGGTTTCTTCTTTGGATCGAGAGTTCGTTTCATAACCGGTCCTATAGCCGGCGATTGAGCTCCGGAAGGTTTGTTAAAAGGCAAACGTAAACGTTTCTCTTTATCTAATTCTTCAACCCACATCTTCACAATCCCTGGATCATCTGGCACTTTCTGCAGCACATAAACACGGGGAACCTTGCCGGCATCCTCCACCAGTAACGGCGCAAGTTTTGCCCCAAATTTTTTGCGAAACTCAGACATGCCAACAATATCATACGCCTTAAACCGACGCCGTAGAGCAAGCAACGCTAAATTTCGCATGGCATTTATCATGATCTTGCCTCCTTAGAGTCCAACTATATAAAAAAATCCATAGAGAAAAGTTTCCCTCCTGAACATGTCAATGAAAATTAGGGAGATCCTGGGGAGGAGATCCTGGGGACGTTGTGTCCTAGATTGACTTGCCATGACTGTCCTCGCTTTTCAATCTAGGACACAATGCCCCCCCCCCAAAAAAAAAACCCTGTTACCCACACAAAACGGTGAGGAGCCCAACACCTATAGTTTCAAGGCCTTTCCAAGATTTTTTGTTCGGAAAATCGGATGGTACTTCGGCGATAAAATGGGAACGAATCTCATGACGACCATGACCT
>VAPK010741572.1_pt1 | contig 12587 bp, 13 predicted proteins | sample 3395031 | NCBI WGS metagenome assembly VAPK01 (sample SAMN08290443, study PRJNA428436) | hydrothermal vent metagenome | isolation source: Deep-sea hydrothermal vent chimney 1 | place: Pacific Ocean: Juan De Fuca Ridge | reverse complement strand
TTTCAAAATTTCAATTCAAACGTGATGGTACAAGATTTGAAAAAGTAGAAATAAAAACAATTAAATAAACAATAGGAGGAATAACCATGAACTTAGTAAGAATTAATCGTTACCCGGTGTTTAACGACCTGATGGAAAATTTTGAAAGAAACTTCTTTGGCCGGTTAAACGAAGACAATGATGATGTTCCGGCAGTGAACATCAAAGACGAAAAGGACAAATACACGTTGGAATTTGTCGCTCCAGGTTTGAAGAAAGAAGATTTCAAAGTTGACCTGGACAACTATATGTTGACCATCTCATCGGAAAAGAAACAGGAAAATGAGGAAAAGGAAAGTAACTATACCCGAAGAGAATTTGTTTACAACAGCTTCAGTCGTTCATTTACTTTACCAAGAACGGTAAACATTGAAAAAATCGAAGCTGACTATTCCAACGGGATTCTAAGCATTTCGCTTCCCAAAAAGGAAGAAGAAGTCAAGCTGACCCGTCAGATTGAAATCTCTTAACGATAGCGATGCTATCTATCACAAAGGCCTGGTAATTTTTGCCAGGCCCCTTCTGTTTGCCAGAAAATTATCTATCTCAGAAATAAGTTATTTATGGAAAGCTTTGCATTTTAAACCGAAAAAGCCACCCAAAAATTTGGGTGGCTTCCTATAATTAATTTTGATAATCATCACTGTGGTTGGTGATGAATCAATTTTCTTGTAGAATAATTGATCTTCAAAGCGTTGGATTTACGTAACTGTTGTTTCACATCAGTTACGATCCCCATCTTAGTGCTCTTATCAACTTTCAGAGAAAAAGTAAGCATATTACGATCAGCTTCATTTCTCGACTGACGCTCCTTAGCAACAAATTCGGGAATTGCAGCTACTGAAGCATAAGCATCGTTCAATTGGATACGGGATTTTGTTCCCAGTACCTGGTTGGTAGGTTCTCCAATATAAATGTAGCTTACCAATGATTTTTTTTCCAGTTTCTGTACCTGAGTAGCCCCTGGTAATTGAATCTTAACATGCAGGGTACTCGTACGCATAGTAACAGAAACCATAAAAAAGAACAATAATATGAAAATAATATCAGGTAGCGAAGCTGTATTTATTGAAGGAACACCTTTTGTTTTTGAAGTTTTAAACTTTGACATAACTTAATTTCCTCCTACATTTTCAGGTTCAGCCTCAGAAATACGAACAGGAACCAGCTTATCAATAAGATCAATTTTCTTTTTATCGACCAATTCGCTGTATTTCATGCCATACCGGTTAAGTGACTCTTGATTTTTCATCTCATTAAAAGCCTTAGCCAACTGATCCTGCACTTTAATGTACATATTATAAGAAGTTCCCCGGTCATTTTTCAAAGACACAAGACCTTTCGTCATCATTACCTTTCTACCCAACGCAGGAATGTAAACTTCCTTCGTTTCAGGATATTTCGGGTTGTTGCCAGGATGAACAGTCATAAAATCCTCAACCTTTGCAGCTAGGTTATTTATATCTCCAGATTTCCCGTTAACAAGTAATAAATCATGGCTGTTAATCAATATCTTAAGCACGTTACGATCCTTCACGTCCACCTTTTGATTTTTATTTACAACAGGCGGCGGCAAAATTCTGGTAATACCGGTATCAACATTCATGGTTGTTGTAACAAGAAAGAATATCAACAACAGAAACGCGATATCAGCCATGGAACCGGCATTAATCTCCGGTGCTGTTCCTCTTTTAGCCATAATTCTATTATTTAAAAATATTCATAACTCCCGAATACAGGATTGCAACTACTGACAGACCTAAAGTAATATAAGTTGCATATAAACCCGTACCCACTAATTTGGATGTTTCAGCAGTAATTTTATAAGTTTCTAAATACTGAGGTGTGAATGCATTGGAAGACAGCCCGTACGACACAGCCAAAACAACTACCAGAGCACCAACGCTGATCAACATTTTACGCAGATTTTGGGGGTTAGTGATTATTGTATAAATAGGAGTAACTATCAATACAACCAGGGCAACGATTACAAAAAGATCAGCAAGGATAATAAGGTTACTTGATCCTGCACCGTCTTTTAGGCCTAACATTCCGGTGTAGAATAAGACTCCTGCCAACGCCGAAATAAACAGCAGCGCATACAGAATCCATCTGGTTATGTTTGCTACTTTATCTTTCATAATAATTATTTTTTGTAGTGTTGTGCAACTAAGTCTACGAAAGTGATGGAGGTATCTTCCATGTCACTAACCAACGTATCAATTTTTGAAATAATGTAATTGTAGAAAATCTGCAAAATAACAGCTACGATCAGACCAAACACAGTGGTAAGCAAAGCAATTTTAATACCACCGGCAACAACTGCAGGGCTAATATCTCCGGCAATAGCAATGGAATTAAAAGCCTGGATCATACCAATAACAGTACCCATAAATCCTAACATAGGTGCCAAAGCAATAAACAATGAAATCCAGCTCACTCCGTTTTCAAGTCTTCCTGTTACCACGCTACCATAAGCGATGATTGATTTTTCAACGTCTTCCAGTCCGTTTTCGTAACGGTTAAGCCCTTCCGCAAAGATTGCCGCAACAGGGCCACGTGTATTCTGGCAAACCGCTTTTGCTTTTTGCAGGTCGCCACCGTTCAAAGCCTCTTCAACTTCTCTCAGTAATTTCTTTGAGTTGATGGAAGCCATGCTTAAATAAATAACACGTTCAATGGCTATAGCCAAACCAAAGATAAGGGTTAACAAAATTGAAGCCATAAAAGCAGGACCCCCTTGAATAAACTCATCCTTTAGAACCTGATGAAATGATTTTTGTTGCGCAACAGCAGGCGTAGTTGAAACAGCAGCGGTTGTATCGGCAGCAGTTGAATCTGTAGCAACAATACTTGAATCATTAGTCACGACTGTTTTTTGGGCCGCTGCGTCCTGGGCATATACAACATTGGAAAACCCTAAGCTTAACATTGCAGCAAGTGAAATAAATGCAATTAATTTTTTCATAATGATTAAAAATTGATTAAGACGATTTTACATTTTCTGATCGGTTACAAAAATATAAATTAATTTAATCGACAAACGTATTTGTGATTATTTTACTCTTTCTCCAAATTATTTGGCCGAAATCATAATCACTTTCAGTTGATCTGCGGAGAGAGCGGGATTCGAACCCGCGGTACACTTTTGGCGCACACACGCTTTCCAGGCGTGCCTCTTCAACCACTCGAGCATCTCTCCAATTTCAGGACGCCAAAAGTATAAAAATATTCTTACACAATGTTAATTTCACCTCTCAAGGAAGAATTCATATTCTCTATAAATTGCTCCATGCTGAGTTTTTTTGCCAGTAAGTGCATGATTTTTGGCAACATAGCCTCCGTTGTGCTGTCAAATCCACTTAAAACCCCAATACTTTTCAACAAAAATGAAGTATCATATTTGCCCATATCCACAGCTCCCGCCATACACTGTGTTACGTTCACAACTATTGTTCCCGAGTCAACGCAATGTTTTACAGCATCAATAAACCACTGCTCGGTGGTAGCATTTCCGGCTCCGAAAGTTTCTAAGATAATTGCTTTTTGATTGGGAACCGTGAGTGCTGCATGAACGAACTCTTTAGGAATTCCAGGATATAGTTTCAGCAATCCAACTCGGTTATCAAGCTCTTTATAAACTTTCAGTTTCTTACCGTTGGGTTTGAAAATATTATGTTTGTTAAATTTCAAATAAATGCCTGCTTCAGCCAAAAGCGGATAGTTGGGTGAAATAAATGCATTGAAGTTCTCTGCGTTATATTTTAAAGTGCGGTTGGCACGCATCAACTGATTTTCAAAATAGATACAGACTTCGGGGACAACCGGCAGGTTGTCTTCGCGCGCTGCTGCCAATTCAATAGCCGTGATAAAATTCTCTCTGCCGTCTGTTCGTAAAACACCCAATGGAAGTTGCGAACCTGTGAAAATCACAGGTTTGTTCAGATTTTCCAGCATAAAGCTTAACGCAGAAGCAGTATAGGACATTGTATCGGTACCATGGAGTACCACAAAACCATCGTAAGTATCATAAGATTCCTCAATGACTGTGGCAATGTCAATCCAATATCCGGGATGTGTATCACTGGAATCGATAAAAGGATCGAAACTGTAAAAATCCAAATGATAGTGAAACCGTTTTAATTCAGGAATCTGTTCGTAAATACCATCAAAATTAAACGGCGTCAGACTACCGGTTTTAGAATCTCTGATCATCCCGATAGTTCCTCCAGTATAGATAATCAGGATATTGATTTGCTCTTCCATAGTTTACAACATATTTTTTGTAGAAAACAGGTTTTCTGCTGTTTGGGTCGTTGTTTCGGCAACTTCCTGAAACGTAATATTCTTGACTTCAGCAATTTTTTCGGCCACAAATCTCAAGTAACTGCTTTCGTTTCTCTTTCCCCGAAAGGGGACGGGCGTAAGATAAGGGGCATCGGTTTCAAGGACAAGTTCATCAAGGGGAATATCCTTCACTACTTCCGCTAATCCTGAATTTTTAAACGTGACCACTCCACCTATTCCCATCTTAAAACCGGTGTCCATAATTTTTTTTGCATCGCCAACCGTTCCGGTAAAGCAATGAAAAATCCCTTTAAAATTATTGCCAAGTTCTTCTTTTACTATTTGTAATGTTATATCGAAAGCATTACGTGTGTGGATGGAAACAGGAAGCCGATATTTTTTTGCAAATTTCAGCTGTTTCCGGAAAGCATCTTCCTGCTGGCTCTTAAAACTTTTATCCCAATACAGGTCCACACCAATCTCTCCCACTCCTACATAATGATTCTGGGCAAGTTCCTTCTCCACCAGTTCCAATTCCGTTTCATATTGATCGGTCACGGAGGTAGGATGAAGACCCATCATGGGAAAACAATGTTGGGGAAAAGCTTCGGCCAGCGAAAGCATGGCTTCCAGCGAACTACTGTCAATGTTGGGAAGCAACATACATTCCACCTGATTTGCTAGCGCTTTATGAATCACCGCTCCACGGTCGACAGCAAACTCCTCCGCATATAAATGAGTATGGGTATCCACCAGTTTCATAATGCAAAAATAAAAAAAAGAAGGCGGAAAAATGGACAAGGGTGCAATTCTGGGGGAGTTAAATATCCTTGTTCAGAGCTATATTAAAAGAAATCTCTCTTCATTTCTATCATTATTTACTGGTTAGATCTGATTTACATCCTGAAAAAACTAATTTTGTTTCTTGAATCAATCTAACACATCTATTCTTATGCAAAACCAAACAATTGTAAATATCCAGAACCTTCAGAAAAAATACGGACAAAAACAGGTTCTTTACGGAATAAATCTGGAAATTACTTCTGGACAGATTATTGGCTACATTGGTCCAAATGGAGCAGGAAAATCTACCACCGTAAAAATCCTGTGTGGGTTAATCAGTGAATTTCAGGGAGCAGTGAGCATTTTCGGCATGGATTTGCGCACCCAAACCATGGAGATCAAAAAGAAAGTGGGCTATATTCCGGAAAATGCTTCGCTTTACGAATCGCTTACGCCACTTGAGTTTATGGAGTTCATAGGCGAAATGCGTGGAATGGCTTCGGAACAGACACGGCAAAAAGCCGAAGCATTGATGAATATTTTCGAGATGAAATCCAACCTCAATCAGCGGATTTCCACTTTTTCGAAAGGTATGCGGCAAAAAGTTTTGATTTGTTCGGCACTGATTCACAATCCTGAATTGATTTTCATGGACGAACCACTTTCAGGCCTGGACGCCAATTCGGTCATCATGGTTAAAGAAATGCTGATTCACCTGGCACACGATGGAAAAACGATTTTCTACAGTTCGCATATTATGGATGTGGTTGAAAAAATATCCGACCGCATTGTGCTGATCGATCAGGGGAAAGTGATTGCTGACGGGCCTTTTGGTGAACTAAACAAGATGACAAACGACGAAAACCTGGAAAAACTATTTACCCGTTTGACCGGCAACACCAATCATGGCGAAAAAGCTGAAGCATTTATCAACGCATTCGAAAACTAAGGCCATGATTAAATTTCTTCTTGCACTTTTTGTCCCGTTTCGCTGGTTTATAGAGAAAACAGGTGCCGATTACAATCAATTCATTAAAATATTACGACTGAAGCTTACTCTCGATGACCGTCGCATGAAAGGTTTTGGAGGAAAATCTGGAAAGACGATGAAAAATGCACTGGTCAAACAATCAGTCACACAGATGATTTTAGGATTGTTATTTTTATCCTTTTTAATGCTAATTAAATCATCCTTCACGTTCTACTATTTTTCGCACACATTCACGATGGCCATGATGGCAATGATGATCATTTCAGAATTCTCCACGGTTTTATTCGACACAGCCGACAACAGCATTATGCAACCGCTTCCGATAAAAGGGAACACCGTCAGCCTGGCACGAAACGCGCATGTTTTCCTGTACCTTTTACTGATGGCCTTCAACATTTCCCTTTTTACCATCCTGCTGGCTATCTATAAATTTGGAATCGTTTCAGGACTGATTTTCATTCTGACCATTTTCCTGAACGTGTTATTCACGCTTTTTTTAACCAACATTTTGTACCTTGGAATCATGAGGCTGGCCAGTGGCGAAAAGCTTAAAAACCTGCTCATGTATTTTCAGGTGATTGTTGCCATTTTATTTATGGCCGGCTATGAGTTTGGACTGAACATTGTAGATAAATCAAAAATAAGCAACATGGTCCTGCCTGTCCACTGGTACACCTTCCTGGTTCCACCGGCCTTTTTTTCAGGATTAATTGATGCCTTTACATCCTCAAATTTCGACATATACCACCTGATATTCATTGCAGAAGCCTTGCTTTTACCTGTAATTGCCATTTATCTGACCAGTAAATATTTAACTCCGGTTTTTAACCGAAAGCTGATGGACCTTGAACAGGGCGACCACGTGTCGAAAGTGCAAACCAGAGGTTCACGACAAGGTTTATGGTACCGGACAATGGCATCCATTTTTACAAAAGGAACTGAGGAACGTGCCGCATTTAAACTGACGTGGAAAATGATCGGACGCGAACGGCTTTTCAAACAAACATTACTACCCGTCTTTGGATATGTGGTTATTATGATTGTTATTCCGTTGCTCAACAAACATTTCAGTTACAGCGAATTAGTCAATAGCAACAAATATCTGCTGATTCTGTACGCATTCATGTTCATTTCGGTCATTCTTCCGTCAGCGATGAATACAGGAAACAATAAGTATGCAGCATGGATCTTTAAAGCCCTGCCTTTCGGCACACCGGCCAATTTTTTTAAAGGTTGCATTAAGGCAGCATTTGTTCGGTTTTTCCTGCCGTTTTATCTTGCTTTAGGCGTTATCGTCTGTAGTATCTGGGGGATCCGTGTTTTACCCGACATGCTTATCGCTTTGATGGCCATTTACCTTATTACGTTGGTGATAGAATTCATGCAAATTCCCGTTTTTCCATTCACCATGGAGAAGCTGGCCCCGCAGGGAGCCAGCAAGGCATTTAAATTTATCGGAATCATTGTGATCGCTGTCGTGCTCGGATTTCTGCATGAACTTTTATTACGGTGGTTCCCTTTTGCAAACCTGATGCTCCTGCCGGTTTATTTCGGTGCTATTCTGTATTTCGACCGGATTTACGTTTACAGGAAAATTACCTGGAAAGAAGTTGACCAAGCCAACAGTTATGCCTGAATCAAAAAAATATCGGTTTCAAATAATCAGTTCCTCCAAATAAGTTTCCTAATTGTTGCAGTAATTGCAGTTTGGCTTTTTCCGCATCACCTGTTTTTTAATATTTCTGAATAAAAATTGAATGGACGTTTCATAATGCAAAAACAGGAAAAAAAGGCGGGAAATCCCGTCTAAATAAATTGGTGAAACAGAATAATTCAATCTTCTAAGGGTTTCTCCTGCTGCATTTCTTTCAGCACTTTGTTTACTTCTCCTTCCGTTTCGTACAAAACAGATTTGCATATCCGGATCAATTTGGATGCTTCTTTTACTTTTTCTGCCAATTCATCAACAGGAATTTCATCACTTTCCAGCCCGGATACGATCGCTTCAAGCTTTTCCATGGCTTCTTTATAACTTATCTTATTCATTGTTAGATAGTTTATTTACTTTTTCAACGGTAACTTCTACGCTTCCGCGGAACAATTTCGTATGCAATGTATTTCCCTGACGGAGTACCGATGTGTCCGTAACCGCTTTGTCATTATAATAAGTAATACTGTAACCACGTTTCAATACATTTTCTGGTTTCAGCAGCTCAAGCTTGCCTTGAAAGGTTTCTAATCTGTTTGAAGAAGCCATCAATTTTTGTCGGGCATGAATACCAATCAACCGGTTAATTCCCTTTAATTGGATTTGCTGATTTTGTATGGTCTGTAACGGTTTGTAAAGCAAGCCTGAGCTCAGTGTTTTCAACTGTTTCCCGGCTTCCTGAATTGAAAAGGCCACGCTCCTTTCCAGATTTTTGCTAATACGATTCAGAGAAATATCTTCACGGTTCAACAGATTTCTTGTATGAACTTCAAAAAATCGCAACACATGACTGAATTTTTGTTTTTCATCCTCAAAAATCCTTCCTGAAATTCGATTCAGTTTATCAACAGAGACTTCCAGTCTCACTGAAAAATTATGAAATTGTTGTATCAGGAAATGAGCGGCTTCGGTGGGGGTAATTTTATTGGCAAACGCCACCATTTGCACCACAGTTTCATTGGTGGAATGCCCAATACCGGCAATTACCGGCAATGGAAAAACCGCCACTACTTTTGCAAGGGAGTAACTGTCATAGGCATTCAGTCCCACATCACCCCCGCCGCCGCGGATGATGGCGACCACATCAAATTCTTCCTGCCTTTCTTCAATTTCGAGTAATTGCTGCCCGATGGAACGCACAGCGCCTTCACCCTGAAGAAGGGCTGGGAACAAATGGATCGAAAACTGATAATTCCAGGTGTTTTTATCTATCACATTTACAAAATCACTAAAACCTTTGCTGGTCTGCACGGAAATAACAGCAATACGTTTTGGCAACAAAGGGAAACGACGGTTTTTATTTTTCTCGAAGATGCCTTCTTTTTTCAGCCGTTCAATGGTTGCCTGTTTTTCACGTGCCATCTCACCCAGTGTGAAACTCGGTTCTATATCTGTGATATTCAATGCCATTCCATATTGCTCATGATAGCCTATTCTGGCAAGAAACAATATTTTCAGACCGTCCTTCAATGGTTCACCTGTTACAGATTTAAATTTTTGATTGATTTGATTGAATTGGCCTGACCAGATGTTGGCACGAATCTGCGCTTTAACCATGCCGTTTTGCTTTTCCACCAGATCGGGATAACAATGGCCGCTTTTGGGATAAAAGTTCAGTTTGGCAATTTCGGCTTTAATCCAAAGGTAAGAAGGGAAAGCTGCTGCGACGACACTCCGGATTCCCAAAGAAATCTCAAGCAAGCTGTATATTTTCCGGTTATCAGATGATTCCTGTGTCATAGTTCAGACAAAGATAATGCGAATCAGAAGACGATGGTGAAACGATGGTCAGACGATGGTGTTTTCCAGAGTTTGAGATGCATATTTTAATCGCTGTCTTTTTATTATTTACCGGGAGTTTTTCTTTAGTTTCATGAACTTTGGAAAACATTTTTACGAAAAATTTGAACATCAGGAAATCATCCATTCAAAAAGCTGGTAATGTTCTCCGTTCATCCCCATGCGTTTATAAACTTCTATCGCCCTTTGGTTCGACTTATCAACGTACAATCTAACGCCTGTAATCTCAGTATCTTGCTCAGCCCACTCTTTCACTTTTTGATACATCTTACGGAATATTCCCTGTTTTCGATATTCGGAAAGCACATAGACTGATTGTATCCAGAGAACCCATTTGTTTCGCCAATCGCTCCACTCAAAAGTAACCAGCAGAGATGAAATAATTTTGTTATCAGTGTCAACAGCGACAAAATACTTTCCTTTAGTGGGATCACGCATCACGCTATGAACTCCTGTGGTTACAGTTTCCTTGTCCAGGCTAATATCTTCCGTTTCCAGTGCCATTTTGATTTGGAAACCGGCAATGGTTTCATAATCTTCTTCGTTAGCCAATCGAATTTGTATCATGTTTTTTGATAATTTTGTGCGCTCGTTTAGGTGTGTTCTTGCTGTCTTCAACACATTTGACACCGGAACATGTTGAGACGGACAAATATAAAATAATCTCCGATACAGATGAGCGATCAGATCAAACATGAATGCGGAATTGCCCTGGTTAGGCTTTTAAAACCTCTCGAATATTATCTGGCAAAATACGGTACATCAGTTTATGGCTTGCAAAAGCTGCACCTGCTGATGCAAAAACAACACAACCGCGGACAGGACGGCGCCGGAATGGCCTGCGTAAAATTCGACCTGCCTCCGGGAGTAAAGTACATCAACCGCATCCGCTCCAACTCATCCACACCGATCCAATCTATTTTTAACAAAGTTTACGATCATTTTCAGGAAATCCAGTCAAAGCATCCGAAACGCATCAACGATATCAGCTGGATGAAAACTAATATGGATTTTACCGGGGAGCTTTTTTTGGGTCATTTGCGTTATGGAACCTATGGCAGCAATTCTATAAAAAACCTCCATCCTCTCAAAAGAGCCAATAACTGGAAAACAAGAAATCTTTTGCTGGCGGGAAACTTCAACATGACCAACAACGATGAACTTTTTGAAACACTTGTCGAACTGGGGCAGTATCCGCAGGAAACTTCCGACACCATAACTGTGTTGGAAAAAGTAGGCCACTTTCTGGATGAAGAAAATGAACGCCTTTATTTTGAATTGAAAGATCAGGGCGTTTCCAAAAAAGAAGCAACCGATTATCTTATTGAAAAGCTGGATATTCTACCCATTTTAAGGGAATCGGCCAAACGCTGGGACGGTGGTTATGTGATTGCCGGTCTGCTGGGACACGGCGACGCATTTGTCATGCGCGATCCGGCAGGTATCAGGCCTGCATTTTATTATGCCGATGATGAAATTGTGGTAGCCGCATCCGAAAGACCTGTGATCCAGACAACCATGAATGTTCCAATTTCTTCGATTAAAGAATTGGAGCCCGGACATGCCCTCGTGGTGAAAAAGAATGGAACCATTCAAAACGAAGTCTTTATGGATCCATTACCAAAAAAATCCTGTTCATTTGAGCGCATTTATTTTTCACGCGGGACTGACCGCGATATTTATCTCGAAAGAAAAAAACTCGGCCGGTTACTTGGCAAAACGGTGTTAGAAGCCATTGATTATGATCTGAGAAACTCGGTTTTCTCCTTCATTCCCAACACAGCTTCTGTGGCTTTTCACGGATTGGAAGAATATCTCAATGATTATACAGCTGAACGCATCAAGGAAAAAATTGTAAAAGAACAGGGTTCGCTGACTGCTGAACGTTTAAACGTGATCTTTTCCGAGCGACCGCGCATCGAAACCATTGCTGTGAAAGATGCCAAGCTCCGAACTTTTATCACTGCCGACACGCATCGTAACGACATGGTAACTCATATTTATGATGTTACTTATGGCATTGTGCACAACAATACAGACACTTTGGTGATTTTGGATGATTCAATTGTTCGAGGGACAACGCTGAAGCAGAGCATTATCCGAATTCTGGACCGGTTGCATCCCAAAAGAATTGTCATCGTTTCGTCAGCTCCACAAATCCGTTATCCTGATTGTTATGGGATCGATATGGCCAAACTGGATGATTTTATTGCTTTCCGTGCTGCCATCGCTTTGTTGAAAGAGACTCATCAGGAGCATGTGATCAATGAAGTATATGCAAAGGCAAAAGTACAGCAGAACCTCCCCAAGGAAGAAATTGTAAACTACGTCAAAGAAATTTACAAGCCGTTTACTCCGGAGCAGGTTTCAGCCAAGGTTGCTGAACTTGTCACTTCAAAAGACATCAATGCCGAAGTGTCAGTTATCTTCCAAAGTATTGAGAATCTTCATGTTGCAATTCCAAACCATTTGGGTGACTGGTATTTCACCGGCGATTATCCCACACCTGGCGGTAATAAGGTGGTGAATCAGGCATTCATTAATTATGTGGAAGGCCGGAACCAGAGGGCTTATTAGTTCCAAAAAAATTCCATAATTGAAATCATTGCGAGTACTTCAAGAATTTTTGAGCTACAAAATGATCTTATGGACAATTTCCAGGATAATAATGAGATGGCTTCTTCACGCATGCCCACAAAACTCCCCAAGGTTCATCGCCATGACGTCCATTTTTATAGAAATTATTGTAATTAATTAACACTGAATTATCTATCTATCCCGGCGTCATTGCGATCCGCCCAAGGTGGAGAAGCAATCTCATAATCAATACATTCGATATTACTGGTAATAAACTACCCCGAGGCAGAGCCATCGAGGTATTAAACCCTAACTTTCCCCCAAGTACGTAATATTTTTCAACAAAATGCTTGCTAATATTTGGATATATGAGATTTTTAGTGTTATTTTGCAATTACGTAT
>VAPK010282497.1_pt1 | contig 12592 bp, 11 predicted proteins | sample 3395031 | NCBI WGS metagenome assembly VAPK01 (sample SAMN08290443, study PRJNA428436) | hydrothermal vent metagenome | isolation source: Deep-sea hydrothermal vent chimney 1 | place: Pacific Ocean: Juan De Fuca Ridge | reverse complement strand
TGAAAAATGGAAAAATTTCGGTCGTTTTCCTGAAGGATTGATACTGTTACAAGACCATGGTGATGAGGTTTCCTTTAAAAATATTAAAATAAGGGAGTTTTGAAAATAGGTATTATGCATTCAACATTGTCCACAATCGATCTTTCAATTCTTGAATGCCCAGTTGGGCAATTGAAGAAATGAACATATAGGGTACGTCTTTTAGGTCGTTGTCCAATTCTAATCGCATTTCGTCTATCAATTCATCGTCGAGCATATCGCTTTTTGAAATGGCGACCAATCGTGCCTTGTCCAACATTTCAGGATTATACTTGCGCAGCTCGTTCAACAGCACCTCATATTCTTTACTGATATCATTACTATCGGCGGGTATCAAGAACAAAAGGGTTGCATTGCGTTCAATATGCCTGAGAAAATAGTGTCCCAGGCCCTTGCCTTCTGCCGCACCCTCAATAATACCGGGAATATCGGCCATTACAAAACTTTTAAAGTCACGGTACTCAACAATGCCTAAATTTGGTTTTAGGGTCGTAAACTCATAATCGGCGATTTTGGGTTTTGCAGAAGTGATCACTGAGAGCAAGGTTGATTTTCCGGCATTGGGAAAACCTACCAGACCTACATCTGCCAAGACCTTCAGTTCTATAATAAAATCTTTTTCTTGACCCTCAATGCCGGGTTGCGCATATCTTGGCGTTTGATTGGTAGATGACCTAAAATGCCAATTGCCACGACCGCCCATACCGCCTTTCAAAACAATTTTCTCTTCACCATGTTCGGTAACCTCCAATATGATTTCATCGGTTTCCGCATCTTTTAAAATTGTGCCCAAGGGTACATCTAAGTAAACATCTTTACCATCTGCGCCTGAGCTTCGGTTTTTGCTACCGTGCCCACCATGACTTGCCTTAAAGTGTTTTTTGAACTTGAAATGCACGAGGGTCCAGAGGTTTTTATTTCCCCTGAGAATGATATGGCCGCCACGACCGCCGTCACCCCCATCGGGCCCTCCTTTGGTAATGAATTTTTCACGGTGCAGATGTACCGATCCCTTGCCCCCGTTGCCCGAAGTCAAAAAAATTCTTACGTAATCTACAAAGTTGCCTTCGGTCATTGTTTAGAGGTTTCGATTATTGGCGTAAACTGTTTTATGAATCAAACTTCAATAGAAGGTCTTACCTTATATTGTTGTTCGAGTTGGTCAAGAAAGTATTCTAAAGCTCCTCGATAACCTTACTCAATCTACGGGTGATTTCATCAATTTCACCAATACCGTCAACACTATGTAATTTCCCCTGTTCTTCGTAGTAAGCTCTTAAAGGCGCGGTCTTTTGATTGTACTCTTCAAACCGGTTTCGAATCTTACCTTCATCTTGGTCATCGGGTCTTTTACTGGTCTTGCCTCGCTCTAAAAGACGTTGGATCAGCACCTCATCATCGGCTTCAAGAGCAATGGTGGCATTGATTTTCATGTTCTTTATTGTTAAAAAAGCATCAAGAGCTTCTGCTTGGGCAGTGGTTCTTGGAAAACCGTCAAAAATAAAACCACTGGCATCGAGGTTTTTATCTACTTCGTCTTCTAGCATTTTTATGGTCACTTCATCAGGTACCAAATCTCCCTTGTCCATATAAGATTTGGCCAAGATTCCCAATTCCGTTCCGTTTTTGATATTGTACCGAAACACGTCACCGGTCGAAATATGTTTTAGATTGTATTTTTCTTTTAAAAATTCAGCTTGTGTACCCTTTCCGGCTCCTGGTTTTCCGAACAAAACAAGGTTGATCATATGTTTTTGGTTTAGTTGGTAAACTTCTTTTAAATTTCTTCCCAATTCGTTGTAATCGAGCCCGTAGCCCACGATAAACTTATCGGGTATATCAATGCCCACATAATCTATACTGTACTCACCATTGTATATTTCAGACTTAAAGAACAAAGTGGCGATCTTAAATTCTTTTACGTTGGTTTTTGAAAATAGATGTACCAATTCTTTCAATGTTCGCCCCGTATCAATAATGTCTTCGAGAATGATTACGGTACGATCCTCTATGTTTTCGGGCAAATCTAATAGCGTTTCTACAATGCCCGTTGAGGTCAGGCCCTGATAAGAGCTTAATTTAACGAAAGAAACCTCGCAGGGGTGCTGGTACTGTTTGAGAAAATCAGAAACGAACATAAATGCACCGTTCAAAACACCGATAAAAATTGGGGTTTCCTCTTTGTGGTCAACAGCGATTTTGACCGCTATATTTTTAACGGCCGATTGTATTTCGGTTTCGTTCAAAAAAGGCTTAAAATATTTATCGTGTAGCTTTATCACGGTCAATCAAAATTAAGGGGCAAATATAAGGCTTTGATTTCTCTTTTTAGAGTTGATAAGGTTCGTTTTGAGAATTCGATGTATTTTTGTAAACCTAACCCTTTGAATGTAGAGAAATGCCTATAGAAAAAGCAACCAATTACTTTTCTTCCGATTTTAAGCTCGGTATACTGGGTGGTGGGCAATTGGGTAAGATGCTTCTCTATGAGACCCGAAAATTCGATGTGCATACTAAGGTCTTGGAAGCTTCTGATGACGCGCCTTGCAAAATTGCATGTAACGAGTTTGTCAAGGGCAGTTTGACCGATTTCGATGATGTATACAATTTTGGAAAAAAAGTGGATGTTCTTACGATCGAAATTGAGAACGTCAATATAAAGGCCCTTGAGAAATTAGAAACTGAGGGCTTGAAAGTGTATCCACCTACCAGGGCATTGCGAATCATACAGAACAAGGCAACGCAAAAGTTGTTTTATGTTGACAACGAAATTCCTATTGCGGATTTTTCGCGTTTTGCCTATGCCAGTGAGATTAAGGACAGTATTGCCAATGGCGGGTTGAATCTGCCTTTCGTATGGAAAGCAGCACAATTCGGTTATGATGGGCAAGGGGTAAAGGTGATTCGCACTGTCGGGGATCTAAAAGGTTTGCCCGAAGGAGAATGTATTGCCGAAAAATTGGTTCCCTTTAAAAACGAACTAGCCGTTATCGTGGTAAGAAACAGCAGTGGCGAAGTAGTTACCTACCCTGTGGTAGAGATGGAGTTTCACCCAGACGCCAATCAAGTGGAGTATGTCATTTGTCCCGCTCGAATTGATGCCAAGGTTGCTGATAAAGCACGTGAGATCGCTTTGAAAGTATCTGAAAAGATCGGGCACATCGGTATTTTGGCAGTAGAAATGTTTCAGACTGAAGATGATAGAATTTTGGTCAATGAGGTTGCCCCAAGACCACATAATAGTGGGCATTATAGTATTGAGGCCAGTTATACGAATCAATTTGAACAACATATTCGGGCCATTTTGGATCTGCCTTTGGGAAGCACTGAAAGCAAAGTAGCCGCGATTATGGTCAATCTAGTGGGTGCAGAAGGCCATACAGGTGATGTGGTTTATGAAAACATAGCTGCTATTTTAAAGATGAAAGGTGTCACACCGCATATATATGGAAAAAAACAAACACGGCCCTTTCGTAAAATGGGACATGTGACCATAGTGAATGAGAATATTGATGAAGCCCGAAAAATTGCGGAGCAGGTCAAGAATACCATAAAAGTGATTTCGAAATAGAAATTCATAACTTTAATCAAAAAACAAGTTGTTATGACTATCATAGAAAAGAAAAAGACACTTAAAAGAATAATCGAAACTTTACCAGATGATAAATTAGATGAGGCTATTTTGGTAGTCGAAGATTTGGCTCAGAAAGATGAAAAAAGAATCAATTTTATAAAAGAGCTATTGCAAAAGGAAAAAGCACTTTTTGAAAAACTTGCTCAATGATTTCAAGAGAATTAGCAGAAAAGCTGAATAAATTAATTTCGGAAGCATCAGGTGGTTCTAATGGGATAAGAGATATAAATTCACTTTCCTCGGCAATAAATAGACCCTTCCAAACTTTTGATGGCAAAGACCTGTATCCCTCTGCAATTGACAAATCAGCAGCTATTTTTCAAAGTGTCATTCTCAATCATCCTTTTCTTGATGGAAACAAACGAGTGGCATATGCTTTAATGCGACTTATACTATTTGAAGATGGGTTGGATATTGAAGTTAACGATGCTGAAAAATACAGGTTTGTCATAAGCGCCTCAAAAGGCGAATTACAGTTTGAGGATATCAAACTTTGGATTATTGAGTATTTAAAAAAATAAATATGAGCAAAGTAGCCGTAGTAATGGGAAGCACCAGCGACCTTCCCGTAATGCAAGAAGCCATTGATATTTTAAAGGGCTTTGACATTGAGGTAGATGTCGATATCGTTTCTGCCCATCGTACCCCCGAAAAATTGTTCGAATTCAGTAAAAAAGCCCATACCAATGGCTATTCGGTCATTATAGCAGGTGCAGGTGGTGCAGCGCACTTACCGGGCATGGTGGCTTCTTTATCTCCCTTGCCCGTGATCGGAGTACCTATAAAAAGCAGCAATTCTATTGATGGGTGGGATTCTATACTCTCTATTCTTCAAATGCCGGGTGGAGTGCCCGTAGCTACCGTAGCCTTGAACGGTGCGAAAAACGCAGGTATTTTGGCAGCACAGATTATAGGAAGTGCTGATAAATGTGTTTTAGATAAGGTCGTTCTTTACAAAGAGGGACTGAAACAAAAAGTGATTGCCGGAGCTGAGGAAATTAAAAACAGCAAATAAACCACTCTGTGTGACTCTGTGATTTTCTCTGTGTAACTCTGTGGAATAGCTATTCCACAAAGAAAAAAGAGTTTCATAGAGTCACATAGAAAAAAACAATACATGAACAACCCTTTATTGACCCCTTTCGACACCGCTCCCTTTTCGAAAATAAAAAACGAGCATTTTAAACCCGCTTTTCTGCAAGCGATGAACGATGTACGGGCAGAGATCGATGCGATTACCGGTAATTCTAAAACAGCGAATTTTGAAAACACTATTGAGGCCTTAGAGTTTTCGGGGCAACAACTCGATAGGGTCTCAAGCGTATTCTTTAATTTGAATTCGGCAGAGACCAATGAAGACATTCAGAAAATAGCACAAGAAATCTCTCCGTTATTATCAGAATTAAGCAATGATATTACCCTGAATGCTGATTTGTTTGCAAGGGTAAAATCGGTTTATAAACAAAAAGAGGCATTGAATTTATCCGTAGAACAAGAAACATTGCTTGATAAAAAATATAAAGGGTTTAGCAGAAACGGGGCCAATCTACCAGAAGACAAAAAGAAAAGACTCAGGGAAATCGATGCGGAATCTTCGAAGTTGAAACTGCAGTTTGGTGAAAACATATTGGCCGAAACCAACAAATACCAAAAACACCTGACCAATGAAAATGATTTAGACGGTTTGCCCGAGGGCGAAAAAGAAGCCGCTGCACAGTTGGCGAAATCAAAAGACAAAGAAGGTTGGGTGGTGACGTTGGATTACCCTAGCTATATTCCCTTTATGAAATACGCCAAAAACCGTGAACTGCGCAAAGAGCTTTCTATGGCCTTTGGTGGAAGAGGTTTTCACGGTGACAACCTTGATAATCAAAAAAATGTACTGAAAATCGCCAAGCTTAGGCATGAACGTGCAAACTTATTGGGGTACAAGGCCCATGCACATTTTGTGTTGGAAGAACGTATGGCGGAAACCCCTGAGAAAGTCCATGAATTTTTGAGCGAATTACTTGAAAAAGCAAAGCCGGCGGCAGAGCGTGAATTCACCCAATTGGAAGATTTCGCCAAAGAACTTGACAACATAGACCAGCTTCAAAAATGGGATAGTAGCTACTACTCAGAAAAGTTAAAACAGAAACTCTTTAGTTTAGACGATGAACAGCTAAAGCCCTATTTCAAACTCGAGAACGTAATTGCCGGTGTTTTCAAAGTAGCCGAAAAATTATTCGATCTGCGATTTGAAGAGGTTTATGATATTGATAAATACCATGAAGATGTGAAGACCTACCGTGTCTATGATGGCAAAGACGAGTTTGTTTCACTTTTTTATGCAGATTTTCATCCCAGAGCAGGTAAAAGAGGCGGAGCTTGGATGACTTCGTATAAATCACAATATGTAAAAGATGGCGAAAATATACGGCCACACATCTCGAACGTCTGTAATTTCACCAAACCTACGGAGAACAAACCATCGCTTTTGACTTTCAATGAGGTTACTACCTTGTTTCATGAATTTGGTCACGGACTGCATGGTATGTTGGCCAACACCGTTTACCCCAGTCTATCGGGCACATCGGTCTATTGGGATTTTGTTGAACTGCCCAGTCAGGTAATGGAGAATTGGTGTTATGAGAAGGAAGCCTTGCAGTTGTTCGCAGTGCACTATAAAACAGGTGAGCCCATACCGATGCATTTGGTAAAAAAAATAAAGGGATCGGCCACTTTTCAAGAAGGTATGGCCACATTGCGCCAACTCAGTTTTGGTTTGCTGGATATGTCTTGGCACGGAGCCGACCCCTCAAATATCAACGATGTAAAAGAACAGGAAACCAAGGCTTTTGAAGGTACGAACCTATACCCGAAGACAGCAAAAACATGTATGAGTACGGCGTTTTCGCATATTTTTCAAGGCGGATATTCTTCAGGCTACTACAGTTATAAATGGGCCGAAGTCTTAGATGCAGATGCCTTTGCCTACTTTAAGGAAAAAGGGATTTTCGATAAGAAGGTCGCTACTGCCTTTAAGGATAACATACTTTCAAAAGGCGGCACTGAGAACCCAATGGTCTTGTACAAGCGCTTTAGGGGTGCCGAACCCAAAGTAGAGGCGTTATTGGAGCGAGCTGGCTTGTTGAAATAGAGATAGACTTGCCGATAAGGCATTAAAATACTAACGCTATAGATTCTTGGGCGAAATTATTTTTCAATCTAAATGATTCCCCGACGGCTCGGGGTTGGGTGAGGTAAAATACAATCCCAAACATTCGGGGCGGTTTTTGGCTTTAAGGCCAAAATGAAACTGGCGAAATACCTCTATGGCTCTGCCGGCCCGTGCCGGTCGGACGAGCCTCGAGGATAGTCGGTTTCAAGAAATTTTTTATTAGCACTATACCTTTTATGTATCCACAACATTGATGATGCGCAAAGTCTTCAATTTTCGTCAGATCAACTGATATTCATGGCATTACCTCTATGTAAGCTCCGTATTTATAATAAGTGGGCATATCTAAAATATGCAAATTTTACAACTCATTTCGTGAGACTTCTGTGATAAGTTTTGTGGAACTTTGGTAATACCAATTTAACCATAAAATGATGCATAAATAAATTGAATTATTTTTTGTTTGGACTAGGCAAAAAATATAAGCATAGCCATAGCTACGGTTCTGTTTTTTAACGAGGGGCAAGCATAAAAGAAACGATTTATATGTAACATTTTATGGTTAAATTGGTATAAAACCCAAATGCACTGTATAAGGGTAATAGAAACGCTGACTTTAGTTTTATCTGTTTTTGATTATTAAGTGAGGCAGGTGAAATTAATACTTATGAATCACTACTATTAAAAAATTCACTTACTTTTGATATGGACCAAAAAAGAATGACAATACATCAACTTAATCCTGAAACATGGGTAGATGCTTATGCAGACTATCTTTATAACTATGCGGTAGCTCGGGTAAGTGATGCTGAGATTGCAAAGGACCTTGTACAGGAAACTTTTTTTGCCGGCTTGAAGTCTGCCAAAAACTACAAAGGCCAAGCGGCAGAACGTACTTGGCTCATTGCCATTCTAAAGCGAAAAGTAATTGACCACTATAGAAAGATAAACTCAAAAAAAGGAAAGGCAGAAGTGCGCATGAACTATAGTTCAAGCTCTGATTTAGAAGGTGATTGGTTAGAAGAGCAGGTGGCCGACCCCTATAGTATATTAGAGAACAGTGCAATTGAAAATGAGGAATTGGGCATGGCAATACAAGATTGTATATCAAAATTGCCTAAAAAACAGGCCGTGGCCTTTAACATGAAAACAATACAGGGTGTAAGTACCGAGGGTATTTGTAATGAACTTGGTATTAACCCGTCTAATTTGTGGGTAATGATACATAGGGCCAGAACTGCTCTCATGGATTGCCTTAATAAAAATTGGTTTTGATTATGATTTCTTGCGAAGAAGCAACTACGTTATGTAATAAAACGCAATACAAAGAGACGACCTTTTTCGAAAGGTTGAAATTGAAGTTTCATCTATTGGTATGCAAGACCTGTGCTAAATTTTCCAAACAAAACACGCAACTTACTACACTCTGTGACAAAGCGAACCTTCAAAGCCTTACAGAGCAAGAGAAGGTTGAAATGAAAGCGCAATTGGAAGATAAATAACACTCGTTTAAACAAGTTCATAAAATAACTGCCCTAAAATAACTGCCATTATCCACCAAAAAACAGGAATGCTCTCAATCCAAAAGGAAGCGAAGTATTTTGTTTGATTCTTTCTAGTAGTGAACAGTGCGTTTACCAAAATCAAAAAGACAATTCCTTTCGAAATCAGCTCCTCTATAGAAATATCATCTTTTACGAAAGTCAAGAAGAAAAATAATACGGCTCCCAAAGCACCCAATAATTTGGTTCTTGCCACGCCGTATCGTTGAGGTAAGGTCTTGAGTTCGGGCTTATCATAAGCGAGGTCTCTGATCTCAAAAGGAATCAGTAAAACAAGAACGAAAACAAAACGCTGAATAATTTCCAATGAAACATCTCTTGTTATGGTTTGCTGCGCTGAAAGTAGGGGTAGAATCACTGTTGAACCAGACCAGACCAAGGCAACGACAAAAATTTTAAGTCCGCCCCAACTCCTCAGGTTTTTTGCATTTGGTAAAACAGGAATTGCGTACAACCCTGTCAAAAATAATAGGCAGCCTATGCCCGTCCAAGTTTCAAAATTCAAAAACCATGAATGGTACAGGGCGAGGGTGAGGGCAGCCAAGCTGAATACTTGTATGTTTTTGTGATATTGGTTGGCCACCATCAGATATTTTTCTGCCTCAAGGCCATATTTGATGAAATTATAACAAGCTATCGACCCGAAAAAAAGAAACCATGAAAGGTGTGTTTGAATTGAAATTTCAAAGTTGATTTCGGTAACCTTGACCAATGCAAAGATTGCAAAAGACACATGAACGCTAGCATCAAGATAAAAGTCGAAAATGCGTTGGTACCACTTCATTTGGTAAAAATAGCCAAACTGTTTATAACCTTTGTTTTTGGTTAAGAACTTTGGGTGCTGTTCATTTGTATTCGGTTAATTATAAGGTATTAAATTCTTAATTTTGCTCATGTTTATTTTTAACAAAACAGCTTTATGAACACGAACATATTTGCTTTGCGCCATATTGGTATTGGAGAAGATGACCTTCAGTATATGTTGAAAACAATGAAGGTAGAGAGCTTGGACCAGCTTATTTTAGAGACTATTCCTGATGATATTCTTTTAAAAAAATCCTTACAATTGGATCTTCCGATGAGCGAGCACGAATATTTGGGCCATATTCAAGCCCTGTCTGATAAAAATAAAATTTTTAAATCATATATAGGTCTTGGCTATCATGAAAGCCATACACCTTCTGCCATTAAAAGAAATATTCTTGAAAATCCGGGTTGGTACACGGCCTATACACCGTACCAGGCCGAGATTGCCCAAGGTAGATTAGAGGCATTACTGAATTTTCAAACTGTTGTAAGCGATCTTACTGGAATGGAACTTGCCAATGCTTCCCTTTTAGATGAAAGTACGGCAGCAGCAGAGGCCATGACCATGTTATTCGATGTTCGTGGCCGCGATCAAAAGAAGAACGAGGTTTCGAAATTTTTTGTTTCTGAAGAAGTATTGCCACAAACACTTTCCCTCCTACAGACCCGTTCTACACCTCTTGACATTGAATTGGTCGTTGGTGACCATAGGGAATTTACTTTCGGAACCGATTTCTACGGGGTTTTATTGCAATACCCGGGAAAACATGGTCAAATTTATGATTACTCGGACTTCGTTGCCTCGGCCAAGGAGAGCAATATCAAAGTGGCGGTGGCCGCAGATATTTTAAGTTTGGTTTTATTGACCCCACCGGGCGAGTTCGGTGTTGATGTAGTGGTAGGTACTACACAGCGATTTGGTATTCCGTTAGGCTATGGAGGGCCTCATGCAGCGTTTTTCGCCACCAAAGAGATATACAAACGAAGTATACCCGGGCGTATCATCGGACTCACCAAAGATACCGACGGAAAACCCGCCCTGCGAATGGCTTTGCAGACCAGGGAGCAACATATAAAAAGAGATAAGGCCACCTCGAATATTTGTACGGCGCAAGTACTATTGGCTGTAATGGCAGGTATGTACGCAGTTTATCATGGCCCAAAAGGATTGAAATTTATTGCGGATAAAGTACACGCTATGGCGGTCACACTTGCTGATGGTTTAGAGAAGTTGGGGCTGTGTCAGGTCAATTCATCGTACTTTGATACCGTTACGGTAAAGGCAAACGCAATTACAGTAAAATCTATCGCTGAAAAATACGAGGTAAATTTTTTATATGTTGATGACGAAACAGTCTCCATTGCGATAAACGAAGCAACTTCGTTAAAAGACCTGCAACAGATTATGGCTATTTTTTCACAGGCTCAGGGCAAAGATGAAATTGTAATCACTGAATTGCTATCTAAATCGGCAATTACAGATGAGGTTCGTCGTACTTCGGCTTATATGGAGAATGAAGTTTTCAATTCATACCATTCTGAAACTGAATTGATGCGGTACATCAAAAAACTAGAACGTAAAGATCTATCATTGAACCATTCGATGATCTCTTTGGGATCCTGTACCATGAAACTGAACGCTGCCTCTGAAATGTTACCCTTAAGTATGGCGCAGTGGGGCAATATTCATCCGTTTGTTCCGAAAGAGCAGGCCGAAGGCTATCAGACCGTTCTCAAAGAATTGGAAAAAGATTTAAGTACGATTACCGGTTTTGCGGCCACTTCGCTACAACCCAACTCTGGTGCTCAAGGCGAGTATGCGGGACTCATGACGATCAGGGCTTATCACAAATCAAATGGCGAGGGGCATCGAAATATTTGTCTTATTCCGGCATCGGCGCATGGTACCAATCCGGCTTCTGCGGTAATGGCCGGTATGAAGGTGGTTGTTACCAAAACCGACGAAAGAGGAAATATAGATGTGGCCGATCTTGAAGAAAAAGCAGTACAACATTCCGATAATCTTGCTGCCTTAATGGTTACTTACCCATCTACACACGGTGTTTTTGAGTCATCGATCAAACAGATCACCAAGTTGATCCATGACCATGGAGGGCAGGTGTATATGGATGGTGCCAATATGAACGCCCAAGTAGGTTTGACGAATCCGGCGACCATTGGTGCCGATGTATGCCATTTGAATTTGCATAAGACCTTTGCCATTCCGCATGGCGGTGGTGGGCCAGGCGTAGGCCCTATTTGTGTAGCACCTCAGTTAGTGCCTTTTCTGCCAGGCAATCCCGTCATCGAAACTGGTGGCGACAAGGCTATTTCGGCTATTTCGGCCGCACCATGGGGAAGCTCTTTGGTTTGTTTGATTTCTTACGGATATATAAAAATGCTGGGCGAAAGCGGCTTGAAAAAATCTACCGAAATTGCTATTTTAAATGCCAATTACATCAAGCAAAGACTGAGTGACAAGTTTGATGTATTGTATACCGGGGAAAAAGGTCGTGCAGCTCACGAGATGATTCTCGATTGCCGACCCTTTAAAAGCAAGGGTGTTGAAGTGACCGATATCGCAAAGCGCCTGATGGACTATGGTTTTCATGCTCCTACGGTATCTTTTCCCGTAGCAGGTACGCTAATGATCGAACCCACCGAAAGTGAGGGTCTTGCCGAACTTGATCGTTTTTGTGATGCCATGCTCTCCATAAGAGCAGAGATAGAAGTCTCTGACCCTGAAGATCCGAACAATGTTTTAAAGAATTCGCCCCATACCCTTGAGATGGTCACCAGTGATACTTGGATCTTTCCGTATAGTAGGCAAAAGGCCGCATTTCCATTGCCTTTTATCTCAGATAACAAATTTTGGCCATCGGTACGGCGGGTCGATGATGCCTATGGCGATCGTAATCTGATATGTACATGTACGCCCATTGAAGCGTATATTGAAGCTGAATGATTGTGATAAAGCCGATATATACTCAATATTTCGGCTATTGTTGAGATTTTTGATATAGGTGTTCGAAGACCAATTGTGATTTGAACGTCGTAATAAGTTCATGATGATTTGGCCAATGACTATTGATTTTATTAGTTTTAGAGTACGAAACTACTAGTTTATAAAAATATGAACATCGGAATTACAGGAACCGGAAGCTATATACCCCCATTGGTCATTGAGAACCAAGATTTTGAGGAACAAGAGTTTTTGAATGCGGACGGTTCTCCTTTCAAACATGAAAATCAGGTAATTATCGAGAAATTCAAGGCCATTACCGGTATATATGAAAGGCGTTATGTAGAAGACAATTTAAACACTTCTGATATTGCTTTTCTTGCCGCTGAAAAGGCAATTACCGATGCGGGCATTGATAAAGAAGAACT
>VAPK010355318.1_pt1 | contig 12595 bp, 9 predicted proteins | sample 3395031 | NCBI WGS metagenome assembly VAPK01 (sample SAMN08290443, study PRJNA428436) | hydrothermal vent metagenome | isolation source: Deep-sea hydrothermal vent chimney 1 | place: Pacific Ocean: Juan De Fuca Ridge | reverse complement strand
GTAAATACGTAATTGCAAAATAACACTAAAAATCTCATATATCCAAATATTAGCAAGCATTTTGTTGAAAAATATTACGTATTTGGGGGAAAGTTAGGGATCAATCTGTGAACAAAAAAGGCGCATCGATTCGATGCGCCTTTTTTATTGTGATTCTCAAGTTATTATTTGATTCCCATTTCTTCACGGATTGCAGCCGGAATGGCAGCTTTATTCACACTAATGGTTGTGGTATTTAACTCAACATAAGCGGGTGAAACATAAAAATATCCATGATATTTCTGATGTGTTCCCCACGAATTTTGGACTTTATAGAAAGTTTTTCCGTTTTGGTCATGGGCAATACCAACGAACAGCATTCCGTGGTCATCGGTAGTCGAATAATTGTCATAAGCTTTTTGCCTCATTTCAGGAGTAATAGTAGCTTCCTGTACGATGGAATCGGCATTATAAAGTCTCTTTTGTTTCTGCTTGCGGCTCAAACTGTCCCATTCTTTCAGTGCTTTTCCCTCTAGCTTAGGATGCTTGTTAGGTACGAATGCCACACCTTTCTTCCAGTTGAAGCCTTTGTTACTAACATCAGCTCCCCAGACAACACAATAACCATGTTTCAGCGCATTGTTGATGATGACGAGCAGATCTTTCATGGGAACATTATTGTAGGAAGCCCAGGTCCAGTTATCGCGAACGGCTATGGGGAATTTCGTGAAATAAGGATGATCCTTGAAAGATGTAATAGGAACAATATTATCAGGGTTAAAACCTGTCATATCCCTGAAACTTTGTGGAGTATAAGTTTTTCCGTCGTATTTAAAAGTCTTGGGTATCTTACCCAAATAGGATGTCAGAATGGCATTGAAGCCCTTGTGCCAAGCTGTGGTGAGTTTATGATTAGGATCAGAAACGATAGCATCTACATAGTTTTGCAACACTTTATCCATTTCCATTTGTACAGGAAGCTTTGTTCCATAATCCATGCCGGTGTAAACCGATTCAGGGACCATGCCGTACTTTTTAATAAGTCGCATCACGTCAGTAGTTTCTCCACCAGCACCAAATCCCATTTTCCCGTGCAAACGGACATATTTGATGGCTCTACCTGAGTATTGGTAATATACATTGAACATTTCCGACAAACTATATTTTTTGCCGGTGGTACGTAATAATTCAGCTTCAACCAGTTCTAATCCGGAAAAATCCCAACATGTTCCGGACATGTATTGGTTCTTAACTGATGGGTGAGGAACAACAACCTCGTCGGTAAACTTGTAACCTTTAGCAGACTTTTTAGCCTGTTTTTTGTGAGCAAAGCTCGGTGTACTGAAAACCAGAGAAGCTATCAGCACAAAAAATAATGATTTAACTTTCATTTATAAAATATTTAGATTAACGAAAAACCAGCCTTCTTTTCATCGAAAAGAAGGCTGGCCTAATAATTTATATATCGAATTTAATGCCTTGTGCGAGTGGTAGTTCTTTACCAAAGTTGACGGTATTGGTCTGCCTGCGCATATAGATTTTCCATGCATCAGAACCCGATTCACGTCCGCCTCCGGTATCTTTTTCACCACCAAAAGCACCTCCGATTTCTGCACCGGAAGTCCCGACGTTTATATTAGCAATTCCACAGTCGGAACCGGCGTAGGAAAGATAGGTTTCGGATTCCTGCAAATTATTGGTGAAACAGGCAGAAGAAAGTCCCTGAGGTACATCGTTTTGAATTTCGATGGCATTCATGATATCGTCTTTGTATTTGATGAAATATACGATGGGAGCAAAGGTTTCTTCCTGTACGATGTTGTAATGATTTTCGGCTTCTGCGATACAGGGAACTACATAGGTTCCTGATTCATAGCCAACTCCCTGAAGAACTTCTCCTCCAAAGAGTAATTTGCCGCCTTCTTCCTGAACTTTATTTACAGCGTTGGTAAAGAGTTCTACGGAATGTTTATCAATAAGCGGTCCAACCAAATAATCTTCATCCAAAGGGTTTCCGATGCGGCTGACAACACTTTTGTAAGCCGAAAGGAATTTATCGCGTACTTCATCATAAATGGATTCGTGAATGATGATCCGGCGTGTTGTGGTACAGCGCTGCCCGGCTGTTCCTACTGTTCCGAAAACGGTCGACATGACAGCCATTTGCATATCAGCGCTGGGCGTGATGATGACAGCATTGTTGCCACCAAGTTCCAGAATGGTTTTTCCCAAACGTTTCCCCACGATGCTGCCAACTCTTTTCCCAACAGCTGTTGAGCCGGTTACGGAAAGTAGTCTAACTCTGGGATCAGCAAGGAAATTATCGCCTATGACTGAAGATTTGGCAATTACCAAATTGAAAACACCTTCAGGAACATTGTTGTCTTTCAGAACTTTACTGATAATGTTGTGTGTTGCGATGGCTGTCAAAGGTGTTTTTGATGATGGCTTCCACACCACGACATCCCCGGCAGCTATTGCCAAAGCTGAGTTCCAGGCCCAGACAGCAACAGGAAAATTATAAGATGTAACCAATCCGACAATTCCCAAAGGATGGTACTGTTCAGACAGGCGGTGATTCACTCGTTCAGATTGCAGGTTCATACCGTTTATGACCCGTGACTGCCCGACTGCAAAATCACAGATGTCAATCATTTCCTGGACTTCGCCAAGACCTTCCTGGTAAATTTTCCCCATTTCAAGAGTAACCAAAGCTCCAAGGTATTCTTTGTTTTCGCGTAAAGCAATTGCTATATGACGTACCAGTTGTCCGCGAACGGGAGCAGGTACTTTTCTCCATTCTTTAAAAGCTGCTTCTGCTTTTTGGATCACCATTTCATAGTCATCCAAAGTGGCATTTTTTACTTTAGCGATTTCTTTTCCGTCTATGGGAGAAAATGAGCTGGTAATGTCGCCTTTTGTTTCGATCCAACGGGTTCCGGTGCTGACGCCGTAATTAATTTCATTAATTCCTAGTTTTTCAAGAATTTCACCGGGATTATGCTTGATACTCATCGTTTAAATATTTTTATGTTGTTTTTAAAACGTTTGCAAAGTTAGAAAACCAGTAGTACAAAAGTCGATAATACAGCCAAAATTGTGGCGGCAAACCTTATTTATAGCAATTTCATGTAAATATAAAACTGACGTTTTTAAACAATTCTAGAGTTTACCGTTGCCAAAGCTATTAATGGGATTCCGCAGTTGGTTCAAAAAGCCGTAAAAACTTTTGTCAAATCACTTCTGCCACTACAAAAGTACTGCCTCCGACAAAAACCAGGTCATGGGGGCCCGCATTGTTTACTGCCGAAGAGTAAGCATGTATTACCGAAATGTAGCTTTGACCGATGAGTTTAAACTCTACAGCTTCTTCTTTCAGGATTTCAGCATCCAAACCCCTGGGAATATCGGGTTTACAGAAGTAGTAGGTAGCGTTTCTGGGAAGCAACCTGAACACGGCATCACGGTCCTTGTCTGAAACCATACCAAAAACAAAATGCAAATGTTCATAATCCATTTGCACAAGTTGCTGCACAATGGCTGCAATCCCATCTGGGTTGTGTCCGGTATCGGCAACGGTTAAGGGATTTGTACTGAGTACGGTCCAGCGACCTTTCAATCCCGTATTATCAACAGTACTGATAAAACCTTCTTTGATAGTGTCTTTGTCAATATTTATTATTCCCCGGCCATTCATCACCTGTATTCCCTGAAAAGCGGTGGCGATGTTTTCGATCTGATAATCACCAAGTAATGGGCTGTTTACATCTTCAAGATAAAGTTCGTCATTAAACCAGATATCGTAGTGTTTTTCATCTGTGTGTGCAGTATGTAGCGGCTTTACTTCAAAATGATCTTCGGCATAGGAGATGGGGGTTTTTTTCTCTTGGGCAGTTTTTTCAAAAACAGGTATGGTCTCAGACTGTTTTCGTCCAATCACAACCGGAATGCCTTCTTTGATGATACCTGCTTTTTCACCGGCGATTTTTTCAAGGGTGTTGCCAAGAAAAGCAAGGTGGTCGTAACCAATATTAGTAATGATAGAAAGTACGGGGTTTGAGATGTTAGTTGAGTCAAACCTTCCGCCCATACCAGTTTCTAAAACTGCAAAATCAACCTTTTCTTCCATGAAGTATTGATAAGCCATTCCTACCGTCATCTCAAAAAATGAAATGTTGCGATCCTCCAGCCACTTTTTATGTTCGGCTATAAAACTAATCACCTGCTCTTCAGAGATCATTTCCCCGTTGATTCTTATTCTTTCCCTGAAATCTTTAAGGTGCGGGGATGTGTAAAGCCCCGTTTTGAACCCTGCTTCCTGCAAAATGGAAGCGATAATGTGCGAAACGCTTCCTTTCCCATTAGTTCCGGCTACATGGATCACACGGAAAGAATCCTGCGGATTTTTTAATTCGTCAAGCAGGACTCGTGTTTTGAAAAGGTCGGCTTTATAGGCTGCCTGTCCGACACGCTGAAACATTGGCAGCTGCTGAAAAAGCCAGCTTAAAGTCTCATTATAATTCATGATGCAAATTTAAAATCTTTCATAAACGGGAGAAAAGCCTTTTTTTATTAGTACCTGTTATGGGTTCATTTATGTTTTTTTACCTTTTCAGAATAAAGGTATAGGTGATGGTGCCAGTTTGTTTTGGTGGGGCAGATGGATCGCTCACAAAAGTAGAATTCAATGCAGACCGCCGGGCAATACTTCTAAGATTTTCATTCACAACCGTTGTTCCTTTTGCGTAAACCTTGGCATCAACAACTTTTCCTTCAGGATTTACCCAAATGTTCACCACAACGGTTCCCTGCTCGTTGAAAGTTGCTGTGGGCCTGACAATTAATTTAGCGCCCCGGCCGCCAAGGCTGTAAGAAAAACCTTTTCCTTTTCCGCCTTTCCCAGTATAGTTTTTACTTTGTTCAATACCATGCGGGCTGCCCATTTGGTTATCCCCATCGTTGATCCCTTTGCCTTGCTCAGCTTGATTTTTAGAAAGTTTGAAAAGAGCCCGCTGGTTGACAACCGGTTTAGGTTTTTCTACCTTCTTTTCTTTAACAACAGGATTTTTCTTTTTCGCCTTGACTTCCTTAGCTTTTTTGACAGGTTTTGGAAGTATCTTTTTCTTTACAGGTGCCGGTTTTTTCTTCTCGGGTTTCTTCTCCGGAAGGGAAGGCGCTTTTTCCACATCCTGGGTCAGGTCTTTCTGTGGGGGTGCTTTCGGCAGTGGCGTAACAGTAGTTTTCTTTTTTTGTACTTCTTCAGGCTGGGGTTGGGGTTTGACAGGGACAGGTGTGCTGATCTGGCTTCCCGTACCGGGATTTCCAGTACCTAGACTAACTTCAACTCCTTGTTCTTCGGGGAGTGGCAGCGCCGTTTTGAGAGCCAAAAACAACAATGCCAGAACGATTAAGGCATGAATGATGATCGTTCCAATCAGTGCTTTTAGTTTGTTGCCATCCAATTTCATAATTCTTTTTATCTTTTCCGTTGTTATTCTTCTGGGGGACGTGTTGCAAGAATGATCTTGTGTTTTGTATTGAATTGATGATTGATCTGATTCACAGCATCAATCACATTGACAAGGTCTTGAACCGGAACGGTTTTATCTGCTCTGACTACAATGGTGGCTTCAGAGTTTTTATCAATTTTACTGTTGATGGCCTGCTCAAGTGTGGCCGGATTTACCTGGTTGCTTTCCACGAAATAATTTCCCGCCTTGTTAATATATACCGTCAGGGTTTGTTTTGCCATAGTTTTACTGTGACTGGTTGGGAGCAATAATTTAATGGCATCGGGAGCAACAAGGGTTGAAGTAAGCATGAAAAAGATTAGCAACAGGAAAACCAGGTCAGACATGGAGGCTGTGCTGAAGTTGGCATTGATTTTATTTCTGGTTTGAATGGCCATTTTTTTACCGGTTATTTGATTTTGGTTGCTGTTAAAAAAGTAAGTATAAACTGTTATTTTACAGGCTCATGGAGTAGATCCATGAACTCCGAAGTTCTAATTTCCAGAAGATTGACCACCTTCTGAACACGTGCTACCAGCAGGTTGTAAAAAATATAGGCGGTAATTCCTACGATCAAGCCGCCAACAGTGGTGATCATAGCCTGGTAAATACCTTTTGAAAGCAATTCGATGTTGATGTTATTACCGGCCATCGACATGTCATAAAATGCCCTTACCATCCCGATTACGGTGCCAAGAAAACCAAGCATCGGCGCTGCTCCGGATATGGTAGCCAGGCCGGTAAGATTTTTTTCAAGTTTGGAAATCTCCAACTTTCCCACATTTTCTATTGCTGCATTAATATCATTGAGCGGCTTTCCAAGCCTGGAAATACCTTTGTCCATCATGCGACCGATAGGAGAGTTGTTTGTATCGCAAAGTGCCTTTGCTGAGCTTAATTTCCCATCAAGAATAAAATTGCGAATATTGTTCATGAAGCTTTTATCCTCTTTGGACGCCTTACTGATTACCATGTACCGCTCTATAAAGATATAAACGGCTATCACCGAAAGTAGGCCCAGAATTGCCATAATCCACCCCCCTTTAATAAGTAAATTCATAATGGGCAGGCTGATTTCATGCGCACCTGGCGACATGGGTAACGTTTGGACAGCCTCATTAATTTGAAGAATCATGTTTGGTATCATAGATTTATTAAGTTAATGATGTAAAATTATAAGGATAATAAACGTTCCCGATTTTTGATAAGCTTTGTTTTTAAACACGAGCCTGTTAGTTAAACTGACAAGATGAAATTTTAGTATATTGAGACGAAGAAAAACATATCAATAAAATTGGGTATCCCTTTATATTTTTAAATCTCGATTTTTTTTAAAACCTGGCATTCTTTGAATAATTGGTTACTTTTGCTTTTAATTTTTAATAAGATTTCTGAGATATGACTGGTTTTTTACTCATGGTCGTTGTATTTATTATTGGTTATACGGCGATTGCACTTGAACATCCCCTGAAGGTTGATAAAGCAGCTTCTTCGCTTTTATTGGGCGTTTTAATATGGACTATTTTCCTTTTCGATGTCACAGGAATTCTTAATTTGGGATTCAGTGCTGCCTGGACACATTTTCAAAATAGTTCACTTTTAGCAGAGTTTAAATCGAATCATCCCGAAGCTAGTCTTTTGGAACAAATGAGATATTTTGTTATTGATAATCAAATTGTTGAACATTTAGGAAATATTTCAGAAATCTTATTCTTTCTTTTAGGAGCCATGACAATAGTTGAAACTATTGATCAACATCAGGGTTTCAAAATTATTACCGATAAAATTACTACTACCAACAAGATAAAACTTTTATGGATATTAAGCTTCCTCACCTTCTTCATGTCAGCCTTGCTGGACAACCTGACTACCACAATTGTAATGGTCGCATTGCTGCGTAAGCTCATTGATGACAAAAAATCAAGATGGTTCTTTGCAAGTATGATTGTGATTGCTGCGAATGCAGGTGGTGCCTGGTCGCCTATTGGCGATGTGACGACCATCATGCTTTGGATCGGGAAACAGGTAACGGCTGGAAATATTATGGCAATGGTATTTGTTCCGAGCCTGTTCAATATGATTTTCCCCCTTCTCGTGGTTTCGCTCTTTCTGAAAGGAAAAGTTGAAAAGCCCCAATCAGGCGAAGGTGGCATGGAAATTTTCACAACACCTGGCGAACGCCGTTTGCTGTTGTTTCTGGGAATAGGAGCCCTTCTTTTTGTTCCGGTTTTTAAAACCGTAACACATCTTCCTCCTTATATGGGGATGCTATTCGGACTGGGAGTAGTATGGGTAACAACAGAGCTTTTACATAAAAATAAGAGTGTTGAAGATAAAAGGAAGTTAACCATTATTGGTATATTAAGAAGGGTTGATGTTCCGACGATCTTTTTTTTCCTGGGGATATTATCGGCAGTTGCTGCACTCCAATCTGCCGGTCATTTGCATTTGATGTCAAATTATCTCGACAAAAATGTTCACAACATTTATGGCATCAATACCGCCATCGGGCTTTTATCATCAATAGTGGATAATGTTCCGCTTACCGCTGGTGCCATGGGAATGTATCCTGTAATGACACACGCCTTGGTACACGCTTCTTCACAACCTGAATACCTGCGTCACTTTATTCAGGATGGCGCTTTTTGGGAACTGCTGGCATACGCAGCCGGAACCGGTGGAAGTATTTTAATAATAGGTTCTGCAGCCGGCGTCGCCGCCATGGGTTTGGAAAAAATTGATTTTATATGGTATATGAAGAAGATCAGCTGGTTAGCCCTTATTGGGTATTTTGGCGGTATTTTTATTTACTGGCTCCAGGACTTGTTATTATTTCACATGTAACTTGTTTAATTTCAAACGATTTAATCCTCCGGAACCGATATTCAGGCTTTCTATTTGTATTCTTATTTCCAATTTTTTACAACGCTATTTAGAAGAGTTATAAATATATTGAATCCACATGAATTTAATGGCTTCGGTAAACAAACGTTTGTGTGTTATTATAAATTTGCGGGTTTATAAATTCACGAGAAAATAAATAGACATGTTTATTCTTATTTTGATGCTCATCGTTTTTATCCTCGGATACATAGCGATAGCTATGGAAGGCCCTTTAAAGATTGACAAGGCGGCTTCCGCATTATTTTTAGGGGTCGTGATTTGGGTAATTTATATTTACGGATTGCCTGGTGTGTTGAACCTGGGTTACAGTCCTTCCTGGCAAAGCTTTTTGAAGAGTTCCGAACTTGCTAAGTTCAAGAGCGATTACCCTTCAGTAGGATTGATTGGCCAAATGAAATATTTTATTACCGATCATGAAGTGATAGCCCATTTGGGAAATCTTTCTGAAATCCTATTCTTTTTGTTAGGTGCAATGACTATTGTGGAAACGGTTGATCAGCATGAAGGTTTTCGCGTGATTACCGACAGGATAACGACCACCAATAAGGTTAAACTGTTATGGATTTTGGGGATCATTACTTTTTTTCTTTCTGGTGTTTTGGACAATATGACCACCACCATTGTAATGATCGCATTGCTCCGAAAATTAATCAATGATAAAAATACACGCTGGTTTTTTGCCAGTATTATTGTGATAGCCGCAAATGCAGGTGGCGCATTTACTCCCATTGGCGATGTAACAACGATTATGCTTTGGATTGGCGGACAGATAACCGCATTGGATATTATGGGCATGGTATTTCTACCCAGTGTTGTAAGCCTTTTAGTCCCCTTGATTCTGGTTTCATTTTATGTGAAAGGACACGTTGAAAAACCGAAAGGTACCGAAGCTGGAGATAATCACAATAAACATGTGCGTATGCTTATGCTAATCATGGGTATCGGCGGTTTGATCTTTGTCCCGGTTTTTAAGGAGCTGACCGATCTTCCGCCTTATATGGGAATGCTGCTTAGCTTGAGCATCATCTGGATCACTACTGAGATCATTCACAAAAACGCCCCGAAAGCGCACTATAACAAATTTTCTGTTGTCGGTATTTTAAAAAGAGTAGATATCCCGACCATTCTCTTTTATTTGGGTATTCTTTCAGCAGTGGCAGCGTTGGAATCGGCAGGGCATCTTCAGATCATGGCAGGTTATCTCGACAAACATCTGCACAATATATATCTGATTAACACTACTATAGGTATTTTGTCTTCTATTGTGGACAATGTTCCTCTGGTGGCAGCTACCATGGGAATGTACCCGACCATGACACATACAATGGTAATGGCAGCTGTTCAGCCTGATTTTATGGTTCACTTTGTCCAAAACGGCGCTTTTTGGGAATTGCTGGCTTATGCAGCAGGTACGGGCGGAAGTATTTTAATTATAGGTTCTGCTGCCGGAGTTGTAGCCATGGCGCTGGAAAAGATAGATTTTATCTGGTACATGAAGAAGATTGGATGGCTTGCTTTGGCAGGATATCTCGCTGGTATTGCCACCTACTGGTTGCAAAACGTTCTGATTTTTCATCATTAGGAATGAATTCTTGGTGAAAGGGTAGAAAGATTGGAGGGTCAAAAGGTTAGCGGGAATTTGTCTTCTGGTTTCTTGGGTAAGCTTGTACTTGGCATGGTCAGACTTTGTGATAAGTTGTGTGAGACAGTAGTGAAACAGTTGTCATATGTTATTGTGCGATAGCTTGACTATTGTCTTACCATTGTTTGACTCTGCCGTCTCGTTAATTTTAGGCACTTTTTATACACCAGTACCTTTTTTCATGGAAAGAAAATATCTCCTGAGGATATATCACGTGTTGCACCAGTATAGGAAGCCAGGCAGTTTATTTTATTCTGATTCCTTAAAACTCCCATAAGTGCAAAGATCATAGCTTCTTTGAAATCGACAAGTTCTTTGTCTGGAATAACAAATTGATGGTCCGATTCCTTTTTGGTGCTGTCCATCAAAAAATCGTTGTATGCACCGCCACCGGTAACAAGTACTTTCTGATGTTTCTCTTCTTTAAATGCCTTTCCTATCTGGAAAGCAATATGCTTTATGGAAGTAAAGAGTGCATCTTCTACCGATACCTTATATTTCCCAAACAAACGGATAAATGAATCCCTGACGTATTCGTTACCAAGCGATTTTGGAACAGGGGTTTTGTAATATGAGTTCTCATTCATCTCTTTATAAAGAGCCGGGATCAGTTTTCCTTTTCGGGCAATTTTTCCACCGTTATCATACGGAAAACCTTTTTGCTGACTAAGATAGTTCAACAACTGATTTGTAGGACAAATGTCATACGCAAGCCTTTGGCTGCTTTTGCGATAGGAAATATTGGCAATACCGCCAATGTTCAGACAATAATCCATTTCACAAAACAAAAGTTCATCTCCGATTGGAACTAACGGAGCGCCTTGCCCGCCCAACAACACATTTTTTGTACGAAAGTCGCAAATGGTTTTGATCCCTGATTCTGCGGCTAATGCCTGCCCGTTTCCCAGCTGAAAGGTGAATCCTTCTTTCGGTTTGTGAAAAATGGTATGCCCGTGTGAGGCAATGAGTCCTGTCGATAGTTGATTCTGTTTTAAGAAATCAGAGCAAAGTTTCCCTAAATATTTTCCGTAAAGAAGATCATATTTTACAATTTCCTGACCCGTAGCAGAAGGCATCCGTGAAAGCAAGTTTCTCCATTCGTCAGAATAAGGAACAGTCTTTGCTTTTATTATCTGATAACTCCACTGGTTATTCCTTTCGGTAAAACTGCACAGTGCCAGATCGACTCCATCCATCGAACTTCCAGACATAACTCCCAGTGCAGTGTATTCATTCATAATATTTTATAGATATTGAACAAGGGCTTCCAGTTGCATTCCCCGGGAACCTTTTACAAGAATAGTATTACCCTTTAGATGTTGATCTTTCAGATAAAAGGCAGCTTCAATAGTGGTTTTAAAAGATGGGTATTCTTCATTTTTTTGAACCTTAAAGAAATCTTTTCCAACCAAAATAACCTTTTTGAAAGTTTTGAACTCCAGCAGATCTATTATTCTTTGATGCTCACTTTCAGAGTCTTTACCCAATTCAAACATATCGCCAAGAATGAGTATTTTGTCATTGAAATCCTGTGATGAAAAAGTTTCAATGGCAAGGGTCATGCTATCCGGATTTGCGTTGTAGGCGTCCAGAATCAAGGTGTTGTTGGTAGTAGTAATTACTTGTGAGCGATTGTTTTTTGGAGTGTATTCTGTTAGTGCTTTCTTGATATTTGCTTCGGAAATGCCGAAAAAGCTTCCCACGGTAATGGCTGCCATCACATTCTGGAAATTGTAATTTCCATATAAATGAGTTTGAATATCAACTAAGTCCTGCCCATGTTTCCAAATGATTTTCAGGAATGGTTTTGATTCTGCAATTTGTCCGGTAACATTGGCTTGATCTTCACCATAGGTTATCCTTTTTAACCCATCAGAAAACTTCATGAGAAGCAGATCTCCTTCGTTTACAAAAATGCTACCCGATGATTTTCTGATGTTTGCATACAATTCGGTTTTTGTCTTAATGACGCCTTCGAAACTTTTGAAACCTTCCAGATGAGCTTTACCTATGTTTGTGATGATGCCGTGCGTGGGATTTGTCAGGTCACAAAGAGCTGCTATTTCACCTGGATGGTTGGCCCCCATTTCAATAACAGCAATTTCTGTGGTTTGTTTTAAGTTAAGAAGCGTAAGAGGAACGCCGATGTGATTGTTCAGGTTTCCATGGGTGAAAACGATTTCCTTTTGCGTTTTCAAAATATTGGAAATCAATTCCTTGGTAGTCGTTTTCCCGTTTGTCCCGGTTATGGCCAGAACCGGAATCTGAAATTGATGCCTGTGCCACTGTGCCAGATACTGTAAAGTCTTCAGTACATCCTGCACATAAAAGAATCGCGTTTCTTTTTCATCAAACAAGTCCGGATCATCAATCACAGCAAGGACAGCCCCTTTGTTAAGAGCTTCTTGGGCAAATCGGTTGCCGTTGAACGCAGAACCTGAAAGGGCAAAGAAAATAGCCCCTTCAACGTCATTTCGACTGTCGGTGCAAATTTTGGGGTAACTTAGAAAAATGCTGTAAAGTTGATCAATCTCATTCATAATCATAAAAAAAGGACGGT
>VAPK010512138.1_pt1 | contig 12597 bp, 9 predicted proteins | sample 3395031 | NCBI WGS metagenome assembly VAPK01 (sample SAMN08290443, study PRJNA428436) | hydrothermal vent metagenome | isolation source: Deep-sea hydrothermal vent chimney 1 | place: Pacific Ocean: Juan De Fuca Ridge | reverse complement strand
TTTCGCTTCGTCTGGGATAACAAATTTTTTAGCATCGGCGTCAGCATCGGTGTTGTTACAATAGACAAAACGGGGATGACGCCGAACGAAATATTGAGTGCAGCTGATCTGGCCTGCTATGCCGCAAAAGATGAAGGACGAAACTGTGTCCGCGTTTATAAAAATGAAGATGTCAACATGCGCCAGCGCCGCAAAGAAATGGACTGGGCAAATCGTATCGACATCGCGCTTAAAAACAATCATTTCCTGCTCTACCAGCAGCTTATCATTGCGCTAAACGATAGCAACACCTGCCATTATGAATATCTGCTGCGTATGAAAGTCAAAAGACGCATTATTTCTCCCGGAGCCTTTATTCCTGCAGCCGAACGTTATCAACGAATGTCCGCCATCGACCGCTGGGTAATCGACGCCTCCTTTTCATATTTGAGCCAATTTAAAAAAAACTTCAGCGATGAAACTAGTTTCATCAGTATTAATTTGTCCGGACAATCTCTGAATGAGGATGGTCTGTTCGATTTTGTCCAGGCGCTATTCTCAAAATATGAACTGCCGACAAAATTTATCTGCTTTGAAATAACCGAAACCGCCGCTATTGCCAACTTCCGTACCGCCATTGATTTCATCAATAGGGTAAAGGAGCTGGGTTGCCTGATCGCGCTAGATGATTTTGGCTGCGGGCTAAGTTCCTTTTCTTATTTAAAGTCTCTGGATATTGATTTCCTCAAAATTGACGGCTCCTTTATCCGCAACATCGAGAAAAGTGCGATTGACCGAGCCATTGTTGAAGCCATTACTAATATTGGTCATATTGCCGGGTTCAAAACTATCGCGGAATATGTAGAAACACAGAATATTGCCAATATCCTAAAAGACATCGGCATCGATTACGCACAGGGCTATGCCATCCAGAAACCACGCCCCCTCGAAAAAGCAAAATTTAGACCAATCCAAAAAGTATCCAGCGGATAAAACATCAGCCCATTTTTAACTTTTCCAGTCACTCGCCAAACTGCCATACCATGGCGTTCAGCTTAGCGGTTTCATTTTCCAGATCTTCACTGGCCTGCCTGGCTGAAGTAGCAGAAACCACTGTCTGCTCCGCCAAACTGCTGATTGTACTAATGTTTCGATTAATCTCTTCAGCAACAACGCCCTGCTCTTCAGTTGCGGCTGCCACTTCGGTATTCATGTCATTAATGCCTGCCACAGAACCGGAAACTTCGGCCAAGGCTTCTGCCGCCGACTCTACCAGTTCAGTTGCGGCATTACCCTGTTCACGGGCCTTGCTCATTTCATCTACTGCCGCCGAAGCTCGTTGCTGAAGTTGTTCTACGATTTTCTGAATCTTACCGGTGGACTGCTGTGTGCGACTGGCAAGCGTTCGCACCTCATCGGCCACCACAGCAAAGCCTCGGCCTTGTTCACCGGCACGCGCAGCTTCAATCGCCGCATTCAAGGCAAGTAGATTGGTTTGCTCTGCAATATCCCGAATGACATCCACCATACCGCCAATGGCATCACTTTCTGTATTGAGCTCCTGAATAACATCGGCAGCACCTTCAACACGTTTAACCAGGGCTTCCATGGAACCCAATGCTTCAGTGGCAGTCAGGGCCCCTTTTTGGGAATTTTCCTTGGCATTGTCTGTATTTTGCGAGGTCATATCAGCCCGGTTAGCGATTTCGTGCACTGCAGCTGACATCTCGTTCATGGCCGTAGCCACCTGCGAGACCTCATCGAGTTGCTGTTGTGCATTTTTAGAGTTGCTATCCGAGATCTCGCGCGCAGTACCCGCCGCCCGGTTCAGTCTACCAACCGTATCATTAACTCTGACAAGAATAGTTTTAATCTTGGCCTGCAGGGCCAAAATAGCCAGCTGCATATCACCTAGTTCATCGCTTCTCTGGGTATAAACAGCACGCGCTATATCATTGCTAAAAATAGATCGAGAATAGGCGGCTGCCTTTTTCCAGGGTCTCATTATCTGGTAAGTCACAAACACACTCGCACCAAGCACAAGCAACATACCCAGCATCAACCCTGCTGAGGGAGTGGTCGTTGTTGCCATCAATATAAAAAAAACTACCAGCAGCGCACTAAACTGCGTTGCGATCAGCTTGCCTCTCACTCCCAGTTTCAACCAGCCAAGTTTATCCAGAAAAGAAAATCGGTTTCCCCTTATCTTCCTGTACAGGCTATCGGCTGTCTCCACATGTTCACGATTAGGTGTGGTTCTAACTGACTGGTAGCCTACTATTTCACCCGCTTCGAAAATAGGCGTAACATAGGCGTCCACCCAATAATAGTCACCATTCTTGCAGCGGTTCTTTACAATCCCCATCCAGGGCTTGCCGGTTTTAATCGTAGCCCAGAGATCAGCAAAGGCGATGGGTGGCATATCCGGGTGGCGCACAATATTATGGTTTTTACCGTAAATTTCTTCTTCAGAAAAACCACTGAGCGCAATAAAATGATCATTAGCATAAGTTGTCATACCTTTTTTGTCTGTGGTTGAGACAATTCGCAGTTCACCATCAAAACTACGTTCGCTATTGGTTACGGGTAAATTATTTTTCATAGTTCTGTTCCTGGGAATTAATTACCAGAGGTCTATCTCTTGTTCTGTCTCCTTCACCTTGAACGCACCTACTAACTTAATCAGATTGTCAGCCAATTCATTCAGTTCACTGCTTGCAGAAGTTGTTATTTGCGCACTCATGCTTGTATGTTCAGCGAGTTTATTGATATTAACTATATTCCCGTTCATTTCATTAGCAACTGCGCTTTGTTCTTCAGTAGCGGTTGATATTTCTTGACTCATACCATGAATAATGCTCACTGAATTCGCGATACTGTCTAATGTATTACCCGCCAGAGTTATAGAGTCCACGCTTTCTCTGGCCTGCTGACTGCTTTTATCCATCGCCTCCACAGCAGAAGCGGAACCTTTCTGCAACGCCTCAATCATATTCTGAATTTCAACTGTCGAAGTCTGGGTGCGTCCAGCCAGAGTCCTGACTTCATCCGCAACCACAGCAAAACCGCGTCCATTTTCACCAGCCCTTGCCGCCTCAATCGCCGCATTCAAAGCCAGCAGGTTGGTTTGTTCTGCAATACCCCGGATAACATCCAGCACACTACCAATATCATTACTTCGATCACGCAAATCTGAAATCACGCTGGAAGCAGTGTGGATCTGACTTTCAAGTTTATTAATAACGGTAACGGTCTCACTTAATATATCCTGTCCCTCAACGGTTTCTGAATCAGCATTTGAAGCTGCTACAGCCACTTTATCTGAATTTCTTGCAACCTCGGTCACAGTTGTCGCCATCTCAGTCATCGCTGTCATCAACTGCTCGGTTTCGTGTTTCTGTTTATTGACACTCTCAGCAGTACTTTCTGCAACCATGGATAATTGACCCGCATTTGCACCTAATTGCTCGGTTGACATCACAATATCCCCAATCAGTGCCTGCAGCTTGTCCAGAAATGCATTAAACCCTGAAACAACCTGCCCCGTTTCATCTCGGGTGTTTGTTTTAAGCCTTTGCGTTAGATCGCCCTCGCCTCGGGCAAGTTCTTTGAGTGATGAAATGATTTTATTTAGATTTTCTGAAATGAGCATTGAAACAATAAACAAGGCAACTGAGATCAATAAAACAATCACACCACCAACCGCCAAACCAACAAAAACAAGCTGTTTTGATGCCAATTTTGCCTCCTCAATCTCTTCATTAAAGGCATCATAACGATTTTTTCTGAAGTTCTTAAGACTGGCGCTATATTTATTTAGCGCATCTCTCATTCTACTCGCTCCCTTTTTTATATCATTCACCGCAATCGTGCCTTCCAGCATCCCGGTTGTAACCTTTCGGGCGACATTGTAATAGTCAGAAAATAATCCTGATAAAACCCCTATCTCTTCTTCCATTTCTGGATCAATCTTTTTGACAGCTTCAAAATTTTTATTTGTTAACTCCGCCAGTTCATCGGCATCATCAACAAAATCCACCTCTCCAGCAATCACCGCATCACTGAAAGACTCTGTAATCTTTCCCAGCTCATGCATGTTTCTATCTGCCAGCTCGAGGATTGGAAAATAAATTTTGCCTACATGATCAAGCCTCACCGAATTATCATGCGCGACAATATGATTGAGACCAACAAACAGGATAAAACCGCCCGCTGCCAGGGCCGACACCAGGAACAACTTATATCTGATGGAAAGATCTCTTAACCACTGCATTTTAAGAACGGCTGTCACCGACATATGTTTAACCCCAAGCAGATATTCTCATAAACAAAACCATCGAACTCTTCCCCGCCACCTGCTGCGCAATAACCAGGAATGATTCAGGGAATCAGGAAGGCCCATTGAATAATATATTCATTATAGGATCCCCCCGTTTTCGGACTAACACTCATAGCCTGAAACTTAAGCACATTACTTTCGGAAAGATCATAACGCAGCGCCAGCACATGACGATTTTCCTGGCGTCTATTCAGAATCAAAAAATAGATATCATTATCATCAAAACTTACGGATTCATAACGATAAACAGGTTTGAGCGAAGCTGTTATCTGATATCCCAGCTGAATATAATAGGCCTTGCCGGTATGACTGCCTGTAGAGCCAAACTTGTCATCATTTTTCAGGCTGTAATACTCCGCTAGAACATCCACTTTATCGCCCTTAAACTCCAGGTCGGCAACGCTAATAAACTGCTGCACAAGCGTCTGTCCACTTATAATCCCGGATACATTTCCAGACAAGCCAGACTCGGCAATATTGTTTGACATCGCCGCTAGACCAAATGTCAACGGTATATTATTAAAGCTATAGGTTATTCGCGCTCCCGGTGACTTGCTTCTATTCGGATCGGATATATTATTGACTTCGATCTCGCCCTTACCATAACCCGCTGAAGTATTGTAAGAAGGACCGTTACCAAACTGGGGCTCGTATCCCAGGGTCCCATTAGCAACCCGGACCTCACCATCAAACAGAATTCCGACAAAATGTAAGGGTAGAATAGAACCTGCACCGTCTTCAAAGTCAAGAAAGACAGGCCGTGTAGCGGTATCGTATAACAAAGCACCATGATGATAATTCCTGTTCCAATACCCTAACGGCGTATGAAAACGCCCAGCACTGACATTCAGATTGTCATTCAGGCTTCGTCGTATCCATAAGCGCTCAAGATCGACAACATTCTGATTTCCATGATCTTCAAACACCAGCTCAAAAAAAGCGCGCGTCTTATCGTCAATTTCCTGCAACGCATAGAAATCAAGGGAACCCAGGGCAAAGGCATTTGTGCCGCCTGGCTGGCTGGTATCGTTGTAAGTCACATCCCCAAATACACTAAACTCAACTGCATGCACTGATATAATACTGCTAAGCAGCATTATTCCAGTTAATAAAAACTTCGTGTTTTTCCTGTTAAACATTATTTCCCCTCCCTGAAATGGTAATAAATTTATCCACCATTAAGGACTCCTAAATAAAACCTTGACAGTTTCATTCACTGATGTGCCAGCCACATAACCCAGACCAGATGGAGTGGATGTAACCCATTCAATGACAGCTGCATCATTTGCAAGTACAGAAGGTGGTAATCTTTTTCCTGAAAAAATAATTTTTGCCCAATACGCCTTTAATTGACTACCATTTTTTTTTACAATGTTTTTGTAAAAATAATCATATACAGGCGTGCCTGAAACCTGGTCAACAACAACGACTTTGCCGCTGCCGCTAATAAATTCTGACTTACCCAGCCATAGATCTGAAATCTGTTTAGCATTAAGCGAATCTGCGGTTATGGCTTTATTAGCTACGACAACAACATCAGCAAAGCAGGGCAGACCGGCAAACAACAGGCTTGATGCTATTACCCAGTTACTTATTTTTTTAAATTTTCCCATATGTTTTTCCTGCGCATCTTGTCTTTTCCATTAACAAATACACCTATAAATTTTATGCTTCAAAGCTCAAAATTTAGTTCAAAAAAACTATCGGGAAATTTTATAATAACTTTAATTTTCAACAGCATAAGCCGGAATAATTATGTGGCATTATTGTTGGCATGCTGAGAGATAATCACCAATAAAATTGGCAGTTATTTGTTCGCTGAAATAATATTTATAACGAATACTATGGGGAAATTATTACGACTGCGCAATGGCAAACAGCCCTGCAGAAAATTGGTGGGATATTAAGTTTCAGGGTATTTACAAAATAACTAACTGTTCACTATGAATCGATGATCATCAGAAAATATCAGCGCCGGATATTTCACCGGCGCATCAACAAATCTATCCTATTTCATAAGCCTGCTGAATTTCATTTACAAACACCCAACCGGCAGAGGCCTGTCCGGTACGTGCCTGCTCACGGATTATATTGACGATCGCATCGATTCCATCATCTGCGACTATCAACTCCAGTTTAACTTCGGTAATAATTGATCCGCCCAGTTCCAGTGAATAATCCCGTTCACTGTTGTCCAATGCGGCCAATGTGCCTTTCACATCTACCACCGAGATATTGCAATTGTCAGCACATAAACCTGAATGCTTGAGTGCATGCAAGACATCGGCTATGCGATTACGATGAATAAAAGCTTTGATCTCTTTCATTATTTTTTCTCCTTGCGAGTTTCCATCCACTCATAGATAACGGGTAAAAGAACCAGGGTCAGCAAGGTTGAGGTAATCAAACCACCGACCACAACGGAGGCGAGTGGTCGCTGGGTTTCGGCGCCCACACCGCTGGATAGCAACATGGGAATCAAACCGAGAATAGCCACACTGGCGGTCATCATGACCGGACGCAACCTGAGTTCCGCCCCTTTGCGCACCGCTTCACTCACCGACAAACCCTTTTCACGCAGCTCGTTGATGAAGCTCACCAACACAATACCGTTGAGCATAGCCACCCCGAATACGGCGATGAAGCCAATAGCCGAGGGCACCGACAGATATTGTCCCGAAATCCATAGTGAGATCAGGCCACCGATAGCGGCGAAGGGTACATTGGCAATAATCAGGGTCGCGTATCGAACCGAATTGAAAGCGGTATAAAGCAACACGAAAATAAAGAAAATCGTCAACGGTACAATAATGGACAGCCGCTTCAACGCACGCTGCTGGTTCTCAAATGCGCCGCCCCATTCGATCCAGTAACCGGGTGGCAGTTTCACCTGCTTGGCAATAGCCGCATTGGCGTCTTTGACAAAACCGTCCACATCACGGCCACGGACATCCATCTGCACCACCGCATAACGCTGCAACTGCTCACGGCGAATGAAGGAGTAACCTTCAGCCGTGGTCACTTTGGCAACGCGTGCCAGCGGGACAATCGCTCCGCCTGCCGTGCGTAACGGAATATCACGAATAGCTTCTACCGAAGCTCGCGAAGCATCATCCAGACGGGCGGTAATATCAAAGCGTTTAACGCCGTCGATCAAGGTGGAAACCGGACTATTGCCGATACCGGTTCTTACCACCGTGAGGACGTTATCCGCATTCAGTCCATAACGTGCCAGTGCCTCACGATCAACCTTGATCCGGATCTGAGGCTTGCCAAGATTTGCTTCCAGAGATAGATCCGTCACCCCTGGTACCTTGGCCACCGCATTTTTGATCTCATTGCTCAAACGATCGAGTTCCGCTAAATCCTGACCATAAAGTTTCGCCGCCAGGGTCGCACGCACACCCGAGATCAACTCCTCAACTCGCATTTGAATAGGCTGGGTAAAAGCTATCACCGCCGTGGGCACCGTTTTCTCCAACTCCTCGCGCATGGCATCAGCCAGATCGCCAATCGAACGAGTCCACTCATCTTTGGGCTTGAGGCCGGTATAGATCTCCATGTAGTTGACATCGGCAGTCTCGCCTTTTTCCGCCCTGCCAATCATGGCGATGGTGGTTTCTACTTCCGGAAATTTGGCCAGCGCCGTCTCAATTTTTTTCGAGATTTTAATCGACTCATCAAGCGAGGTTGAAGGAATCGAGGTCACCCGCCACATGATAGAACCTTCCTGCAGCGTGGGCATGAATTCCTTACCCAGAAAAGGAAACAGTGCCAAACTTCCAGCCAGTAATGCTACCGCTGCAATCACCACGGTTTTTTTGTTCAGCAACGACCAGGCCAGGAGCGGCAAATAACCGCGCTTGATCCAGCTCACCAACATGGTGTCCCGCTCTTTTTTCGGTCTGAGTATCAACGCCGCCAGCACCGGGATAATCGTCAGCGTCAACAACAGTGAGCCAGCCATAGCAAAACTGATATTAAACGCCATCGGCTTGAACAGCTTGCCTTCCAGACCCTGCAGACTGAACAACGGCATAAAGACGACAATAATGATAATGATGGCAAAGGTAATCGGATTGGCGACTTCTCGCGCGGCGGTTAATACCGCCGCAGTGCGATCGACTTTCTCACCTTTCTCACGCCACTCGGCCATGATACGAAAGGCGTTTTCAGTCATTACCACGGCGCCATCCACCATCATGCCGATACCAATGGCCAGCCCCGCCAGCGACATTAAATTCGCTGACAGGCCCACCTGTTTCATAAAGATGAAAGCGATCAACATCGACAATGGCAGGGCGGCAATCACGACGATGGCCGAACGCAACTCACCGAGAAACAGGAACAACACGATGGCTACCAGGATAGAACCTTCAATCAAAGCCCGTTCAGCGGTTCCTACTGCCTTTTCCACTAGATCAGTACGTTCATAAACGGGTTTGATCACCGCACCTTTAGGCATGGCGGATTGTGCGATGGCGACTTTTTTCTTCACCGCATCCACCACATCGGCGGCATTGGTGCCAATACGCGACAGGGCCATGCCTAGCACAACTTCCTTGCCGTCACGCGTCACTGCGCCAGAGCGTAAAGCTGCCCCCTGTTTAATCGTAGCAACATCGTGCAAATAGACCGGCGTACCATCAACGACCTTGACCATGATATTGCCGATGTCGTGCTCATTTGACACCAGCCCCAGGCCACGCACCAGATATTGCTCGGGTCCAAGATTGATGTACTGACCACCGACCTGACGATTATTGGCCTCGATAACATTCATGATATCTCGGTAGCTGAGTTTATATTCAATCAGGCGCATGGGATCGATGACCACCTGGAACTGGCGTTCCTGCCCGCCCCAGGACATCACATCATCGACGCCCGGCGCGGTGCGCAAAATCAGCCTCACCGTCCAGTCCTGCAGAGTGCGCAGATCCATATCACTCATGCCTGACTTCAGCTTTGCATCTGCGCGTTCCACCGTGTACCAGAAGACCTGGCCCAGGCCTGAGGTGTTTGGTCCCATTTCCGGCCGACCATACTCCTGCGGCATGCGGTTACTGACTTCCTGCAACCGTTCCATCACCAGCCGACGGGCAAAATAGATGTCCATGCTGTCTTCGAAATAAACCGACACATAGGACAGACCGAATAAACTAACAGATCGGATTTCTGTTACTCCAGGCAAACCCGCCATGCCCGACTCCACCGGAAAAGTCAGCAACTGTTCCACATCTTCAGCCGCCAGACCTGCTGACTCGGTATAAATATTAACCTGTACCGGGGTCACATCCGGGAAGGCATCGATAGGGATGGTATCAACCGCCCGCGCCCCCAGAAAGCCAACCACAATGAAAATAATAATGACCAAAAATTTATAGCGTAGCGACGCTTCAACCAGATTATTCAACATGATTTATAGTCCTCAGTCGCTATCGCCAATTTGTGACTTAAGCGCCAACGATTTCAGCAGGAAGGCGCCTTTAATCACCACCTCATCACCTACCGCCAGGCCGGCCCGGATCTCGGTAAAGCCGCTACGGGTACGTCCCGTCTCGACCGGCTGGGGAAGCAGCTCGTCGCCCTCCACCTTGAATACCGTAGGTGAACCCTGCATCAGGATCACTGCCATCTGCTCAACCGCCACTACTGGTGCCGCATCACCGGTTTGCACCACGGTCTGCACAAACTGGCCCGGATGTAAGGTGTCGCCGGTATTGGCCACTTCAATGCGAATAGATTGGGTGCGTGTGGTTTTATTCAGCCGGTGATGGCGTTGGCTAACCCTGCCCTTGATCCAGGTTTTGCCATCGATACTAACGCTGGCATCAGCGCCCTGTTTGATGCGCACGGCATCTTCTGGCGACAGTTGCGCCTCAACCCAGAGCAGCGATTCATCGCTGATTTCAAATAATAAACGACCAGGTTCAGCCAGTTCCCCGACAATGAAATTGTCATCGATAATAGTCCCGGCCTGCGGGCTGAACAGATCAAAGGCGCCAGTTGCGCTGGAGGCGTCTTTCTGTTTTAACAGCGCAGTGATTTGCGTTTTACTCATGCCATAGGCCAACACCCGTGCATAGGCCTGTTGCCGCGTCACCTGGGCGGCAACATAACGTCGTTCGGAAACGACCTTGCGACCCAGCTCTTTTACCCGCCGCCATTCACGATCGGCAACCAGCAAGGCCCCCTGTGCATCGGCCATATCAACACTGGACAGGGTAACCAACCGCTGTCCTTTCGTGACTTCATCACCAAGCACAGCATGACGTTTAATCACCTGCGCGCTGATCCGGGGGGTAACCTGAGTCGAGCGGTAAATATTGAGCGACACTTCACCGGGCGCCCTGACAAGATCAGACAGGGCATGCCGTTTTACCCGCGAGGTCCTTATCCCCTGGGCCTGACGTGTTGCCGGGTCCATTTTCAACTGCCCGTTTGCATGATCCTCACCAGCATATCCCGGCGTCATGCAAAACAGACTAAATGACAAAATAAATAAAATTGAATAACGCATAATCAGCTTCTCATTAACTAAATTCGAACGACCTGCGTATATTCTTAAAGCACAGGCCAAATCTAACAAAGGTAGTGGAAAATCCGCTTTTTAGTCAGCCGTAGCCAAAAAAAATAATTTACGGAATAAACCAGAATACCGACGCGACTATGATATTTTTACCTGTATAGATAACAGACAATAATGCAGCTTGGCTGCATAGCATAGGCAAAATGACGCGCCGGAATGAGTGATCAGGCTTTTGGGGGTTGGGTGGGGGGTTGCTGAATACGGGAATAAAAGAATTTGAGCCGGACACCAAGATTGTCGCCGACTGAATTGAACTCGGCAAGCATGCCGCCTTGGGTTAGACCAACAAGATGGGCACTGGCATGGGCGCAATGACCACAAAAATCATAGTCAACGATGGTTTTTGCTGGATCATTATTCTCGACTGACTGTACGCCTGGCTGGCCAATAAACTGTCCAAATACAGCTTCGACACAGCTATCTGCTGCCCAGGCAATATTAACCAGGAGCAGACTCAGCGTCAAAATATGAACCAGTCTTTTTTTCATGCCGCCATCGTGCATTAATTCTATCCATGATGCAAGCCAGAGATAAATCAGCCTGAATCCGTGTGGCAAATAAAAAGGGCATCATAAGATGCCCTTTTTTTGTCTGGCGGAGAGCGAGGGATTCGAACCCTCGATGGGCGTTAACCCATACACCCTTAGCAGGGGTGCGCCTTCAGCCACTCGGCCAGCTCTCCAATTTGAGGTTGCAAAGGATACTAGGGCAAAGGGCTAAGGTAAAGGGGGTTTAACCTTCCTGCTGAGATTTTTTCTCCTGCTCTTCCTGCTTAATGCGCTCATAAATTTCTTCCCGATGCACGGAAATTTCTTTGGGTGCATTGACGCCAATTCTGACCTGATTGCCTTTGACGCCGAGCACGGTCACGGTCACTTCGTCACCGATCATCAATGTCTCGCCTACCCTTCGCGTTAAAATCAACATTACTTTTTCTCCTGTATTGCTTTTTGAACTTGATGCTTGCTTTCCTTGCCATTGCTCGGGCAGATTCCAGCCAAGTATATCGTCAAAAAGGCTTAAAACTTAAATAAATTCACTTAAAAACACATTCACTACACAGACTTTCAGTAGCGTATTCAATCCATTTTTCAGACCGCAGGCGCCTCGGCAAGATTAAATACCGAATGCAAAGCCCGCACGCCCAGTTCTAGGTATTTTTCTTCCACAACAACCGAAATCTTGATTTCCGAAGTAGAAATCATGCGGATGTTAATACCCTCATCTGCCAGTGTTTTGAACATTTTACTGGCCACACCAGCATGGGAACGCATTCCCACACCTACAAGCGAAATCTTGACTATTGCTTTATCACCACTCACTTCTCGCGCATTCAAGGCTTTAGCTGTCTGTTCAAGAATCATCAAAGCCCGATCATAATCATTACGATGTACAGTGAAAGTGAAATCTGTAGTCGAGTCAGCGGCGACATTCTGGATAATCATGTCGATCTCGATATTAGCGTCACCAATAGCACCCAGAATAGCATACGCCGTACCCGGTTCATCTGGCACACCCAGAATTGTCAGCTTGGCTTCATCCCGGTTAAAAGCTATACCGGAAATGACAGGCTGCTCCATTTCATCATCCTCAAAGGTTATCAGTGTACCTGCCCCTTCAACAAAGGACGATAGCACACGTAATCTGACATTGTATTTACCGGCAAATTCCACCGCGCGAATTTGCAGGA
>VAPK010595407.1_pt1 | contig 12598 bp, 11 predicted proteins | sample 3395031 | NCBI WGS metagenome assembly VAPK01 (sample SAMN08290443, study PRJNA428436) | hydrothermal vent metagenome | isolation source: Deep-sea hydrothermal vent chimney 1 | place: Pacific Ocean: Juan De Fuca Ridge | reverse complement strand
TTACTTTTTTATGGTGTATCAATAATCTGATGAGTTCACCCGCAGTATATCCTGCTCCTCCAATAATTCCAACTTGTAGCATAATTACTGATTTACTTGATTATAAATTTTATTTTGATTGGAAAGTATTTTAATAAATCCTTTTGCATCATTGGCTGTCCAGCCTTTATTTACCTCTCCATATTGAGCAAATGATGAACGCATCAAATCATTTTCTGAAGTTACTCCGTCAAGAGTAAATCGATATGGATGCAAGCTCACCACCACATCACCATTAACATTTTTTTGAGAATCGTCTAAAAAAGCTTCAATATTACGCATTACTTCATCTAAATATTGACCTTCATGTAACATAGTACCGTACCAATTAGACAAATATTCCTTATGATGCTGTTGCCATTTGGTAAGTACGTGTTTCTCTAATAAATGATGAGCTTTGATAATAATTAAGGGGGCTGCTGCTTCAAAACCAACTCTTCCTTTAATCCCAATTATAGTATCGCCCACATGAATATCTCTACCAATGGCAAATTTTGAGGCTATTTTATTCAGCTTATTTATATTATTTATGGGTGAATCTTTTACAGAATCAATAGCAATCAATTCTCCGTTTTCAAAACTCAATTTCACCTTTTCTGAAGCTGTTTTTTCTAACGGACTCGGGTATGCTTCTTCTGGCAATGCTTTATCTGATGTTAATGTTTCTTCTCCACCAACACTCGTACCCCATAACCCTTTATTGATAGAATATTTGGCTTTTTTCCAAGCATAATCAATACCGTTTTCTTGTAAATAATCTATTTCTACTTGTCGCGAAAGTTGATTGTCTCTAATAGGTGTGATAATTTCAATTTCTGGAGCAATGATCTGAAAAATCATATCAAAACGCACCTGATCATTTCCTGCACCTGTGCTACCGTGGGCGATGTATTTCGCTCCAATTTTCTTGGCATGATTTACAATTTCAATGGCTTGAATAATTCGCTCTGCACTTACCGAGAGCGGATAGGTATTGTTCTTTAGCACATTACCAAACACTAAATATTTTACTACTTTTTTATAAAAAGATTGTACTGCATCTATAGACGTATACGTAGTTGCACCTAATTTCACTGCTTTTTCTCCAATAGTTGTAATCTCTTGTTTTGAAAACCCACCCGTATTTACACTTACAGCATGCACTTCAAAACCTTCATCTTTTGATAATTTTAAGGCACAATAAGAAGTGTCTAAACCTCCGCTATATGCCAATACTAACTTACTCATGATTTTTTATTTTTAAGAAATAGTGATTGTTTTATTTTTTTTAATCTTGCCAATACCTTTTTATTATAAGGATGTTTTTCTTCAGCTTGTTTCTGTTCTTCAGTTTTTTGTTTCGGATCATAAAGCATACCTGTGCACAAACATAAACTTCTATCTGTACGTGTTAAAATATCGTAATTTTTACACGTCTGGCATCCTTTCCAAAAAGCATCATCAGTAGTTAATTCTGAAAAAGTAACAGGTTTATAACCCAATTCATAATTGATTTTCATTACTGCCAAGCCAGTAGTGATACCAAACACTTTTGCCTTTGGAAATTTCACTAGAGAATAATTAAATATTACTTTTTTTATTTTTTTTGCCAATCCTTGTTTTCTGTAATCAGGATGCACAATTAAGCCCGAATGAGCTACAAATTTACCATGTCCCCAAGCCTCAATATAACAGAAGCCTGCAAATTTATCACCGTCTAATGCAATTACTGCATTTTCATTTTCTAGCTTGGTAATAATATATTCAGGTGTACGTTTGGCAATTCCTGTACCTCGTACCATTGCTGATTCTGCAATAGTATCGCAGATGATTGTTGCATATTTACTATGCTTTATTTTTGCAATAACAATATCCATTATTGTAATTGAATTGGTTTAAAAAAAATTAAAAAGTCTATGTTGAAAAGAAGAACCGGACACACCTAGGTTCAATAAATATATGATACCCTTACGGGCGACGACGAACTGTAAAGCGTCTAGAAATTGTGGGGATAGTATGTAGTTGTAATACTTTCACAAAGCAATAGTACAACATTTAATTAAAATACTATTGCAAAATTTATATTAATTGACAAATACATCCTTAATATTATGAAATTCCGAATCAACAACTATTAAAATTATCAAACTTAAAATAAAAGGTGATGTTTAGTAAGGAAATAATAAATTTAAATGCAACTAACTGTTTTTCAACACATTAAAACAAAAGTTTTTAGCTTCTATTAACATTTTTGTTATTCACCAAGCTTCATTTGATATTTTTGGAATGTAATGCTAACACACATGACCCATACAGCGTTTTATTTTAACCACCACAATACAAAATTTTACGGCCAATACTGGCAAGCTACCTCTACAGTTGCAGTTGTAATTTTAGTTCATGGTATGGGTGAGCATTCGACAAGATATGCTGATTCTGTGGTTCCTAAATTCTTAGAGAATAATATTTCCGTAATTACTTACGATCAATTTGGTCACGGAAGAACTGAAGGTAAAAGAGGTCACAACCCTAATTATGAAGCCGTGTTAGATTGTGTCAAGCTAATTACTGACAAAGTCAATACAATTTTTGGAGACCTACCCACTTTTTTATACGGTCATAGCATGGGCGGCAATGTGATTGTCAATTATATTTTAACCCGAAAACACAATTTTACTGGAGCTATAGCTACGAGTCCGTTTTTTAAACTTGCTTTTCAACCTCCTTCATGGAAACTAATTATAGGCAGCATTCTACAAAAAATCGCACCATCTATTACTATGGACAGTGAATTAGAAATTTCAGCCATTTCTAGAGACAAAAATGAGATTCAAAAATATATTAACGACCCTTTAGTTCATGACAAAATAAGTGCAAATTACTCTTTGACCTTTATAAAAAAAGGGATTTGGGCTATTGAAAATGCTTCAAGACTAAACACAGCCCTACTCATTATTCATGGCACAGGTGATAGACTAACTAGCTATAAAGCCTCAGAAGAATTTGTAAAAAACACTACAAACAACACAACCATAAAACTATTTGAAAACGGATTTCATGAATTACATAATGACACATGTAAAGAAGAAATGCTAGAAACAGTGTTAAACTGGACAAACCTTCAATTAAAAACCAACCTAAACAATAAATTCTAATGAAAAAGTTATTATTTTTTACTTTCTTATTATTTAATCAGTTCTTTTTCGGACAAGAAATATATCTAAATGACTTTGATAATCCTATAGAAACGACTATTGCTTCTGTAGATAAAACCGAATACAATTCATATTCCAACAGAAATAGCTCAATTGCTAACGATGAAGAATTCACTTCATTAGTATTAAAAAATAGACTGGAAGAATTAAATGCTAAAACGCCTTTCAATGTTCCGTATAACGCTACGGTTGAACGATTTATTCGCCTGTATTTAAAAACTAAAAAAGATGATTTTTCTAATTTAATGGACAGAGCCAATTACTACTTTCCTATTTTTGAAGAAGCTCTTGACAAATACGATATCCCTATTGAAATTAAATATTTAGCCGTTGTAGAATCTGCATTGAAACCAACAGCAAGGTCTAGAGCTGGGGCAAAAGGACTTTGGCAATTTATGTATCATACAGGTAAAGAATACGGTCTGAAAGTCAATTCATATATAGATGAACGAACGGACCCTATAAAAGCAACCGAAGCTGCCTGTCAATATTTAAAACATTTACATGACAGGTTTGATGACTGGGATCTTGCCTTGGCAGCTTACAATGCTGGCCCAGGAAATGTTTCTAAAGCCATTAGACGTTCTGGTGGCAAACGAAATTATTGGAATATTAGACCCTATTTACCCTCAGAAACTAGAGGTTATGTACCTGCTTTTTACACCACATTATATCTCTTCGAATTTGGAGAAGCACATCAAATTTATCCTAAAAATATAGAAATTGGTTATTTTGACACCGACACGTTGCATATCAAACAAAAGCTAACATTTGCACAAATTGAAAAAAAACTACACATCAATAAAGAACTATTAACTTCATTAAATCCGCAATACAAATTAGGCATTATCCCTTATAATGAAGACAGCTACCATGTATTGACGCTACCACAAAACTTAATTGCAACGTTTATTTCAAGCTACTCAACAATAGAACCTGAAATTGAAACTACTGAAAAACCTACTTATATAACTGCAACCATTAAAAACAGTTATGTCGTTTTAGAGCGAGATAATTTACCTAGAATTGCTAGAAAATTCAGAATTTCAATCTATCAATTAAAAAAATGGAATGGGTTACAAACTGATTATTTAATTGAAGGACAACGTTTGGTTATTACTGATATTGCTAGTCAAACTACAGAAAAAGTCAATCACTCAAAAAACAAAACGACGACAATCATTAAACCCACAAAACATATAACTTATAAAAGTTATACCGTCAAAAATGGAGAATCTCTTTTTCTAATTTCTAAAAAGTATCCTAACGTTTCCATCACTCAACTACGCAACTGGAACAACTTATGGGGAACCTCATATGTTAAACCTGGTACAATTTTAAAAATTTTAACAAAATCTGAATAATTTATTCCAGTCTTTGGCGTTATCAAAATGTTTGACAATTTACTTAGGTTTTAAAGCTAAAGCAGGCATCCTATTTTGCTTAAAAATATTTTTTATATTTTTGCCATCTTCTAACCTTAATTTTAATCTGTCATTAATCTAAATTTTTAGAATGATAAAGTCATTTTTAGTATGTGTATCGCTATTTGTATCTCTTCTTGTTTTCCCTCAAGAAAATGAAGATCAACTTATTGATAGCAAGGATCCGAAAGGTAAAAAAAACTTAAACATCTCTGCAAATGACAAAAAAGATGGAAGTGTTCATCTTGTTGATCATTCAGAGGCAAGTAACATTGATAGCCTTTGGTTGCAAACATTAAAGCAGTCTGCTTTAAATAGTGATTTTAAATTTGTAGATCCTGATGAAGAAATTAACGATACTATATATGGTGAGTTAAGTACAAAATTACTTAAAGAGAGATTAGCACATTTAAATGCAACCTCTCCTTTTAATATTGAATACAATCCTTCTTTAGAACGATTGATAAAACATTACCTGAAAACTCGTAAAAAAAGCATGGGTAAACTAATAGGCAAGGCTGCTTATTATTTTCCGATGTTTGAAGAGCAATTAGACAAATATAACATTCCGCTAGAAATTAAATATTTAGCTATTGTTGAATCTGCACTACGCCCTAGAGCACGTTCAAGAGTTGGTGCTGCAGGGCTTTGGCAATTCATGTATTACACAGGAAAACAATTCAATTTAGATGTAAATTCTTATGTAGATGACAGACATGACCCTATAAGAGCTACTGAGGCTGCTTGTAAATTCCTATCAAGTCTACACAAAACCTTTGGCGATTGGGATTTGGCCTTGGCGGCTTACAATTCCGGACCAGGAAACGTATCTAAAGCTATTAGACGTTCTGGAGGTAAAAGAAATTATTGGAATATCAGACACAATCTCCCTAGAGAAACTGCTGGATATTTACCTGCATTCTATGCTACTCTTTATATAATGGAATATGCAGAAGAGCATGGTATTCGCCCTCAAAAATTCATTACTAATAACAGATTTGAAACAGATACCATTGTAGTAAAACAACGAATTGCTTTCGATCAAATTAACCAAGTATTAAAAACTGACAATGAATTGTTAGAGTTTTTAAACCCTCAATACAAACTTAACATCATTCCTCTTGTAGAAGGGAAAAACTATACGTTACGCTTGCCTGTACATTTAATAGGTAAATTTGTATCTAATGAAAAAGAGATTTACGCTTACGCAAAAATTGAAAATGACAAAAGAGAAAAAACGTCACCAAAGCTTTTTAACTCTCCACAAAAAATTCGCTATAGAGTTAGAAATGGAGATTATTTAGGAAAGATTGCCAAACGCTATGGTGTAGGTGTCTCTCAAATCAAAAGATGGAATGGCTTACGTTCAAACAAATTGAAAATCGGACAACGATTAACTATTTACCCTAAAGGATACAAAACTGCTTCTTCAAAGAAATCTAAAAAAAAGAGTAAAAAACCAGTCTATAAAAGTAGCCCTAAAGGCAAATACACAACCTATACTGTTAAAAAAGGAGATTCTTTATGGATCATTTCTAGAAAATTTCCTAAAGTTTCTGTTCAACAAATCAAAGATTGGAACAATATTTGGAGTGTTAAAAATCTAAAGCCCGGCACAAAGCTGAAAATTTATAAAAGCTAAAAAGATGAGAACAATCCTACTATCTGTATTTATTTTTATAACACTACTTTCTTGCGACGATAAAAAGAATGGTATTACACTACAAGAATCTGCAGGTAGAATAAATCATATAATTATAGTTATTGAAAATAATTTATGGAAAGGTGCTGTAGGAGACTCACTCCGTGATATTATCGCCTCTCCTATTTTAGGATTACCACAAGAAGAAACTCAATTTTCAATCAGTCAAGTACCTCCAAAAACTTTCAGTCGTATATTTCAAAAAAACAGAAACATTTTACTTGTTACTATTAGTGAAAAAGACGATTTCTTTGTTAAAAAAGACATTTTTGCCAGACCACAAATAACATTAAATATTTTAGGAAAAGACATTAATTCTTTACATAGACAAATACAAGAACATAAAGAAGAAATTATTTCTGTTTTTAAAGATTCTGATTTAAAAGTATACCAGAAAAAAATAACAAAAAAACATCATACCATTGACAGTATAAAAACACTTAAAAATCTAGGCATACAGTTAAAATTACCTAAAAATTATGCTTTGGTAGATGATACTAGCGACTTTTTATGGTTTAGGCAAGACATCCCAAAAGGGAGCATGAATATTATTGCTTACACCTTACCTTTACCAAATAAAGACAGTATTGTTAATAATATTTCTGAAGCAAGAAATAGGATTGGAGAAAAGTATATTCCTGGTCAATTAGACAGTACTTATATGGTTACTGAAGCTGCATATACTCCTTTTACAAAAGAAACTAAAGTCAACGGAAAAATGGCTTATGAGACTAGAGGAAAATGGGAAGTAAAAGGCGATATTATGGCGGGCCCTTTTTTAAATTATACTGTAGTAGATAAAGCTAACAATCGTTTAGTTGTTGTTGAAGGTTTCACTTTTGCTCCTTCTGCTAAAAAACGAGATTATATGTTTGAATTGGAAGCTATATTAAAGACTTTAAAAATTTGAAGTCGTAAAAGTTTGTAAATTTCCTTTTTCATCACTAAAAATTAGAAAAACTCTTAATTCTTTATGTTTTTCTAAAAAAGCTTGAGCATCTTCTAAAGACATAGCCATCAAAGCTGTAGCATAACCGTCAACATCAGCACAATCTAAATTTGCAATTACTGTAGTACTTAACAAACTGTTTTGAGCTGGATAACCTGTTTTTACATTTAAAATATGAGAATACTTTTCACCTGTAGATTCATCAACATTAAATTTACGATAACTACCCGAGGTAGCTGCTGACTCATTTTTTAACGCTATCACTTTATTTATTGAACGTGAACCATCAAAATTAGGATTTTCAACACCTATACTCCATTGTTTATTCTTATCTTTATTAATACCTCTAGTACGTATCTCACCACCAATTTCAATCAAATAATTATCAATATGATTGTTTTCTAAGAACCGTCCAGCGATATCTAATGCATAACCTTTTGCAATCGCATTAAAATCAAAATAAATAGCATCATTTTCTTTTCGGATTTTTTGATCTATCAATTGTACCTTATCAAATCCTACAAAACTCATTAACTGGTTTATTTTTACTGAATCAGGCTGTTCTACTAATTTTTCAGGGCCAAAACCCCAAGCGTTCACTAAAACTCCAATGGTCGGGTCAAAAACCCCATCAGTTTCTTTATATATTTTTAATGCTTTTTGATACACCTCAACAAAGTAATCATCAACAACAACTGTAGTATCTCCTTTATTAATTTTAGAAATGTCTGAATTCGGAATATATGTAGACAGCGACTTATTAACTAAATAAAACAAGCTATCTACAGATTTGGAAACATCTCTTTGCTCTTTATCAAAATAAGTAATGTGAAAGGTAGTCCCAAAGGCTAAACCCTCTAGTTTTACCATTTCTGATGGCTTATTTTCTTTACAGGATAGTAAATTGCCCCATAAAAACAATAAAATAGCAATTTTTAGATAAACGAACTTCATATGTTGGTATTAGATAGGTATTAATTCTCCCTTTTTACATCAGTTTTCAAAGATAAAGCATTATTTATGTTAAAATCCTATTAAAAATCTCTTTGCTCAATTATTTTTTTAATAACTTCGCATCCTAAATTTAAATAAACACTATCAATTATGAAGAAAATTCATTTTCTATCCCTAGCAGTAGTTCTATTATTATCATCTTGTGTATCGCAAAAGAAATTTGATCTTTTACAAGGCGAATATGATGCTGCTAAAACCGAATTAACAAATGTAAAAGCTAAAGTTTTAGAATGTCAAGTTGAAAAAGATAAATTTGCAAATAAAGTTGCTCTTTTAGAATCTCAAAATAAATTTTTGAAAGAAAATCAAGCAAATTCTATCAGGCAAATAGAAAACTTAACGACGCTTTCACAATCAGCTAGTAGTAATATTGGTGATATTGTTGCTCAATTAAGCGAAAAAGACAAATACATTAATGGTATTAGAGGTGCTATGTCTAGAAAAGATTCTGTAAATCTAGCATTAGCTGTTCACTTAAAAAGTGCTTTAGCTGATGGTATTCAAGATGAGGATATTATCATTGATGTTGAAAAAACAGTAGTTTATATTTCAATTTCTGATAAATTATTATTTAAGAGTGGAAGTTCTGTAATCTCATCTAAAGCAAAAGGATTACTATCAAAAGTTGCTACAGTAATTGCGAACAAACCTGACATGGAAGTTATGGTTGAAGGTTATACTGATAATAGACCTATTAATTCTGCAAGAACTAAAGATAATTGGGACTTAAGTACACAACGTGCTACTTCTGTAATTAGAGTATTACAAAATAGTTATAATATTGATCCGAAAAGATTGATAGCTGCTGGTAGAAGTGAGTATTTACCATTAGCCTCTAACGACACTTCTGAAGGACGTTCTAGAAACAGAAGAACAAGAATTGTTATTTTACCTAAATTAGATCAATTCTTTGATATTTTAGAGCAAAAACCAGAAGGTGCTGCCTCAAAAGGAATAGAAGAAGGTAAATAAAAAAGCCTAAAACATTAAATTTTAAAAAGCTCAACAATTATAATTGTTGAGCTTTTTTAGTTTAATAATTTATGCATCGTATCCTTATAGCTTTTATATTTATAAACATTGTGATGTGTGCCATCCTTCAAAACTATAAAATTAATACTTTTACTAGTAGATTCAACTAATTTATAGCTTGACTTTATTGGAACCATCTTGTCTTTGTCTCCATGAAAAATAGTAATAGGACAAGTGACGTCATTTATAAAACTATTGGTCTCAAACTTAAACTTTAACAACCATTGAAAAGGTATTAATGGGAATTTATGCTTTGCTAAATGCTCTAAATTATAAAAAGGAGCTTCTAAAATTAACTGCTTAGGATTATTTTCTTTAGCAACTTTTACTGCAAAAGTACAACCTAGTGATCGCCCATAAATTGAGATGTTATCTTCTTTATAAAATTGTTTTACATAATTATATGCTAGCTGGGCATCTTCATACATTTTTTGTTCAGTTCTTTTATCTGAATTTTTTCCGTAACCTCTATAATCAATTACAAAGACATCATAATTATAGTTAGTAAAAGGAGCTACTATTTTTCCCCAACGTTCTAAATTCCCTTTATTGCCATGAAAATACAGTAGAATTCCTTTGGAGTTTTCTACTTTAAAATGCAGCCCATTAATTATTGAATTATCATTTGTTTTTAAATGTATTTCTTCAAATTTTGTAGAAAAAGAATACGAAAAATTTTTAGCTAACCTTTCTGGTCTAAATATTATATTTTCTTGAAAAAAATAGAGTCCTATAACTACAAGTATATAGAAAATTACACCAATAAAAATCATTTTTTTAAGCATTGCTTTTCTTTTTTAGTTTGCTTCTCATAAAATCGATACTTGTATGCTCTCTATCAACAGCTACTATTTCTTTTGAATGTAATATTTCTTTTAAAACTCTATGATATCCTTCAAAGTTGTGTAAATTTTTATGTCCTCCACCAATAATGGGATACAATCTCGTCAACTTAGGATTGATTTTAGAAAGTCTCACCCCAGATTTCATCGGAATCACTTTATCGTTAGTACCATGAATAATTTTAATGGGACATTTTACATATTTCATCCATTTATATGTAGGCATTGAATATCTCATCACCAATCGTAAAGGAATAAAAGGTAAATATCGCTTAACATTGTTAGACATACTATAATACGGACAGGCTAAAATCAGCATTCTAGGATTATTCATTGAAGCAACTTTAGTTGCCAAGCCTGTACCTAAAGAACGTCCGTAAACTATAATATATTTTTCATCTACATTTTCTTTTATTTTATTGTAAATAGCAAGAGCATCATCTTTCATCCCCTGTTGATTCCGTTTGCCAGTACTTTTACCAAAACCCCTATAATCCATCATAATCACATCCCAATTATGTAAGGTAAAGTCAACCGCAAATTTGCCCCATCCTTTAATACTTCTTGAATTTCCTTTTAAATAGAATACAACTCCTTTTGGATTTTTGGTTTTGAAATGCAAACCGTTAATAAGCACCTTATCTGATAACTGTACATTATATTCTTCTACAACTTGATTTTTATATTGAAAAATAAAATCTTTTGGCAATTTTTCTGGATGAAAAATAAATCGTTCTTGAAAAAAGTATAGAAATATACTAATTGCAATAATGCTAAGTACAAAAATTGATATGATTAAGGGCCAGTTCATATAAGAATGCTAAATATACAAAACTAAAACTAAGTCTTCAGTAATTTTTTGAGACAAAACCGTCTTCAACAAAATTGGTATGCTTATTGATGTTAACATAATCAACATAAATTTAACAATGAAGATATGTCAAGTAGATAAAATTAGTTTAACATTTAAAACGTAAACATTATGAATTTTTCAAAAGAAAACCAAAAACATCAACACCCAACCGAGAAATTCTTTAAAAGCCCTGCCCTATTTATGCAGTTAGGTTTAGTATTAGCTTTACTTATTGTCTATTTAATACTAGAGGTTACAACTGTCAAAACAGTTGCCACAATAAAAATAGGTGAGCCAGATGAAGTTGAAAATTATGTGTTTTCTGCCCCACCTGAAATTATTATCGAAAGAGAACAATCAAATGACAAACAAAAAATCATAAAGAAAGTACCTTTAATAGATATAGATATTGTCCCTGACGATATTAATCCCGAAACAATTTTAGATTTACCAAAGATTAGTACAAGCGAACCAAAACCGACCATTGGCAGTATAATTGAAGCTCCAGGTGATGGAGGTGAAGAACCCAAACCAATTGACTTCTTTATATTAGAAGAAGCACCTATATTTCCTGGTTGTGAAGGCTTAAAAGGAAAAGCATCTAAAAAATGTTTTACAAAGCAGATGGCTAAATTTGTAAATAGAAAATTCGACACTAGTATTGCTGAAGAATTAAACTTAACTGGTAAGCAACGCATATTCGCATTATTTACCATTGATAAAAATGGACTGGTAAAAGATATAAAAATTAAAGCACCTCATAAAAGATTAGAAAAAGAAGCTTTAAGAATCATACAAAAACTACCTGAAATGACTCCTGGTAAACAGCGTACAAGACCCGTATCAGTAAAATACACACTTCCAATTACATTTGAAGTGTATTAAAAAATCAAGAAAAAATAAATCCTGCTTCTCAGCAGGATTTATTTTGTCATAAAAACACTATTTTTGCACGTATAAAATTTTTACACGTGAATATCAATCAACATTTAGACTCTACATATCTAAAAACACCTAGTCAAGCAACTATTTCTGAAAAAGAAACTAAGCAAAATGTAATTGCTCTTATTGAAGAAGCTATTGCTGAGAATTTTATTTTAGTCATGATACGACCAAACTATATCTCTTTAGCAAAAGAAATTATTGAAAAAGAAAATAGCAATGTACTTATAGGTACAGTTGTCGGATTTCATGAAGGCACAAATAGCATTGAAGAAAAACTAACAGAAGCTAAAAAAGCAATTGATGATGGTGCTGATGAGCTCGATTTTGTGATAAACTATACGGCATTTTTAGAAGGTAAAATTAACCTTATAAAAAGCGAAGTCTATAAAGGAACAACATTAGCTTTAGATCATGATAAAGTTGTAAAATGGATTATTGAAATCGCAGCTTTAACCAACAACGAAATTATTGCCATTACACAAATCATAAAAGAAGTAATTCTTAATAATTTTGGTGAAGAAAATGCAGATAAGGTATTTGTAAAATCATCAACAGGCTTTTACAAAACAAAAGATAATAAACCTAACGGAGCAACGTTTGAAGC
>VAPK010201267.1_pt1 | contig 12606 bp, 12 predicted proteins | sample 3395031 | NCBI WGS metagenome assembly VAPK01 (sample SAMN08290443, study PRJNA428436) | hydrothermal vent metagenome | isolation source: Deep-sea hydrothermal vent chimney 1 | place: Pacific Ocean: Juan De Fuca Ridge | reverse complement strand
TACTCAGTTTGTTCTGGTAACGCACAACAAACTAACAATGGAAGCTGCCGAAATTATGTACGGCGTAACTATGCAGGAAGAAGGGATTTCCAAACTTGCTGCCGTGCAATTTAATGATGAGCTTCCGGTAAATTAGGCGCGAAGATGAACGATATAAAATTTAAAATATTTATTGATTTTGACGGAACGATTACTAAAAGAGACGTTGGCGAAGAAATATTTTTAAAATTCGGCGATTCAAAGAAAGCATACGAAATTATTCACAGATGGATAGATGGTGAAATTACTTCATCAGAAGTGTGGCTTTTGCTTTGCAATACTGTTCAAGATTTAAATATTAAAAATTTTGATAAATTTATTGATGCGTTTGAAATTGACGATTATTTTGAAGAGTTCGTTGATTATTGCAACAAAAATAATTTTGAAATCACAATATTGAGTGATGGATTGGACTATTATATTACTCGCATAATGAGCCGGACGAATTTTCAAAATTTGCCGACTTTTTCCAATTCTGTTACAATTGAAAATGGAACGCTGATTCCTACTTTCCCTTTTGGAGACGAAGAATGCGAACTCTGTGCAAATTGCAAACGCAATCATGTAATTTCCAACAGCAGCGATGAGGAAATATCAATCTACATTGGTGACGGTTTTTCCGATACATGTCCTGCCCAATACTGCGATTACATATTTGCTAAAAAATCCTTACTGAAATATTTAGAAAAAAATAGAATTTCATACTCGCCATTTTCGACATTAAAAGATGTGATAAGAGGAATTGAAAAACTAAGAACAAAAAAGAAAGTTAAGAAAAGTCATCAAGCTGAACTGAAAAGAAAAGCTGTTTACATACAAGGGTGATGGTAATTGACAATTGACAATTGATAATTAAAATCTGCTGTTGGCAGATGGGAACTAAAATAAAACATGGGAAAATTTACTGAAAATATTTTTAAGTATAGAAGTTATACGCCGATACCGTTTTTGTTAGTGATGGTAATTTTTCAAAAAGCAACTGCCGAAAGTTTAATCGGCGGATTTTTAATTGTAGCAATCGGAGAGCTTTTTAGATTTTGGGGAGTTGTTTATGCAGGAAGTGAAACTCGCACAACCGGAACTGTCGGCGGAACTTATCTTGTTACGCGCGGAGCTTTTTCATATTTACGAAATCCGCTGTATTTTGGTAATATTTTAATATATGTCGGCATTGGAATTATGTCGTGGTCGCTGTTTCCCTATCTTCAAATTATCGCATTAATATTTTTTCTTTTTCAATATGATGTTATTATCAAAGGCGAAGAAGGATATCTTCGCCAAACATTCGGGAAGGAATATGAAGAATACGTAAAAAATGTTCCGCGATTAATTCCAAGTTTAAAAAGCTACAAGAGTGAAAATTCAGAGCAGCCGGAATTAAATTTTAAGGCAGGGTTACGATCTGAAAAAAGGACATTACAAGCAATCACAATTGTAACATTAATTCTAATTGTATTATTTATTTTAAAAACATTTGCTTAATTGCAAAACCCTATGTCAAAAGAAAAATCAAACATACCAAATCAACCAATTGATGCAGTCATTTCTCCAATAGTAAAATTTTTACATATTGAGTCTGCAAGTGGAATTTTTCTTTTGCTTTCTGCCATAGTTGCTCTAATAATTGCCAATTCTTCTGCCGGCGAATCATTCCATCACTTTTGGGAGCAAATTGTAGGAATTCAATTCGGTAGTTTTATTCTCAAAATGTCTTTACACCATTGGATAAACGATTTATTAATGGCAATCTTTTTCTTTGTTGTCGGACTTGAAGTTAAACGCGAAATGGTGATTGGTGAATTAAACACTTGGCAAAAGGCTTCGCTTCCAATTTTTGGAGCAATTGGCGGAATGTTGGTGCCTGCTGCAATTTATTTGTTTTTTCAAACCGGACAACCTGGCGTAAACGGCTGGGGAATTCCGATGGCAACAGATATTGCATTTGTTGTTGGAATAATTGCGGTAATTGGGAAACGAATTCCAAACGGACTTAGAGTATTTTTATTGTCTCTTGCAATTGCAGATGATATCGGGGCAATTCTTGTTATAGCAATTGGCTATTCAGGAAACATTGATTTATATTCTTTGCTATATGCTGCAGTATTTATTGGGGTTTTTCTCCTTTCAATTAAAGCGGGGATTAGGAATTCGATAATATATATATTCATTGCGGCATTAGTTTGGTATTTTATTTACAAATCCGGAATTCACGCAACAATTGCAGGCGTAATCATTGGATTGTTAACGCCAATTAAACCTCCCTTAAGTGAAAATAAATTGGGTGAAATCGTTCAAAATTCACTTGGTTATTTAAGAGGTGAAGGTTGGCATTCCAAATCCCAACGTTTCAAAATGCTTAAAGATGTTGAGAAAGCTGCAAGAATAAGTATTTCGCCGCTTGAAAGATTTGAAACAGGACTTCATCCTTGGGTAGGATTTTTTATTATGCCGATTTTTGCTTTATCAAACGCCGGTGTTGCTTTTTCATTTAAGGATTTTTCAAATCCTATTGCCATTGCCGTTATAGCAGGTCTTTTGTTGGGTAAACCAATTGGTATTACCCTTTTTAGTTATATTTCTGTAAAAACCAAGATATCAAAACTTCCTGAAAATGTGAGTTGGGGTGCAATAATTGGCGGGGGCATTCTTGCGGGAATTGGCTTCACGATGGCTTTATTTATTTCCGGTCTTGCGTTGGATAGCAGTTTGCTTGATGCTGCAAAAATTGGAATTCTCGGCGGGTCTTTTCTCGCGGCAATAATTGGTAGTATTATTTTATTGATTGTACTTCCAAAAAGTAAAATTACAAATTAGTACAAATTTATTTGTTTGAACATTGGTTGCTTAAATATTGAATAATAATTTAATGATAATAGCGGGAGAAATTTCGGGCGATTTACACGGTTCGGCACTTATTCAAAATCTTTTTGAAAAGGAAAAGAATTTGAAAATTTTCGGGATCGGTGGAGATAAAATGGCTGCGGCAGGAATGAATATTCAATTTCACATAAAAGATATGGCGTTTCTCGGGTTTGCGGAAGTTGTTAAACATATTCCTTTTATCAAAGATGTGCAAAAAAAATTATTGACTGTAATTGAAAAGAATAACATTAAAACGGTTGTGCTAATTGACTATCCCGGCTTCAATCTTAATTTTGCAAAAAAATTGAAGCGAATTGGAATAAAAGTAATTTACTATATATCACCGCAAATTTGGGCTTGGGGAAAACATAGAATAAATAAAATTAAAAAACGAGTGAATAAAATGCTTGTCGTTTTTCCATTTGAAAAAGAGTTTTATAACAGGCAAGGAGTTTCCGCTGAATTTGTCGGTCATCCTTTGATTAAAAGATTAAACGAATATAAATATTTATCCAAGGAAGAATTATTTGTAAAATATAATCTTGATAAAAGCAAAGACATTTTATTATTACTGCCTGGAAGCCGAGTTCAGGAAATTGAAAAAATCTTTCCCGAAACAATAAAAACGGCAATTAGACTCAATCAAAAATATAATATCCAAACCGTTGTGTTATCGGCAAGTAATATTAACAACAATCTTTATTCAAATTTAAGTAATGCAACCGATTACAAAATTGTTAATGATAACGGTTACGATTTTATGAGGCATTCCAAATTTGGAATTATAAAATCCGGTACTTCAACATTGGAAGCAGGGCTTCACCAGTTGCCGTTTGTAGTTGTATATAAAACTAATCCGCTTACTTATCACATTGCACGAAAATTAATTAGTATTAAAAATATTGCTATGATTAATATTATTTCGGAAAAACAAATAGTTGAAGAGCTTATTCAAAATGATGTGAATGAAACAAAATTATTCAAAACAATAGAAAATTATTTTACTGATAATAACAAGAGAATTTTAGAAATAAAGAATAACCTTGAAATAGTAAAGGAAAAATTAGGCGATTTAGATTCAGCCGAAAATGCGGCGGATATAATTCTTTCTTTTTTATAATATGAGTAGTAATGAAAACAATAAATTATTAAAGTTAGCTGTACTAAAAATACTGCCGACTATAATTAATGTTCTTTGTAAAACTTTAAGAATTGAAATTTTAAATAATGATTCCGTAAAAAAATTATATGAGCACAAGAGTAATTTTGTTCTTGCATTTTGGCATGGGAAAATGATTGTTCCCTGGTTTCTGCACAGGGAAAAAAACTTTGGTGCATTAGTTAGTTTAAGTAATGACGGAGACATTTTATCAGCAGTACTAAACAAGTGGAAGTATAATGTTGTCCGTGGTTCAAGCCATAAAGGCGGAAAGGAATCGCTTGAAAATATGATAGAACTTGCACGGCAAAATTATTCAATTGCAATTACGCCGGACGGACCGACAGGACCGAAAGAACAAATGAAAGCAGGTGCAGTTGTTGTTGCAAAAAAAACAAATATTCCGTTAGTGCTTATCGGTGTTTACATTAAGAAAAAGTTTGTTTTAAATAGTTGGGATAATTTTCAAATTCCCAAACCTTTTTCAAAAGTGATTGTAAAATATTCCGAGCTGATTTATATTGATGAAAATTTATCATTTGATGAAACTTCTGAAGTTATAAAAAATCAGGAATCGCGATTAAATTTGCTAAATAGCGAAGCTGAAAAGTTATGCTGACAATTTTAAGAATAATTTTAATTCCTGCATCATTTATTTATGCTGCGGTAATTCATGTGCGTAATATGTTCTTTGACAAATCTGTTTTCAAATCAACAACTGTTGATGCAAAAGTAATTTCCGTTGGTAATTTAACAGTCGGCGGTTCGGGAAAAACTCCTGCAGTTTTATTCATTTCAAAATTGCTAAAATCCAAAGGGAAAAATGTCGGAGTTTTAAGTCGAGGCTATCGCAGAAATTCCAAAGGATTCCTGCTTGTTTCTGATAAAGACGGATTGATTAGCGATGTTAGTTCAGCAGGAGATGAATTGTATCTTACTGCCAAGGAACTACATATTCCGACAGCCGCTTGCGAAAATAGAGTAAAAGGAGCGAGACAGTTAATTAACCTGACAAATATTGATACACTTGTGTTAGACGATGCTTTTCAGCATCGCTGGATTAAAAGGGATTGTGATATTGTGATGGTTGACCAAAGGTTTTTGAACAAAATTGGAAAATTGGATCAATTTTCTCTGCCTACGGGAATAATGAGAGAATCTTTCAAGTCACTTGATAGAGCCGACATTATTATTGTTAATCAAAAGTTCACTGAGAGAAAAAAAATTCATAGTAAATTGAAAAAATATTTCAATGATGAAAAAGTATTTTTCGGTAAATACAACGCTACCGGAGTTTACGATGTTAAAAACAATAAGCGATTTGACGTAGCAGAATTTCACGGACAGAGGAGTTTAATAGTTTCAGGAATAGCAAAACCATTTTCATTTATGCACGTTCTGGAAATGAATAAAATTGATTTTACAAATAAACTTCTTTTTTCTGATCACAAAGATTACAATTTAAAAGAAGTTGAAAAAATTAGGAAAAAATTTTACAGCACAAATTCGTTTTCTGTTTTAACAACTCAAAAGGATGCTGTTAAACTTTCTGAGTTTTCAAAAGAACTTGACGACATTGATATTTACTTTGTAAAAATAGAATTGGAAATTGATAACGAAAATGAATTTGAAAATAGAATTATGAGATTATTTAAATAGAATCTCTAATAAAAATTAAATTAAACATAAACTAATAAAAGCGGAGGCAACTCGTGGCTAAAAAAAAGAAAGCAAAATACGTATATTTTTTCGGCGGTAAAAAAGCCGATGGAAAAGCGGAAATGAAAAATCTTCTCGGTGGTAAAGGCGCCAACCTTGCGGAAATGGTAAATATCGGATTACCCGTACCAGCCGGTTTCACAATTACTACTGATGTTTGTACATATTATACAGACAAAAATTCTTATCCTAAAGAGCTGAACAAACAGGCTCTTGATTCTCTTAAAAAAGTTGAAAAAGTAATGGGTGCTAAATTCGGCGATAAAAAAAATCCATTACTTGTTTCTGTTAGAAGTGGTGCTCGCGCATCAATGCCCGGAATGATGGATACAATTCTTAATCTCGGTTTAAATGATGTTACAGTTCACGGTTTAATTGAGAAAACCGATAACCCAAGATTTGCGTATGATTCTTACAGAAGATTTGTTCAAATGTATGGTGATGTTGTACTGGGATTACAACCTAAAAACAAACTTGACCGCGACCCGTTTGAAATAATTATTGAAAGAAAGAAAAAGGCAAATAAGGTTGTTCAAGATACTGAGCTTACAGCCGAAATGCTGAAAGAGCTTGTTGCGGAATTTAAAGTTGAAATTAAGGAAAAAACCGGTTCTGATTTCCCGGAAGATCCAATGGAACAACTTTGGGGTGCAATTGGAGCAGTATTCGGTTCGTGGAATAATGACAGAGCAATTGTTTATCGTAAACTAAATAACATTCCCGGTGAATGGGGAACTGCTGTAAGTGTAGTATCTATGGTTTACGGAAACATGGGCGAAGATTCGGGCACAGGCGTTGCTTTTACACGTGATCCTGCTTCCGGTGAAAATGTTTTTTACGGAGAATATTTATTTAATGCACAAGGCGAAGACGTTGTCGCCGGTGTTCGTACTCCTTTACCAATTGTTAATTTAAAAAATGATAATGCTAAGGTTTATAAAGAACTCATTGACATTCGCAGCATTCTTGAAAAACATTATCGTGATATGATGGACGTTGAATTTACAATTCAGCAGGGAAAACTTTGGATGCTTCAATGCCGTGTTGGTAAAAGAACAGGTTTTGCTGCAATCAAAATTGCCGTTGATCAAGTTCGCCAAAAATTGATTTCAAAAGAAGAAGCATTAATGCGTATTGAACCTGAACAGTTAAACCAATTGCTAAGACCTGTTTTCGACTTAAAAGAAAAAGCTAATTCGATTAAGAGCGGTAAATTCCTTGCAAAAGGATTAAATGCCGGTCCAGGAGCTGCTTCGGGTAAAGTTGCATTTACAGCCGAAGATGCTGAGATAATGGGGACAAAGGGCGATAAAGTAATTCTCGTGAGAATCGAAACTTCACCGGAAGACATTAAAGGAATGAGCGCTTCCGAAGGAATATTAACGGCAAAAGGCGGAATGACTTCACACGCGGCTCTCGTTGCTCGTCAAATGGGAAAAGTTTGTGTTGCCGGCTGCGGCGCTTTACAGATTGATTACAAAAAAGGAACGATGACAGTTGAAAATTCTAAAATCGTTGTTAAAGAAGGTGATTACATTTCTATTGACGGTTCAACCGGTGAAGTTATTGCCGGAAAAATTGCAACTAAACCTTCTGAAGTAATTCAAGTTTTGGTAACCAAAGAACTTGACCCGAAAAAATCTGATGTTTATAAAACATACAAAGATTTAATGAATTGGGCTGATAAAGCACGCACAATGGGAGTAAGAACAAATGCCGACGAACCTGATCAAGCTGCCAATGCAATTGCTTTTGGTGCTGAAGGAATTGGACTTACAAGAACAGAGCACATGTTTTTTGAAGGCGATAGAATAAATGCAGTTCGTGAAATGATACTTGCAGATGATCTTGCCGGAAGAAAAAAGGCATTAAAAAAACTACTCCCTCTTCAGAGGAAAGACTTTACAGGTATTTTCAAAGTAATGAACGGACGTCCTGTTACAGTAAGAACTCTCGATCCGCCATTACACGAGTTTTTACCTCATACCGATAAAGAAATAAATGAACTTGCAAAAATTATCAATATTCCTGCAAAAAGAATAAAAGAAAAAATTGAAGCATTACACGAATTTAATCCAATGCTTGGTTTTAGAGGATGCCGTCTTGGAATAAGTTATCCTGAAATAACAGAAATGCAGGCACAGGCTTTATTTGAAGCTGCTGTTGCAGTTGCTAAAAAAGGAATAAAAGTAAAACCGGAAATTATGATTCCACTTGTCAGTCATGTAAATGAATTGAAACTTCAGGCAGCCATTGTTAGAGAAACTGCTGAAAAAGTTTTCAAAGCTAAAGGCAAACGCGTTAATTACCTTGTTGGAACAATGATTGAGTTGCCAAGAGCTGCCTTAACTGCTGATAAAATTGCTGAAGTTGCCGAGTTCTTTAGCTTCGGAACAAACGACTTAACACAAACAACATTCGGTCTTTCTCGCGACGATGCAGGTAAATTTCTTCCAATGTATGTGGATAAAGAAATTATTCCTCGTGATCCATTTGAAAGTTTAGATCAAAACGGAGTTGGTCAGTTGGTTGAAATGGGAACAACAAAAGGTCGTTCGGTGCGTCCTAAACTTAAAGTAGGAATTTGCGGAGAACACGGCGGCGAACCTGAATCAGTTGAGTTTTGTCACAGAACAGGTTTGAACTATGTTAGTTGTTCACCTTTCCGGGTGCCAATTGCAAGACTCGCGGCTGCAAGAGCAGCACTAAGAGATAAAAAATAAATTTTATGTCTCAATTTTATCGAATAAGGAATTTCGATTTTAATATTTGGAGAAATATCCATAGTTAAGAGTCGTTATTCCTTGTTCATATTTTTAATAATTAATAAGCTGAATTGATTTTTGAGAATTAGAATTGTTTGGCTTACAAAAAGAAGTAAGAGGAAATATGAAATTATCAGCGTTTAAATACAATATTCCAAGAACGGCAATTGCTAAATTCCCTGTGGAACCACGGGATAGTGCTAAATTGTTAGTCTATGATAGAGCAACAAAAAATATGGAGCACAAGCATTTTTCTGATATAGTTGACTATATGTCCCGAGGTGATGTGCTGGTTGTGAATCAAACAAAAGTTATGCAGGCTCGCCTTTTCGGTAAAAAAGAAAGAACAAATGCAAAAATCGAAGTCTTTGTTCTCAGGGAATTAAACAGAGAAGAAAATATTTGGGATGTTATTGTTGATCCGGCTAGAAAAGTTAGAATTGGTAATCGTATTTATTTTAATGATAATCTTTGGTGTGAAGTTATTGATAACACGACTTCACGCGGAAGAACAGTACGATTTAATGAAAACTCAGGAGATATTTACAAAGCAATTGAAAATATAGGGCAAACACCGCTTCCTCCATATATTAAAAGGGATGCTGTTCCTGAAGATAAAAATAATTATCAAACGGTATTTGCAAAAGCCGATGGTTCAGTTGCTGCTCCAACTGCCGGTCTGCATTTTACGCCTGAACTTATGAAAAAAATTAAGAAAAAAGGAATTAAAATTGTTACTGTAATTTTACATATCGGATTGGGAACATTCAGACCTGTTGAAGTTGAAGATCTTACAAAACACAGGATGGATTCGGAATATTATGAAGTCCCTGAAAAAACAGCGACTGTGATTAATGAAGCAAAAATGAAGAAGAAAAATATTTTTGTTGTGGGAACAAGTTCTACCCGCGCACTTGAAACTTCAGTAACTGCCGAAGGATTTTCTAAAAGTGGTTTCGGTTGGACTGATAAATTTATTTTTCCTGACTATGAGTTTAATATTGCAACAAAGCTCATTACAAACTTTCATCAACCTGAGTCAACACTTATAATGTTAACTGCTGCCTTTACAGGTTATGATGCAACAATGGCAATTTATAAAAAAGCTTTAAGGAAAAAATATCGATTTCTGAGCTATGGCGATGCTATGTTAACTTTATAAACTTAAATGCAAAATGAAAACTTATGCAATAATACCGGCTGGAGGCTTAGGTCTCCGTGCCGGTAGTGCAACACCAAAACAATATATTAATTTCAGCAGTAAACCGCTGATTGCTTATACTTTGGATACATTTCAAAAGTGTGATGAAATTGATGAAATTATTATTTCTATACAGACAAAATACTTTGAATTGCTTGAAAATATTGTTGAAACATTTAATTTTAATAAAGTAACAAAAATAATTGAAGGGGGAAATACAAGACAAAACTCTGTCTTCAATGCCCTTTCTTCAATTTCACCACTTAGTAACGATACAATGGTTGTTCACGATGCAGTACGCCCTTTGCTTTCAAAAGAATTATTGATAACAGCTTTAAATTCTTCAAAAACTGCCGATAGTATAGTTACGGCAATTAAGGCAAAAGATACTTTAATAAATGGTAATGAGTTTATAGATAATTATTTGGATCGCATAAATGTTTTTTATGTTCAGACTCCTCAAATTTTTAAATACTATATTCTAAAGGAAGCTTTTGATATTGCCAATGAACAAAATTTTCTTGGTACCGATGAATCTATGCTTGTAAAAAATGCAGGATATAATGTCAAAATTATTAAAGGTTCAAATTTAAATTTTAAAGTAACAACAAAAGAAGATTTGGAACTATTTAGAAGAATTATAAGTACATAGAAAAATGGTTTGAAATAGACTCAATATTTATATAACTTTAAGAAATTAAAGGGACAAGTTATGCTAAATTTATTAGTAATCGTAATACTATCTTATCTGGTTGGTTCAATACCCAACAGTATAATCATTGCCAAAAAAGTTGCAGGTATTGATATTAAAAGTCATGGCAGCGGAAACGCAGGCGGAACTAATGTTATGCGTGTGCTTGGTAAAAAGTATGGATTACTTGTAATTTTACTGGATGCGTTAAAAGGTGCAATTGCCGTTATTTTAATTTCCCGTCTCTATCTTGGGAGTTTCCCGTTTGCAAATCAAACACCATTTGATGATTTTACTCTTATTCAAATTATTGCCGGTGTGTCTGCTGTAATGGGGCATATTTGGACAATTTTTGCCGGATTTAAAGGTGGGAAAGGAATTGCAACAGGTTTAGGAGTTTTAATTTCCGTTGTTACTCTTGATATGCTTCTCGGTCTTGCTGTTTTTGCAATTGTAGTTGGTCTTTCTAAATACGTTTCCCTTGGTTCAATATCGGCTGCGGTTTCTGTTCCAATTTTTATGATTGTTAGAGAAAATATTTTTAACGTTGATATAATTGGTTACCACACGCTTTTACCATTTGTAATCGGACTTGCTCTAATTGTGCTTTATACACACAGAGCGAACTTAAATAGATTGATAGCAGGAAAAGAAAGTAAAATGTCGTTTGCAAAAAAATCAGTTAAAAAATGAGAGTTTCTGTTCTCGGAGCCGGAAGTTTTGGAACTACTCTTGCCATTCTTCTTTTCCATAACGGGCAGGAAGTTACGCTATGGGAATACAAACGACACGATGCACGAATACTGAATAAAACTCACGAAAATAAAATTTACCTTCCTGGAATTAAAATTCCTACTGAAATCAATATTACTCACTCATTGGAAGAAGCAACCCAAAATCAACATTTAATTGTTATCGCCATTCCTTCACAATTTGTCAGAAGTGTATTACAAAAATTTAAAAACTTAAATTATCGTGATACAACTTTTGTAAGTGTAGCTAAAGGAATTGAGCGGGAATCTCTTTTAACAGTTTCAAAAATTATTAAAGAAGAATTTGAAGGAATTGGAGATGAACATATTGCAGTGCTTTCCGGACCAAGCCACGCTGAAGAAGTAAGCAGAAAAGTCCCAACTGCCGTTGTTTCAGCTTCATTTGATAAAAATACGTCTAAAATTGTGCAGTCTGCTTTTAATAATGCTTATTTCAGAGTTTATTCTTCAACGGATTTAAGAGGCGTGGAACTTGGCGGAGCTCTTAAAAACGTGATGGCTATTGGCGCCGGCATTATTGATGGTGCCGGATTCGGAGACAATACGAAAGCTGCAATTATGACTCGCGGAATTGCAGAAATTTCAAGACTTGGGACAGAAATGGGAGCTCGTCCTGAAACTTTTTCCGGACTTTCAGGAATGGGAGACTTAATTGTTACTTGCATGAGTAAACACAGCAGAAACAGATTTGTGGGTGAACAATTGGGGAAAGGGGAAAAACTTAAAAGTATTCTTAAATCAATGGAAATGGTTGCAGAAGGTGTTGAAACTTGTAAATCAGTTCATGAACTTGCAGCACAATATCACGTAGATACACCAATTGCTAACGCCGTTTATTCAATACTTTTTGACGAACGCGATCCTATAAAAGTAACCTACGATTTAATGACACGCAGCATAAAAGCTGAAAGTGAGTTTTAAGTTATCACGAAAACGTAATACCCATTATCGTTCTATATTGTAAATTTATTCTGCTTTGTATTCCTATTGTTCCAATATTCTCTATAAATAAAATTACATAAGATATTATGATTATCTATCCAAGTAAAATATTTTTTATGTTTTTATTTTTGCTTATAGTTAGATTAAATGCCCAAGGTTCTAATCAGCGGGGTAAATCTGCTCAATTGAATAGGGGGAATAATCACCCGTTCTGTATTTACAAACAACCATCCGGAATACTGTGTGGAATTGTTATAAACCATCCGAAGCCATTTAAAACAAATTCTGAAATTGATAGTGAAATTAGACAAGCCATCTACCCCGACACCTTACCCATAACAAGAAGATTATTTATCAGCGATTCAGAGTCAAAATTTCTGTAACACAGATTAATAATCTGTGTTACAGAAATATGGCAAATTTAATCGGAAAATCAGTCGAAAGCCGGATTCGGT
>VAPK010118953.1_pt1 | contig 12606 bp, 13 predicted proteins | sample 3395031 | NCBI WGS metagenome assembly VAPK01 (sample SAMN08290443, study PRJNA428436) | hydrothermal vent metagenome | isolation source: Deep-sea hydrothermal vent chimney 1 | place: Pacific Ocean: Juan De Fuca Ridge | reverse complement strand
TAGTTATTTTTAAACAATAGTATGAAATCCTATTAATTCAGCTTAGGAACTATTATGGAATAATATGAACAAAAGGCCAGGTTATTCCGCAACAGTTTCTATAGGCATTCTCCATGTTGGTACTTTTCCACCACTGGTTTAGTATATATTTTTGAATCCCATTTTTAAAATATACGAAGTATAACCCATCTTTAAGAAACAGGCATTTCCGCCCCCCATCAATAATATTGTGAAACAATACAGTTAAGTATTTATTTGCCAACTACCAACTATAGGGATAAATTCATCAGTATAGGTATCATAATTTTGATATTGAAATAGGAAATGGTTTTCTGAAGCTTTCATTTTAAAATCAATAACTTTACTTTTTTCTAATAAATCAAATATCCCTTTAGATTGAATTTTATTTAATAAAAAAGTATCTTCCAAAAAGAGAATAATCTTTCTTCTTCCTGAGTTATAACTAAATTCATTTTCTATTTCTTTACCAAAATGCTCTAATAATTTTTCACCCACATCGGTAATTGAGTGTCCTTTTGATAATTCTTTACATGCAGTTTCACGAACCTCCATTAATAAGATTATTGTTTTTGCAATTAAAGCATGTAAGTTTTTGTGTTCTTCTTCTAATCTTTGTTTTTCAAATAATAACTTTGATTTTTCAACTGTTAAGTATTCTATATCTTTAGGTGATAACTTATTAGTATGCACCAAATGAAATTTTTCAAAAGTTTTGGTTAATTTTTTAAAGCATTTTTTTGAAGCATTTTTTTCTTGGGTTTTATTTTTTGTATTGGCGGTTTCAATTTGATGTTTTTCAATTAAATCAAATAAATAATCGACAGTTGCAATATCTTCTTTTATTTGTCGGTGTTCAACGTCTAATTGCTCTAATATACCTTCGAATTTTTTTAATTTTTTATTAATATAAGAAGCAGTTATTTTTTTGTCTTTTTCTTGTATTGATTTTATAAAATCTTTCATTTTAAATTGTTTTTAAATAGTGTTTGATTGAAAAGGAACATTTTAAATTTTAAGGGAATTTCCAAGCAGGCACTATGTATTAATAGTTTATATTCCAAGCACCGATTATGGGTACAAATTCATCAGCAAAACCATAATCTTTATAATAATAGAATACATCATTTTCAGGAATATCTATTTTAAAATTAATAGCATGGCATTTCTCTAGTAAATCGATTAACTCTTTTGAGTTTATTCTATTAATTTTAAATGTTTTTTCTAAAAATTTAATAATTTCCTTTCTACCAAATATATAAGTACCAACTATTTTGTCACCAAATTTTGTCACCATTTTTTGGGTAACAGCAACAATATTATCCCCTTTGCTAATCTCTTTGCATGATTCATCTCTAAGATCCATCAATAAAATGCTTGTTTTTGCAATGATGTTATTTAGATATCTTATTTGTTGATTTAGTTTTTCTTTTTTATCATTTAGTTTAGGGATTTCTAATTTTATAAAATCTATTTCATCAATACTTAATTCCTTACTAGGCGTTTTATATAACCCTTCAAAGATATCTTTCAAATTTTTCAACCATATACTTAAATGCTCAGTCTCCCCAGCAATTATATTCTTAGTTTTCTCATTTACGACGTTAATTTGATGTTTTTCAATTAAATCTAATAAATAAGTTACATTATTAAAATTTTCTTTTAACTCTGTGCATTCATTATTTAAATCTATTAAAACCTTTTCAAGTACATCTATGTCTTTTTTTTGATGGCTAAGTGTAATTGTTTTATCCTTTTCTTCTATTAATTTTTTGAAATAAGTCATACTATGTTAATTTAACCTGTGAAAATTGTTAGTAAATGGGAAAAGGTGATTAACCTAATAATCATCTTTTCCCATCAAGAACTAAAACAATCCTTCTTTAAAGTTTTTTTAATTTTAAAGCGTTAATTTCTTTTCATAAAGTTTAAGATGTTTCCACTTGCATCGGTATAAACTCTAATTTTTTTACCGCTGTTCTCAATAACTAGTTTGTAACGTTCTATTTTCTTGCTCCCTGTATAATGAACTATTTTGTAGTTGTCTTTTGTAATGATCCATTCAGGATAGGCTTTTTCCACAGCATTATCAACAGAAATCGGTGGTGCTATATTTTTACCATTTTCTACAGTACTTAACAATTTACCATCCTTATTGTATGTTGCAACAAGTCTCTCTCCTTTTCCTTTGAACGTTATTTGATAAGTATCATAATCATCATTTGAATTGATGTTTCTGTTTACAATAACATCTTCTCCAATAAATTCTAAAGGTACTGGTCTATATTCTTCGACAATAAAATCTGGAAAGTCTTCTTCTACTGATTCAATAATTACATTAGGAACTTCTTCCTTTTTTAATTTTACATCAAACAGCACGTCTTGGGCAAAGGATTGTAACACAAATCCTACTAAAAATAGCCCCATAATTGTTTTTTTCATGATTAATAATTTAAAATTAATATTTATTGTTTTTAATTAAAATAATAGTTGTTATTGTTAATTCTTATCATAATTAATTAGATAACAATAACTCTTTTTTTTTTTCTAAAAGTTAATGGAAGCAAGGGTAAACTGTCCTTCCCGCATCAAAAACTAAAATAATTTTTCTCTAAAATTTTTCAATTTCAGTTTCAACTTGTTTAATAACTCTTTTAAATCTGCATCAGAATTTGCTGATTTTTTTAAGGATTTAATATCATTATTTAGTTCTTTATACATTTTGTTTTTTTCGCCATAACCTAACACTTCAGCAAGTTTTAATTGATATTCAGCATTGTCTAATAAATTAATGACAATTGCTTTATTTTCTTTTCTATTTTCTAAATGACTTGCCATAGCCTCATCAATTAGTACTTCTGCTTGAAGTATTGGTATAGGTAGTATGTCTTCTTCAATAACAAGCTCATTAAGTGTAGCAATTAATACTGATTTTGCTTCATCTAATTTACCTTCATCTATTAATTTTACCGCATCTTTAATAGCAAATGGATAAGTTGCTAATGGAATGTTTACTGTGGTAATATTGATTTCGCTAGCTAATCCTGAAAGTAATGCTCTCGCTTCCTGAAGGCGTTCATTTTTTAATGCTTTTTCAGCATCTTTAGTAATTTGCTTAACTTTACTAATGTCGGTTATCAAATCATTTGTACTTACATTAACATCTATAGGTAAAAGTTCTAACTTGGGGTATCTTGCAGTAATAATTTCTATTTCTCCTATTATTTTTTCAAGTTGTTTTGTAGCATCATCTGCTTTGTTATTTGAAAGAAGTTGCACTGTATTTTGTGTTTCAATAACTGCTTGTATAGCCTCATTAACTATTTTTTCTTTAGCTTTCCTAATTTTATCCATTGCTTTTATCTGCACTTTAATTAAGATACTATCCTCAGACATTTCAAGGTTAGCAGGTTTTTCGGCAATTACTTCAGTTTTTTTAGAAGTTTCATTATCTGTTTTTTTAACTTTAGATTGACAAGCAGTGAAGCCAATAACAATAGCACTTAATAAAACGAGTGACTTAATTGTATTTTTCATTTTACTATATTTTTATGATTAATAATTTTTACTAAAATTCTTTTTAATGATGGACACTTACTTCTATAGAAGGCAAAGTACCTGTAATGATTTCTTTTGCATTGTTTACTTCTTCTGGGGTTCCATGGGCTATTACCAAATATTTGTCCGCTTTTAAATCGGATTCATATTTTAAAACACTGTTTTTAGGGATACCTATATTAAATAAAGCTGCGCCTAAAGCAGATAAACCACCCACAATTACTGCACCTTCCAAACCTCCAACAAAGGCCGCCACAAAAGGCCCTGCCAATACCAATGGGCCAATACCGGGAATAAGGAAAAACCCTGCTCCAAAAATCAATCCCCAGATACCTCCCCAAAAAGCACCGAAGCCTCCCCATTTCTTCATCGCGTCTCCAGTATTATAGAAGCCGGTAACTTTATCTTCTTCATGATAATCTTTACCTATAATGGAAAGTTTTTTCATATTAAAACCTGATTGTTGTAGTTCTTTTACAACTTGTTCAGCTTCCTGGTGTGTGTTGCATACTGCAACGGTAACTTCTTTTTTCACTTTTATATTATTTATGATTAAATAAAATATGTTTATTAATTCTGATACAAAGTAACGCACAGAAAACCCTTCATGCCTACCACTTAAGTAGCATAACTTTCGTAAAAAATATAAAGTTTTGTTAAAAAAAGAGTGTGGTAATTAATTGGAGTATAACGTGTGGTACATTTCAAATAAGGAGAAATGGCTATTGAAATAAATCAAATTACCAATTTTCAAACTGTTCAATTAAGGCTTTGGTATCCTTTATATTAATATGGTTTCTATCTATTTGGATAATATCTTTTTCCTTTAGTTTTTGTAGATGTCTATTTAAAACATTCCTCGCACTGCCAATCATACTAGCAAGTTCAGTATGCGAAAGGTTATTAATAAGTTTTAATTGTGAAGAATGAAGATTTATGTTTATATGATTAACAAATAGTTTTATAGTTCTTGACCAAGTATTTAACAAAGCCAAATCAGTTGCACTTTCTTCAAAAAAACGTAATTGTTTACCCAAATAAGGTAGCAATGTTTGATTAAATTCGGGATGTTTAGTAATCCATTGTCTAACTAAATACATAGGAGCAACCAAAGCTCCTACATCATCTAAAGCCTCTGTAGAAACTTGATGTTCTTGACCGTCTAGCAGGCATATAATATCAAAAAGATTGCCCGAATCTAATATTTCAACTATGTATTCATTACCATTATTCACATTAATTTGATAAACTTTTACTCTTCCACTTATAATAAGATATAAATTGTTTTTGGATCCTTGATTATTAAACGGAATGCCTCCCTTTCTCCATGTCTCTACATGAAAGTTTTCTAACATTTCTTTTATCACCTCATCTCTTAATGCTAAAAAATGTGGAGAGTTTTTTATTAAATTAAAATAGTAATTAAATTTAGTATTATCAACTTTCATTTAATATGATTTAATAAGTTTATTGAATACTCTGTTTATAATTCAAAAAAACCTTTTAGAATTGCATCAAAACTTAACCTCGTATTATTCACAAATCATTCTATTCCGAAGCCAAACTACTTTGAATAAAGACAATGCTCAACTTTCGTCCCTAAAAATAACTAAGGCTATTTCTGCGAGCCTTAACTCTGCGCTTCCCTTTATTCTTTACATTTTGACTTCTCATAACGAAAATTCATGAATAATGCGAGGTTAAACGTTTCACTTTATTTTCAATATCTTTAACTTTTACTATTCAGCCACCAATTTAAGAAAAAATCACTCAAAAGCCATTATTTTAGAAAAGGCATTTATAAACAATTAATTATAAATAACCTAACCCAGATAAACTGGGAAAAATAAATCTCAAAAAACAAAATCCAAACCTGTCCACATTCGACGGATAATTTTCAATTTTAGAAACATCAAATTCCAAACAGACAATTTTGAAATTGAATTTTGAAATTTATTTGGTCGTAAGACTCCTAAGGTGATATTTGTTAATTGAAGTTTGTAATTTTCTGCCAAATAAAACATGAATATCAGAATTAAGAGCCTAATGGTGCAAAGCGATTTTTGCGCCAAAATTCCATAACTGTCCGAACAAATTTTTAAAATAGAAAAGTTCAAACGTGATATATTTGTTGTAGTAAAACACAAATAGTACTGAAGGACTTTTCTATGAAAATAAAAGTAGGGAAAAATCAAATTCACCGATATTTAAACAGACATTAGATTTGATTCCAAATTCAATAATGAGAACAGCAACCCATAAGTACAAATCAGATAAAAACTGTTCAAAGTATGAAGGTTTTGTAATGAAACTATAGCAAAGGGGCTGACAAGTTCATCAGGTATGCTGAGCCAACTATTCTATAAATAGGAGGAGCTCAAAGTCTAAACCGTAACCTGAAATGGTTACATAAACTTGAAGTGCCGTATGAAGGGAGACTTTCACAGCCTGCCCGACTTTTTCGTCGGGTTACAGTTCTGTGAGAGGCTTGGGGTGAAATCCCCCTTGCCTACTCGACATTGTATCGTGTGGTATTATTGAAAGAACGCGATATCCCACACGGATCACTATGTGGCAATTACGCACCAGCAGTGGGTACTAATTTGAAGTTAAAAAAGGATGGCATCCCTCTATTCTGCGTAGATAGGGATGCCATCCTTTTCTGGACAGCAGCCGGCGACTGAAAACTGCGACTGTAAACTTTCTTAAGTCGTTTTCCGATACTTCCAGGTTGCTAAACTCAAAAAGAAGGTTCCCAAAACCAACAACGAAACAAACTCTTCAATTAAATCAGAAAAGCCTGAACCTTTTAAAACAACCATACGCATTATCCGCATAAAATAGTAAATAGGATTTGCATGATTTACCAGTTGTGCCCAATCGGGCATACTTTCAACAGGAGTAAAAATTCCGCCCATCAATATAAAAATCATCATGAAAAAGAAACTTATAAACATGACCTGTTGCTGCGTTTCGGTAATAGTTGAGATAAATAATCCAAGTCCTAATATACTAATGAGATAAACGCCGGCAAGGCCAAAAAGCAGGAACAAACTGCCAACAATGGGCAAATCGAAAACTACCCAGGCAATTAATAACCCAAATGCAAGGTCGAACAATCCGATAACCCAAAATGGAACCAGTTTGCCAATTATAAATTGATATTTTTTTACAGGTGTAACATTCAGTTGTTCAATGGTACCAATCTCTTTTTCGCGCACTAAATTCATTCCTGCGAGAAACATTCCGATGATGGTAACCAGCACGGCAAGAATTCCGGGAGCCATGTACCATTTGTAGTCCAGCTCAGAATTGTACCAATAACTTTCAGTTATTTTCACCTCGCTTGGCGGCGTGAATTCTGGAATACCTTTCCATTTAGCTATTAGTTTTTTGTTGAAATCGCCAATAATATTGGCAGAATAAGAATAAACAAGTTGAGCTGAATTCCCATCAATAGCATTCACAATAAGTTGGACTTGGGCCGCATCATCTCGAATAAGGTTTCTTTCCATATTTGGAGGGATAACCAGAATAACGTCGGCGTCATCCTTTAACAGCAATTCCTCCCCAAATTTCTCATCCGGGACTGCCAGCTCGATGTGATAAAATGGAATTCCATCAAATTTGGCAATTAGTTCTCGCGAGGTAGTTGAAAGATCTTTGTCAACAACTACCATGTCTATTTTTTTCATGTCGTAAGTAGCGGCAAAAACCAACAGTAGCATTTGTAGTACTGGCACACCAAAAATCATAGGAAGCATTGTTTTGTTCCTGAAAATTTGACGGAATTCTTTTTGTAGTATGTATCTTATTGTTTTCATTTCTCAATTTCCATTTTAAATTTTTAAATATGCTGTCATCACCTCATTATGCCTAATAAAATTAGGCGAACTTTCGAAATGACAGTGTTATTTTTTAAAGTGCTTCATAAATTTCTTTATTTAAAAATTTCCATTCTGGATTAAACCCATTAATAAGATTTTCTTTTTTCTCTCTTCTCCATTTTTTCAACTCTTTTTCTTTTGAAATTGCATCATCGATATGTTGAAAATGTTCATAATAAACCAAATAATGACAATTGTATTTTTTTGTAAAACCTTTGATTAATCCATTTTCATGTTCATAAACCTGATTCTGAAGATTCCCGGTAACTCCAATATATAAAACGGTCTTGTTTTTATTTGTCATTATGTAAACGAAATAATTGTGGTCTTTCATTGTTATTGTATTTTTTCGATTCTGTCATCTCGACCATAGGAGAGATCTGTCCTTTGTGGACTCAGATTTCTCACTGTGTTCGAAATGACAGATCTGTTCTACTGTCATCTCGACGAAGGAGAGATCTGTTCCTCTTTGCTTGGGATTCCTCCTCGTTCCTCGTCGGAATGACAAGCAGTGTAAAGCCTTTTCTACTCCAACCTAATCTTAAATTTCTTTACACTCAGGGCAATAAAAAACAAGGTCATTCCAAGTAAAATCAAAGTTTCTTTCCAAATATATACTATCCCAATTCCCTTCAGCATTATTCCACGAATGATAACAATATACCAGCGTGCCGGCATTACAGTGCTTAATATCTGTAAAGCTTTTGGCATATTTTCAATGGGGAACATAAATCCCGACAGGATAATCGTGGGCAGCATTAATGCAATCATTGATATAAACATGGCAACCATTTGGCTTTCTACAACGGTTGAAATTAAAATTCCAAGACACAGTGCCATCAGGATAAAAAGTATGGTTTCCATCATCAACAAAATAAAACTTCCGGTTATGGGAACACCAAAAATAAACCGGCCCGCAAGGACAATTACAAAGGCGTTTGCAATGGAAAGTAAAAGATAAGGTATTACTTTCCCTACTATTATTTGTATTGGTTTTAGTGGCGAAACGAGTAAAATCTCCATCGTTCCCAACTCTTTTTCGCGAGTGATCGAGATGGAAGTCATCATTGCCGAAATGAGCATCAAAATCATAGCCATTACACCGGGTACAAACATGTATGCACTTTTCATCTCTTCGTTAAAATACATGCGCACTTCCGGTTTTATTTCAAGCGGTATTTTTAGGTTTGGGTTCGTTTTTCTAATGTAATCGTTTACAATTCCTTTGGTGTAGGCAATTACGAGGCGTGCCATATTTGGGTCCGAGGCATCGGCAATTAATTGCATCGCAGTTGTCCCTTCTTTTGTTAGTTTCTGTCCAAAATCACTTTCAAAAACAATTACTTCTTTTACTTTTCCTTTTTTGAAAATCTTATCAATTCCATTTGTGTTTGTCAGGTTTTCATCTAAAATAAAATAGCCCGACGAAAGTAGTTTGTTGGTAATTTGTTGTGTGGTTTCATCTTTCGACTGGTCGTAAATGGCAATGTGCACATCGTTGATTTCGTTTTTTATAACTGTCCCGAATATTAAAAGTTGGGCAATTGGTATTCCAAACAGAATTAGCATCGTCCGCGGGTCGCGAAAAATGTGGTAGAATTCTTTTTTTATGAAGGAGAGAAGTTGTGTCATTAGTAGTTAGTAGTTAGTCAAACGTTTTTGTAATCCGGTTATCATTTTTTGAATCTCATCTAATTCAGTAGTTAGATTCTCAAAGTTTACTTTGTCTAAATAATTTAACTCTTTTGAAATGATTAGTTGAGTTTCTAATTCAAAAGAAGAACCCTTGGCAATATCCAAAAAATGAGAAAAATCTTTTTTTGTACTTCTTCCTGCGCCTTCTGCTATGTTGGACGGAATTGAAATTGCACACCTTCTAATTTGAGAAGTTGTTCCATACATCTCCTCTTTTGGAAATGAAGATGTATCCGAATATACTTTTGTCACCACTTTAATTGCTTTTTGCCACACTTTTAAATCTTTAAATTTGTTCATGATTTTTGTAATTTAACGTTATACATCTTATTTATTGAGTTCTCATTTCTTAACTTTCTTTACTCACTACTAATTACTCACTACTTTTTCCAAACTACTTCCTCGCTATCTTCAAAAATACCTCGTCCATATTTTTGGCATTGTATTTCGTTTTAAGGGCTGCCGGCGTGTCCAGTGCTTCAATTTTTCCAGCGTCCATTATTGAAATGCGGTCGCAATATTCGGCTTCGTCCATGTAATGAGTTGTGGCAAAAACAGTAATCCCGTTGTTGGCAGCTTCATAAATCAGATCCCAGAATTTGCGACGTGTTACCGGATCGACACCGCCGGTTGGTTCATCGAGGAAAACAATTTTAGGTTCATGAAAAATGGCAATTGAGAAAGCTAATTTTTGTTTCCAGCCCAATGGTAATCCGCCAATTAATTTGTTTTTTGCCTCTTCTAATTCCAGCTTTTTAAGTAATTCAGCCTCTTTTTCTATTCTTCTTTTTCTTGAAATTCCATAAATACCGGCATAAAATTGTATGTTTTCTGAAACAGTTAAATCTTCGTACAACGAAAATTTTTGGCTCATGTAACCAATGTTGCGTTTTATTTTTTCAGTCTCTTTATAAATATCAAAACCGGCAACTTTTAAATCGCCCGAAGTAGGAGAAGAGAGCCCACACAAAATTCGAATGGTTGTTGTTTTTCCTGCACCGTTTGCACCAAGAAATCCAAAAATTTCACCTTTGTAAACATCGAAAGTGAGATTGTCGTTTGCCACAAAACTGCCGAATCTCTTCACTAAGTTTTTTACTGTTATTATTTTTTCGTACATTATTTATTAGTTTTCAGTCTCAGTCACAGTTTTTCGTTCCAGTTAATAAACTTTACTGTTCCCAAATTTATCTGGATTATTTATCATGAAATTCAACAATTTTCCAATTTCTACACATTCTGAATGTAACGGGTTATAAGTTTCCTTCGATAAATATTCGCAGGCCAAAGCAAAATCGAGCCAAACAACTGTCTCGCTGTTTTCTCCATCCGAATCGGTTAATTTGGATGTAAAATGTTTTGGATATATTCACTTCCTGTAAGACTCAGTAATATTCGCGCATGTTGAGCGTGAAGACCTTCTGATTTGATCGGTTAAAGAATATTTTTCTTCTTTTGGAAAAGTTTTAGATATATTATAAATTTCCATCGCAAGCTTAAAAGCCTTTTCATAAACAATCAATTTTTTAAAATCATAATTGTAGTTTTTTATCTAATGTATTTCAAATATTTTTTTTACTAAAAACTGCGACTGCGACTGTCCACTTTCTTCGCAGCAACTACTACTGAAAACTACTACTGAAAACTGCGACTGTTCACTCATTCTTCATCAATTCCATAAAAACATCTTCAATTCCCGGTGGAATTTCTTCTGCTAAAACTTTTTGATGACCTAATTTCTGTAGATAATTATCTAATTCAATGGTTTCCACTTCATCTTCAATTCCGGTAAAATGGACAAACTGTCCAAATGCAAAAACCGATTCTGCTTTCTTAAAATCGCGTAAATCATTAATTAGTTTGAACATATTTTCTGAGCGGACCTGAATTATTTTCCGTGGGAATTTTTCCGTAATTCGGCTTGGAGAATCGATATCAAGTATTTGTCCGTTTTGAATTAACGCAACCCGGTCGCATAAAATGGCTTCGTCCATATATGGTGTTGAAACCAAAATGGTGATGTCTTTTTGTTGCAATTTTTTCAGCATTTCCCAAAATTCCTTGCGGGAAACTGCATCAACTCCGGTTGTTGGTTCATCGAGCACCAAAATTTTTGGCTTGTGTATTAATGCGCACGACAGAGCCAGTTTTTGTTTCATCCCTCCGGAAAGTTTGCCGGCATGCCTGTTTTTGAAAGGTTCAATCTGGTAATAAATATCCTGGATGAGATCGTAGTTTTCTTCAACAGTTGTTCCAAAAACCGTGGCAAAAAAATTGAGGTTTTCTTCCACGCTTAAATCCTGGTACAACGAAAACCTACCGGGCATGTAACCTACAATGTGCCGGATTTTTTTGAAATCTTTAACCACATCCAGCCCATCCATTTTTGCTTCGCCTGAACCGGGCAAAAGCAAAGTCGTTAATATGCGCATCAATGTAGTTTTTCCAGCTCCATCCGGGCCAATTAACCCAAACAATTCACCCCGGCCAACTTTCAACGAAATATTTTTTAATGCCTCGGTTTTGTCGTACGATTTTGATATGTTGTTTATTGTTATCATGTTTTTTAGTTTTCAGTCTCAGTTTTCAGATGTTATAATATCTTGCTACTGCCAAACTTGTCGGGATTATTAATCATGAAATTTAAAAGTTTTCCAATTTCTACACATTCTAAATGAAGTGGATTATACGTTTCTTCCATTATGTATTTGCAGGCAAAAGCAAAATCCAGCCAAACCAATGTTTCACTGTTTTCTCCATCAGAGTCGGTTAGTTTGCTTACAAAATGTTTTGGATATATTCTTTTTCTGTTTGATTCTGCAATGTTGGCACAAGTTGAACGGGAAGATCTTCGGATTTGATCGGTCAAAGAATATTTCTCTTCTTTTGGAAATTGCTTTGATATTTTATAAATCTCCATTGCCAGTTTAAAAGCTTTTTTATAGGCAATTAACTCTTTGAAATCCATTTTCTCATATTTTAAAATTTATATCATCCATTATTCTCTCATTCTGCCAACTGCGACTGTTCTCTTTCTTCCTACTGTGACTGTGACTGAAAACTGCGACTGTTCACTGTGACTGAAAACTGCGACTGATCACTGCCAACTAATCTCCCCTGGCATTCCAATTTTCAAAGTACCATCGTTTTTAACGGCCACTTTTACAGCGTAAACAAGTTTAACCCGCTCCTCTTTTGTTTGAATAATTTTAGGCGTAAATTCCGCTTCCGAAGAAATCCAGTAAACTTTTCCCGACAATGTTTGATTCTCCGTTTCCGATTTGTCAATTATTACGTCAACAGTTTGCCCGATTTTAACATTTGGCAATTGTGCCCCGCTCACATAAACTTTTAAATTGAGTTCGTCTAAATTTGCCATTTTAAAAAGCGGTTTGCCCGGTGCTGTCAATTCGCCTTGTTCCGCATAAGTTTCAAGAATTGTTCCGGT
>VAPK011040175.1_pt1 | contig 12607 bp, 14 predicted proteins | sample 3395031 | NCBI WGS metagenome assembly VAPK01 (sample SAMN08290443, study PRJNA428436) | hydrothermal vent metagenome | isolation source: Deep-sea hydrothermal vent chimney 1 | place: Pacific Ocean: Juan De Fuca Ridge | reverse complement strand
CAATTATAAAATGGTTCTGGTGAAAGAAGATGAATAGTGCTTGGGATAACATATTCCTTTGAAGCTTCTTCTAAAAAATCATAAAATTGTCTAAACCAAAATAAAAATGATTTTTTCATTGCACTCTCTATTGAATCTTTATATTTCTTCTCTAGCTCATTATTTTGATACATAATTAACATAGACTCTGATTTTAAATACGAAATATTCAAAAAATTAGATAAATATCTAATAATGTGACTCATACCTACTGGAATAGTACCAATCTTCTTTAATCTATCTTTTATAATTATACTAATCTCAGTAACTTCACCACTTATATCAATACTTATCACATTATTTTCATGCTTAAATAAATTAATTATCGATTTGTAATTCATAAATTTATTCGAGAAAAAATCAGGTTGTATATGAAAAGCACGTTCAATAACATGAGTAAATGCATACTTTGTTTCATTTGAAATAACACTAATCAAAGAATGTATATCAACACTTTTTGTTTTTTTACCATATGGTTCCTTTGTCAGATATCCATTAATCAAAATATTTAATTTTCTTCTTTCTATAATAGAAATATTACTATTCCCTATAAAATCACTTGTATAATTAAGCGATTTATTTAACTCTTTTTTAAAAATTGAAGATTCAATTTCTTTGGTAAAAATAAATTCATTTTCTTTCTCAAAATGAATAATTCTTTTTTGAGAACTTATCCACGGAGAAGAAAGATTCACAAAAACTCCAAAAATGTTATTATAAAAATAACTATGTGATTTTTTAACAACAGATTCGAATGTTTTAATTGTCTTATTTAAGAATCTACTGAAATCTATTTCTTTTCCCTTATCAATGTATTCTCGTGTTGTAAAAATATTTTTACCAGAAAGAATATCAAAAACAAGCACTCCAACAGAGCTACTATCTATATCAAATATAATATAATATTGTGTTGCGTTTTTCATAATCTTGTTAAATACTATCTGAACTTTTAGCTTCCTCTATTTGGATTCCTTTAGATATATGTGTTTTCGCTATTTTCTCATCTTTCTTTTCTATTATAGCTTTCATGTTTTTAACTTTTAGCTTCAAAATATTAATATCTTTATTCAACTTAGTCTTAACCTCGTAATGAATTATTTTTTTGTATAAAAGTAATAACAATGCAGAAATAACAAGAGAAATTAAAACAATCCAAATAGATTTTAAATCTTTAAAAAGATACAGTGATACCTTATCAAAAAAAGAATAGACACCAAAAAATATAATAAACACTAACACAATTTCAAATACTTTTTTCATATTATTATTATAGCAAAAAGCAGATAGCTACGCTATCTGCTTTTTATAAAAAGTTCTTATCCATTTTCATAATAAAATATCTACTCATTTTCCTTGATAAAAATCTATTAACATATAAATATGTATCAACATCATATTATTATTTTACTCTTATTTATGATAAGCTCTCCTACATCAGTCAAAACCAAATTATCATCAACACCAAAATTTTTACAAAAATTAAAACTTTCATCTTTAATAAAAATTTATTAAATAAAATAAACTTTTCAATGATAATCTTAACATCTTCCTTAGATAATCATTTTATATAATTTTTTAATTGAAATAACTTTATCCTGTTCACAATCTAGTTCATTTAGAAGAATAAGGTTAGAAAGAATATTCAATTCGCTAGAATAATAATCAATTGATTTAATAACTTTTTGTTTAATACTTCTTTATACTTTAGAAATTTATAATGTGGATATTTAATATATGGAAAACATTATATCAACATAAACAATATACTCTGTATCTTATTGTTGAATACTTTTCTTATTCTGTTTGACCAGATATTAAACACTGTATACTGACATCAATTACATATTTTTATCTTATTATTCCAACACAGCTTTTATTCTCCTAATCCCAGCCGATGAAGATTCTTCTTTTTTAATTTTAAATACACCAAACTTTGATATATCATCCATAGATGAAACATGTGGACCACCACAAAGTTCTTTTGAATATACAACGCCATTATCTTTGTCTTTAATAACATATACATTAACTTCGTCTGGATACTTCTCCCAGAAAGAGCCAACAACATCTAATTTTTTAGCATCTTCTTTTTTCATTTTTTTCATGGAAACAATTGCCCCTGATTGTATTATAGAGTTTACATATTCTTCTACTTTATTTAAAAGATCTCGAGAAACTTTCTCATTAAAAGAAAAATCAAATCTTGTTCTATTTTCTGTTATATTAGATCCTTTTTGATATATAGAATCACCTAAATACTTCCTTAAGCCAGCAAGCATTAAATGTGTAACAGTATGAAGTGCTGTAACCTTTAGAGAATCACTTGCGAGGCCTCCTTTAAACTTCACTTCCCCTGCAATTCTAGATTTTTCTTTATGCTCATTTTTTAATTTTTCATAATCTTTTATAGAAGACTTTAAAATTTTAATACCCATATTTTTTGCAATTCTACTTGTAATATCAAAAGGTAACCCATATGTTTGTTCTAAATTTGCTATAATTTCACCACTTAACTCAAAATTTTCCATTCTAGATAATTTTGTTAACTCTTTTTTACCCACTTCTAATGTTTTAATATATTTATTAAATTCATCACTAAGTACCCTCTTTATCAACTCAACTTTTGTCGAAAGATTATAAATACCTTCATACATTAGAACAACAGTATCAATAATTAATTGAGTATTAGTTATATTAAATCCAATAACCTGCATATTATTTACAGCCCTTCTAATCATTTTTCTTAATACATAACCACGACCACTATTTGAAACATTAACCCCATCAAATACCATAAATATAGTAGTTTTTATATGATCAGCTATTATACGTGCTTCGTACTCTGAAAAACTTTTAGATTCTTTTTTTAAGATATCCATTATTGGAAAAAATAAATCTGTATCATATATAGAAGGAACTCTTTGTAATACAGCGGTAAGTCGTTCCAATCCTGCACCAGTATCAACATTTTTTTTAGCTAAATCTCCAACAACAATACCGTTTTCTTTTATGAATTCCATAAATACATTATTCCATATTTCTACAATTTTCTGATCATCCTCAAATTTTTCAAATTCATCTTGATTTAAACCATTCAAAAATTCACCTGATATGTCGTAAAATATTTCTGTCGTAGCTCCACATGGTGAGTTATCTCCAGCAGACCACCAGTTATCATTCAACTTATAAAAAATACGTTTTTCATAATTAAGACCGGCTTCCTCTAATATATCCTTCCATATTTCTATTGAAGCTTCATCTTTTTCTACATCTTTTCCATCAATCTTTCCACCGCTGAAAACGGTTACAAAAATCCTTCTTGGGTCAAGACCAAGACCTTCTTTTTCATCTGTTAAAAATTCCCAAGACCACCTTATTGAATCATCTTTAAAATAATCACCAAGTGACCAATTTCCTAACATTTCAAAAAAACTTGCGTGAGTATTATCTCCAACTTCTTCTATATCAACAGTCCTAACACACCTTTGTGAACTAACTAACCTTGTACCTTTTTCATGCTTTTTACCCATGAGATATTGAATAAGTGGTTGCATTCCAGCAGTATTGAATAAAGTTAAATTGGTTTCTCCTGCAACGTCAGTAGTTATCAACGATGCAGAAGTAATAACAGCATGACCTCTTTTTTCAAAAAACATTAAGAACTTATTCCTTATCTCTCTTGACCCCATATAATTATTTCTTGTCACTTCTTTAATTTCACTTTTTATTTCTGCTTTTCTTTTTTTAAAAAACAATTCAATTTTATCCAATTTTTCATCAATTTTATCCATAACAATCTCTGAAATTGAGATAATCTTCTTTATTATCTTTTTTATCATTTTTTTTATAAAAACAGTCCATCTTAAGATATCAGAATTAGTATTTGAATCTCCCTTTTCTAGATCATCATTACCGTCAACATGCAATACCGTTGGAAAAACACGTTTTAACATTAAGACCGCTACAAAAACATAGAGTACTCCAAAAAATATTCTAGATATAAAGCCGAGTAAATTAGCAAATACATGAAAATCTATTCCAATAATTAAACCTATACCAACAGATGAAATATCAATTGCAATAATAATCTTTATCCAATCAATCCATGATTTTCCTTTTAAATCTTTTATAAAATCCATAGAGTAATTATAACAAAATATGCAAGTTTTTAAAGAAAAAACTAATACTAGTTAGTTTTTTTCTTAAATGGTACACCTAAATAATTAAGATATTTTTCAGCATTTTCTTTATTCCTAGCTGTGGTCACAACGGTAACGGATAATCCAAATATTTTGTGTAACTCTTCATCTCCAGTCTCTGGAAATATAGTATGCTCTTTTATACCAATTGTAAGGTTTCCCATCTCATCAATTGATTTTGTATCAATTCCTCTAAAGTCCTTTGTTCTAGGTAATGCGATGTTTACCAACTTATCAAAGAAAGAATTCATCTTTTCACCCCTAAGTGTAATAGATTGTCCAATCTTATCTCCTTCACGAATTTTAAACCCAGCAATAGATGATTTTGCAGATTTAACAGTAGATTTTTGTCCTGTTATTATTGCTAGTTGATCAGCAATATATTCGTTTGCAAATCTATCTTTCTTTTGACGAGAACCAGTACCAACATTTATAACAATCTTCTCAATTTTTGGAACATCCATTATGTTATTCAAACCTAGATTTTCCTTTAAATTATCAAAAGCATTTACTTGTTTTTCTTTTAATGATTTCATAATCTTTATTTTAATTCAGTTCCACTTGCCTTTGCAATTCGAACTTTATTACCATCTTTATCAATTTTAAAACCGAGTCTTGTACCTTTCTTTGACTTAGCATCAAAAAACATAACATTTGAAACATCTATTGGATATTCTACTTTAACAGCTTTTTTCTTACCTTGTGGATCACGTGTTATTTTATTTTTTATATTAATACCTTCTACTAAAACTTTATTTGTATTATTAAAGATCCTTAATACCTTACCCATTTTACCCTTATCGTTACGTGAACCAGTCTTTACAATAACATTATCTCCTTTTTTTATTTTCATAATACTATAATACCTCTGGGGCTAATGAGATGATTTTTTGATATCCCCTCTCTGCTAATTCACGTGGAATTGGTCCGAAAATACGAGCTCCTTTTGGTTCACCCTTTGCATCAATAATCACAACGGCGTTATCATCAAAACGAATATATGATCCATCCTTTCGTCTAAATTCTTTATTTTGTCGTACAACAACCGCCCTCACAACGTCTTTCTTTTTTACAAGTTTTCTTGGTTCAGCTGTTTTTATGGAAAGAACAACAAGATCTCCAAGTCTAGCATATCGCCTTTTAGATCCACCTAATATTTTAAATACTCTTCCAGTTTTTCCTCCTGTATTATCTGTAATTTTTACATTTGTTCCTACTTGAATCATAATATTTATTTATATATAACCTTAAAACTCTTTTTCTTTGAAATAGGTTTTGTTTCTATAATTTCGACCTCATTACCGATTTTATATCGATTTTCTTCATCGTGTGCGTGATATTTCTTGTTAATTGTATAAAACTTTTTATATTTTGGATGTTTTACAAAACGTCCAACTTCTACAACAACTGTCTTATCCATCGCATCTGATACAACTGTACCCTTTAGGGTTTTTTTATTCTTTTTATTTTCTGTAGTCATAATATTTTTTGCGATTGATTAATAAATATCCTCTGCACTTACGATTTTTACCTTTACTGGCAATTTGCTTCCAGCTTTTCTTAATGCTTCGCGAGCAATTTCCTCTGATACATTGCCAACTTCAAACAAAATACGTCCCGGTAAAACTTCAAAACAAAATCCCTGTGGGTCACCCTTTCCTTTTCCCATACCTACCTCAGCAGCCTTCCTTGTGATTGGACGATCTGGAAAAATTCTAATCCAATATTTACCATATTTACCAACTTCACGTGTTAATACTTTACGAGCTGATTCAATCTGATTAGAAGTCATACGTGCACTCGTAATAGCTTTGAGACCAAATGATCCATTTTGAAGTCTTGTCCCACGTGCAGCGTTCATAATTTTTTTAGGATTTCTTCTTGCTGTCTGCCATTTTCTAAATTTTACTTTTTTTGGAAATAACATAATACTTATTTATTATTTTGTTTAGTTTCCAAAGTATCACCTTTGTAAATCCAAACTTTAATTCCTATAACTCCATATGGAAGATTTGCTCTATACATTGCATAATCAACATCTCCACGTATAAATTGTAATGGAATACCACCACGTTTTACTTCTTCACGTCTTGCCATTTCATTACCACCAAGTCGACCTGATAGAACAATCTTTGCACCTTTAACTCCCTTATCATACATAATTTTGTCTAACATTTGTTTAGCAACTCTTCTAAAAGGAAGTCTTCTTTCTAGCCCCTCAGCAATTTGTTGAGCAACGATCATTGCATCTGCATCAGGATTTTTTATCTCAACAATATCTATTGAGAAATCAGGGGCAACAGAAATATTCTTTCGTTTCATTTCCTGGATAACTTCTTTCGTAAGTTTTACTGTACCATCACCAGATTTACCAATTATAAATCCAGGTCTTGAAGTCCTAATAATAATTTTTGTTGATTTTTGGTCACGTTCGAATTCAATCGATGAAACATATTTTCCTTTAAGTTTCTTTTCAAGAAACTCTCGAATCAAAATATCATTCTTCAAAAAATCTCTGTATTTTTGACCTCCTGCAAACCACCTTGATTTCCATCCTCTAATGGTACCAAGTCTATGTGCATATGGATGTACTATTTTTGACATAATTATTTTTTAACGCCAAGAGTTAAGGCGATATTAGATGTTCGTTTATTAATACGTTTTGCCACACCTCGAGCCCGCGGTCTATAACGTTTTAGTGTAACCCCTTGATCTACTGATATATCTTTAATAATTAAACTATCAGGTGATACTTTAAAGTTATTTTCTGCATTAGCAGTTGCTGAAACAATAAGTTTCTTCATTACTTCAGTTGCGCGTTTTGGTAAGTAATTAAGTTCCAAAAGAGCTTGAGAAACTTTTTTACCTCTAACCAAATCTGCTACCAATCTAACCTTACGTGGTGATTGGCGATAATTTTTTAAGCTTGCTTTCATAATAATATTATACTATACAGTTCGAGCTGCTTTTGCAGCTTGAATCTCTGCCTCTTTAGCTTTTTGGTCTAACTCTTTTTGCATCTTTCCACCATGCCTACGGAAAGTTCGTGTTGGAGAAAACTCTCCTAGTCGATGTCCAATCATATCTTCTGATGCAAGAACATCAATATGTTTTCGTCCATTATGAACAGCAAATGTAAAACCAACCATTTCTGGAGAAATTACACATGCACGTGACCAAGTTTTAATTGCTGGCGTATTCATTGGGTCTTTCCCTTCTATTTTTTTTAAAATTCTAGGATCAACATATGGACCTTTCTTTAATGATCGTGTCATTTTTTATTTTTAATGTTAATTTAAATCCTTGATAATAGACTCATAGTCTATAACCTAAGGGTACTCCACACACCAAGATGTGCTTTGTAATTAAAGTTAATAATTATGAATCCACTCTCAAAGAAAGAGAAGAATTCAATGCTTTATATATTACTTTTTTCATAAAAAAGGTCAAGCCAAGAAAGTATATAATATATGTACAAAATTTTTAATTTATAATTTATTTTTTATAAACAATTTTTAATGAAATTTATTTTACAAAAATCTCAATGATTTTTTGTGCATAGGCTTGGTCAATGAAACCGGGGCTTGTGGCTATACATATCACTTCTGCTCCGTACCATGCCTCTGCAATGGTTTTGATTTTTGACTCTAAATCAATGAAGCTCCCTTCCGGACCAAAAATATCAATATCAAGACTTAAAATATAAGACTTTTTTGGCTTTTTAAAGTTTTGAAAGTCAGTTGATTTTGTGTAGCAGTATGTGTTGTGAATGAGTTTATAAAATTGCTCTATAGACTTACCTGAATAGTAAACTGGATTCTCACGTGCGCAAGGATGAAAAAAAGGAATACCAGCAAGAAAATCAAAAAAGTCTGAGATGCGAGTCTGCGTAATGTATTCTTGGACTTTTTTTAGTTCTATGTGGTGCGGTTTTCCAGAAGGAAAAACCGCAGCATCATCATGAGCGTCAATGTGTACCACCTCAAAACCACCTTCTCTTATTTCTGCATATTCTAAAAAAGGATGAATAATCTTATTATGATTATCAAATAAATATACTAATTTTCCATCTTTTTCTAATACCTGAGAATTTTTCAATCCATAATATTCTCCATATTCATCTGAATGAATAAACTTCTCTGATAATTCAAAATTAAATTCATCTACAAGGTGAAAATCAGAATTATGAACTGAAACTCCATTTTTATATAGTTTTTTTATAATATGAATTCCAACTCTAAATTGTTCTTCTAACTCGCCATGATAAATAAAGTAATACTTATTCCACAGTTCTTCAATTTTCCAAAGAATTTTTCTAAATTCCATAAATAAATTAAAAAGTAAGTGCTTTAATTGTTTCAGAACCTATTATACCATCAATAAAACTCAACTTCATGATTGACTGAAACTTCTTTATCCCAGAAAAAGTTCTAATTCCAAAAATACCATCTTTCGGTCCAACATAATAACCAATAGAATTTAAACATTCTTGTACTTGTTTTACATCCTCTCCAACCTCACCAAATTTTATTAATCTATGATAATCAATATTACATTTAAACTGTTTCTCTTTTTCATTGTTAAACACCTCCTCGTCTTCTCCTATTTCTTTCTTATCTTTATCAGAAAAAATTTCTTCAAGTTTTTCTTTTGAAACAATACGTCTCCCGCTACGTTTATGCGATCTTTTTTTATAAACTATATCACCAAGATTAACTATAGAATTGCAATGTATCTTCTTTCCTGGGTTCATATATAATGTAGCATTTTTAGCAATATATAATTCATCACAATAAATATCATCTTCAAAAGTAACACTATCTGCATGAATACGTACATTATCTGTTGCTGGAAATATATTATGTGTTGTGGTATTTTCTATAAAACTTATAAGATTATTATTATAATTAATTTCTTCATCAATACGTTTATTTATTAAGTATTGACCAAGCTCATTATGTTCTGTTCCATGATGTAAAGATCTCATTAACCCATCATTACTACTACGATACCAATTTGTATCACAATAGTTAGCACCTAAAATATATTGTGGATTAGATAAAAAATCCCACTTCCTATCATTTACAGGATCAAGCGTTACATTTTTTCTATTATATTTAACTTTATCCCAATCATTTGGTCTACTTGAATCATCACAAGTACCACCATACTCATCAGCTAAATTTCCAAATGAATGACCAAATTCATGCATAACGAGTTCGCGAAATAAATTATATTCAGTATCATAATTCGATTGTGCAATACCAATAAGATCATCATTTAGAAATTCACCAGAACCACCATAATGTGAATCATTTAAGATTAAAATCACATAAACTTTTTTCTTAAATCTTTTTCTTAGATCATTATGTAGGATTTCTTTTCCTTCATCAGATAAACCAGTATAACGCATCATTCCATCTTTATTTTTATAAGAACCTAGAAAATTATCTACAGTAACACCACCAAGTACTGAAATACCTGATTCGTTTGAATTCAACTCCATTCTATATGTATTAAAATCAGATTTTCTACTATTAAATGGCAACGAATTCATTAAATAAACTTCTGCTTCTACTGCTTTCGTTATAAAGAAAGCTTGTTCAGAAGAAGTAAACCCATCTCCAGCAAATATAATATCTATCGCCTCCGGCGATGAATAGTTAATATTTGTAATATCAAAATTATCAGCAAAGACAAAACTAAAACTAAATAAGAATGTAAATATTAATAGAGATTTAATAAAATTTTGCATATAAGATATCTTATCATATAATAAAATAATGAGAAATATACATCAAGAACTATTAACGCGTCCAACTTTTGTAGAAATTAATCTTAAAAATCTTCAAAATAACTTTAATGAAGTAAAAAAGAGATTAAAAAACCAAAAATTACTCTGTATTGTAAAAGGAAATGCATATGGACACGGAATAATAGAAACAGCAAAATTCTTTGAAAAAATAGGGGCAGATTACCTTGGTGTTGCTATTCCAGAAGAAGGGGTTGAATTAAGAGAATCTGGTGTAAAAATACCAATACTTGTATTATCAGCAATATCTGACAAACAAATTAAGGTGTGCCTTGATAATAATTTAACCATAACTGTTCCCTCAGATGAAAAATTAAAAAAAATAGATATAGAAGCAAGAAACCAAGATAAAATCGCAAAAATACATATTAAGATAGATACTGGAATGGGAAGAATAGGAGTACATTATTCACGTGTAAATAAATTTTTTGATGTAATAAAAACTTGTACAAATTGCGAATTCGAAGGTCTCTATTCTCATTTTGCAAAATCTGATGAAAAAAATGAAGATACACAAACCCAAATTAATCGATTTAAGTCTGCTATAAATGATTTTAAATCAGCTGGAATTACATTTCCTATTAATCATATTGCAAATTCTGGTGGAATATTTTTTCATAAAAACTCACACTTTGATATGGTACGTGCTGGAATAGTACTATATGGTCTATTTGATGGAATACCATTACCAAAAAATGTCTATCTAAAGCCAGTGATGTCGTGGAAAACAAAAGTCTCATATTTTAAATTCATAGAAAAAAATACTGGAATTGGATATGGACACGACTACATAACAAAAAAAGATACAAGAATTGTGACGCTACCTGTAGGATATGCTGATGGATATCAACGTTCAATTAAGAATGGAAAAGTTATTATACACGACAAAAAATACCATATTGTTGGTAGAATATGCATGGATCAAATTATGATAAATATAGGAAAAAAAGGAGAAGCATATGATGGAGAGGATGTTATCTTAGTTGGACAATCAAAAAATGAAACTATCTCTTTCTATGATCTAGCTAAATGGGGCAAGACAAGTGTATACGAATTAATGTCACAAATAAGTTACAGAGTGCCTAGAATATATAAAAAATAATAAAAACAGTCTATAATAAACTGTTTTTTCTTATTCTTCTCTTTTTCCAAGTTTTGCTTTTATCTTATATTCAACTGTCCACATAAAAGTAAAAGTAAATACTACAAGTAAAGTTGCAACTATTGATTCCATATAAAGACCAAACCCAACAGCCATACCTATCCCAGCAGAAACCCAAATCCCAGCTGCAGTTGTTAGATTTGCGATATGATCTTTTTGAAATAAAATCATCCCTGCACCTAGAAATCCAATACCAGAAATAAGACTAGCCGCAACACGTAAAGGATTAATTCTTTGGCCCGTATATCTAAATACAATTTGTTCAGATATTATAACAAACAAAGCAGACCCCATTGTTACAAGTGCGAAAGTCCTTAATCCTGCCATTTTTCCTGCATGTACCCTTTCAATTCCCAATAATGCACCTAAAAATAAGGCTAGTACTAAACGCAAGATAACTTCATAATTTTCAAACATAATAATATTATTATACATGCAAGACTGCAAAAAATAAAGTTAATATATCTATTCTTTAAACTTTCTTACTTGTTTTTATTTGATTTGATATTTACATCTGTTCTTTACTTATAACAAATCTTCTTTTAGATAATCTTTTGTTACCTTATATAAAAAACAAAATATCATCAACTAATTATTCCTCCACCAAGACAAACATCACCACTATAAAAGACCAAGGATTGACCCGAAGCAATAGTCATATCTAATTCTTTAAATAAAACCTTCATAGTTTTTTCTTTTTTATTATACGAAATAATCTTTACTTTTTTAACATTTCCACGATAACGGATTTGTGCACCAAGATTCATGTTTTTAAACAAAATGTCTTGATTATCAATAATTAGATTAACGGTGTATTCTTTTTTTAAATTCTCTTTTTTATAAGGGTTTTGAGAAACTGTTATCGTATTTTCTCCAATATCTTTTGCAATAACATAATATGGACTATCTTCTGTTCCTTTTTTATTAATAAGAAAGCCATGACGTTCTCCAATAGTATAAAATATACTGCCACGATGCTCTCCTATAACCTGTCTTTCTTCATTTAAAATATTTCCCTTTTTTTCATGCATATAATGACTAAGAAATTCTTTCATATTTATTTCACCTATAAAACAAATACCTTGAGAATCTTTTTTTACGGCAGTTGGTAATCTGTATTTTTTTGCTAATTTTCTAACTTTTGTTTTTTCAATATTCCCAACTGGAAATAAAATGTGCTTAAGTTGTTCTTGTTCTAAAGTCCATAAAAAATATGACTGATCCTTATTTCTGTCTTTTCCACGTAATAATGAATATTTATTTCCTTCTTTATCACTTATAATTTGAGCATAATGACCAGTAGCAATATAATCCGCACCTTTTTTAATTGCCCATTTTAAAAATCCTCCAAACTTAACTTCACGATTACACATAACATCTGGGTTTGGAGTATTT